>Ga0213859_10001470_pt1 | contig 10468 bp, 10 predicted proteins | sample PICome_2_FD_160133 | JGI IMG/M metagenome (GOLD analysis project Ga0213859, IMG submission 160133) | Coastal seawater microbial communities near Pivers Island, North Carolina, United States - PICO304 | ecosystem: Environmental > Aquatic > Marine > Coastal | place: USA: North Carolina... | reverse complement strand
TGTTTCACCACCTTCTTCCACATCATTAAGAAATACCTGTATCACCATAAACCTTGTGGTGTCTGATCTACTGCTCTGTTCCCAGTGCCAAACATGATATCCTTCTCCAGGTGCAGTTCTTTGAATCTTCATTTCGTACACCATCTGAGGTGCACCTTCTGTTTGTAAAGATGAAAATTGATGTCTGTATATTCCATTGTAACACGCCCAGAATGTGTCTAAGAATTTATTCTGTATGCCAGGCACTCCCACAATGCTCAAAAGATTATCGCCTTGTGAATACAATCGTGTGGTATTAAAATTTTGTGTGTCTTTTAAATGTCTAGGTGCTCCTGAAATTTCTTGGATGGATCTACCAAAACCCATCTTGGTCATTTCATCAAAGTATTTGATTGCTTGATCACACCATTCTTTTGTGAAGGCTTTTTTGAACACACCGATGAAGTCTCTGATCTCCACATCCATTTCTGGATTGAATGGTGGTTCGTTGCCGTCTTCCCATTGGCGCAGATTGATTGTTTTGTTCTGTATTTCGTTAGACATTCAAAATTAGTTATCCTGTGTACACATTGTATTGTGTATTTATGACCCAGCAAACAAGGTGCTACAGCACGATATATTTGTGCTTTAAAGCGTCATACACGTCATTATACGGGCCAATGATCTGTTTTATGTATGTGTGTCTACCAGTGCCAAAACCACACCTACAAGGGCCTAAATGTGCGATCCATAAATATTTTAGAAAAATGAATTTTAACATATATCATAGATACATCACACTACCATTCACGATGAACAAACCAAAATGTTTTGCTGAAGGGTTGGAGAATGATTTCATAACCTATGTGAATCCAAATGAACTACCAGACGAACTTTTCAAATGGCTAGCACAGCACAATTTGAAAATTTCGAATGTGATAGAAGGCTTTTATACCAAACCCAACGGCGGTGCTATTCCCATTCACAATGACACTGTGATTCCACCTGGACGCAAAGATGCTTGTAAACTGAATTTCACATGGGGTCCTGACACCAGCACCACAAGATGGTACAAGTTGAAATCAGGTTGCCAATACATAGAAGTCAATCATGATGAAACGGAAGTGAACAAAAGTTTTGAACAAGCAGGCATAGAGCCTGACATAGATTGTTACAAGTGTTACAGTGCTGATGCTAAAGACATAGAGTTGGTGCATCAAGCAGTGATTGACAAACCCAGTTTAATGAATGTGGGACAACTGCACAACACACATAATCCTGATCCTACACAAGATAGATGGACACTGTCATTGACATTATTAAAATTACCAGGTGATCATTTGAGTTTTGAGGAAGCACTGCTTAAATTTAAGGACAGCATAGAACATGAATAAAACTTTTGTATTACGATGTCCAAAAGACAAAGACAAACGCTATTTCAGTTTTGAAAAACATCAATACAAAAATAATCTCACAGTGATGGTTAATGATATGGTGGTGTTTGAAAATATCAATGACGCTGAAGAAAAACTGCCAATTGTGTTGAGTGATCAAGTGTTGTTTGACCCTAGCAGTGTAAACACAGTCAGTTTGATGTATAATATTTCTTTTGGAGACATCAAAGAAAAAACTGATGTGGATTTTGTGTTTGACAGCAACAGTTCAATATGTACCACAAAATTTAACAGAAAAAATTTTGTGAAAGGCAGTGAAAAACTTACTGATGACTATCAAATCAAATTGAAAGTGAACAATCAAACTCATATTTTAGACAAAACATTTCATCAAGGAGAAACAAAAAATATTTCAGTTCAAAACTTTGTAGACATGGATTTACCTATCACAGTAAGTTTAGAATCCAAAAAACAGTTTGAAGATTCTGATAACATCACATACGATCAGTTGGAATTTGAAATTCAATAATTAAGCATATGAAATCAATCAAAGGACTTATACCAGGTGTACAAAGATTGACCAATGTTGCCAAACCACATTGGCAGTATGGTTACATCAAGGACGGAGTTAAAGTGATAGATCCGTTGCTTCATTATGGATGTTTCACATTGGGTTTTGATAGATATGACATATTGGATTATGTGTATGATAACATAAAGGTCAAACCAGAGATAGCAGAAAGTATTGTGCAGAATGAAGAACTGTATCTCAACGAACCCAGTTATCGGTTGAGTGACACACTGTTTCACATGACAGGCTATAAGAGTATATTTGCTCTCAGCGGATCAGATGCCAACGAAGGTGCTGTTAAACTTGCCAGTGCTTATCAAAAACTGATTGGACAAACCAAACGCACAAAGATTGTGTGCTTTGAAAACAGTTATCATGGTTCTACATTTTTGAATTACAACATGGGAGACAGTCTGTTTACAGATCCTTTCTACACACTCAAACCATATGACCAAGTGATTAGATTGAGCAGAGATTTTGACATCAATGAGACAGATTGGAGTGAAGTGATGTGTGTGATGGTGGAGACCTGTTCCTATGGACAACAATTAAGACCCAACACAGAAGAATTTTGGAACAAGATTGAACAGATCCAACAGCAGGGCGTGATCATCATTGTGGACGATATTTTTATTGGCGGAGGCAAAACAGGTTCGTTTGTGGGTTGGAGACAAACCACCGTTGAACCAGACATATTCACCATGGGCAAAGCCATCACAGGAGGATTTTTTCCTCTCAGTGTCACCATGTACAACTCAAAGATTGATGATGCATTGCCAGATGATTTTGATTGGGAACACGGATTCACCTACAATTACAGTCTGCCCGGCGTGTTGAGTTGTATTAAATATATTGATATACTGCATCAAGAACAGTTGATGTCACAGCACAACTCAATTGTGGCAACAGCAAAATCAATATTTGAAGAAGCAGGATATAACATCATGGGACAGTTTGGCACACTGTTTGATTTGATGAGAGGCGATGATCACAAATTTTTTATTGTGCCGATCAATGCCACAGAAGAATATTTTGATGTGTTGAAAGGACAGTTACAATGATCATAAAAGATAATTTTTTAACAGCAGAACAGTTGACCAAAGTGAATGCGATGATTCAAGCAGACATCACTCAGCACAATGGACGCTTTGAAAGATATGATGATGAAATGGATCATCACGAAACAGATGACTGTAATCTGTTCTATCTCAACAAAGAAATAAAAGATTTCTTTTTTGGTTTGTTGGTGGAGAAGGGTTACTTCACCGAAGAACTGCTCACAGGTGTGGATCAAACACTGCGATATCATGAAATGAAATATCCTTATGTGAGCACTTGGCACAAGGATAGATTTCTTGATTGGGAAAAAGATGAAATAGATTTCATGGGTGTGACATTTTTCCTAAATGAAACATGGGACTTCAAGGATGGTGGATTGTTCTTGTTTCGCAAAGACAACGCAGACAGAGGTGAGTATGTGGAACCTCTCTGCAACAGAATCATAATCAACAACGAAGATCTCTATCATGCTGTGACCAAGATTGTGACACCTGATGTGAAGCGACGCAGTCTACAAGCATTCATGCATGTGAAATACTTGAACATATGATATACACAGAATACGATCCATTGGAATCAGTCATAGTGGGAGACACATACGATCCTGGACAGGTCCACACAGTGCATGGCAAAGATTCCAGCGGCTTTAATCAGATCCTTGAAGAAACCAAACAGGATCTGGATCAACTGGCAGACTTTTTAAAGAAAGGTGGTGTGGAAGTGATGCGTCCCACAGTGCATGAGTATTATGATCCCATACACATGCCTGATTTTGAAGTAAAATTTCCCATTGCTCCCACAGTGCCCAGAGACGCATTGATGGTGATGGGTCGCACAATCATACAGACATACACCAGTTACACCGACAGATATTTTGATGCCATCAGTTACTATCCCATATTTGAGAAGATGTTTAGAGAAGGATACCGTTGGATCAGTCAACCCCCGCCCATGCTACAGAATCTAAACACAGAGGATGATTGGTTTGTGAATGATAGAACCTACAAAGACCGATTGATGGACAGAGTGCTGTGGCACACTGCTACCATGTTCCGAGCAGGAGATGCCTTCATTGTGAATCAAGAAGGTCCTGGCTCTATGACAGGATTGGATTGGTGCAAACGTGAACTGAGTGACTACAAGTTCCACACCAATCAAGGCACACGTTTCAGTGGCTTTGGACACATTGACCATGGTTTTATCATGATAGATGATGACACTGTGATACACGCAGGCATTGATTGGGTACCTCAGTGTCTACGCAACAAACAGTTGATAGATGTTAGTGATTGTTTGCCTGAATTAAAGATGGATAGATATGTACAAGATTACGCAGAAGCCAAAAACAAAATGGACATTGACTGGATAGACAAGTACTTGGAGAACTGGAGAGGTTACAGTCAAGAAGTTTGTTTTGATCTCAATGTGTTGATCATAGACAGGCACAACATTGTGTTTGCTAGACACATACCCAAACTGTTTGCCAAACTGAAAGCCTTACACATAGACTGCCACGTTGTGCCACAGAGACACTATTTGTTTTGGGACGGTGGAATACATTGTAGCACACTGGACGTCAAACGTAAAGGCGTCAAAAGAAAAATCATAGATTAAAATTGCTTACCGAAATCGCTGTGCTTACCGCTTCGCGGATCTAAAATTTCTGCTTTACCGCTTCGCGGAATTTTTGCTGTCCGCCAGCCATTGCTGGAACGAAAGCAGTTCCACATCCTGGCATTCCACATAGTCTGAATTGTTGTGATGTCGCACTTTGCCTCTGCCCACAATGACATCTCCGTCTTTGTGACTGAATGGTTTTTTCACTGTGATATCGATGTATTCTCCAGGACCTATGCCCAGTGTCACAAAAGTAACGTACTTGCCGTTTTTGCCTTTGAACACTCTGCCATTGGCAATAACTCCTGCGAACTGAACATAATCTAGATACTGCTGTTGTACATGACATTTAGGAATAAATCCTCGTCTCCACCAACCAGGTTCATTGTCAATTCCCCATCGTTGTGCTTCTGTGTTGTACACCCAACGCCTGTATGAACCTTCACAGTGTTTTAAACATGCCTCCCAAAATTTTTGAGGATTGTGTGCTTTCTGATATGCCAATGCCCAAATCAATCTACCCAAGTTGACAGCATGAGCTCTACACAATCCAAATCCAGACAGTGTCATCAGTGTATTGATTGCTTCCTGTTTGCGTGGATGATTGCCCAGTCTATCTACAAACTCTATAATTTTTTCATCGTTCTTCTTGGCAAATGCTCGTCGATACATGTCTGCTTCATACATGTCGATGCCTATAATCTCAGAAATAATTTCAATAGCATCATCTTCGAACACAATTGAATCTTGTACGCCTTCTTTGGTCCAGTCATTGAACATGGATGCTTTCTGTCTGCCAGTCATTGCCACAGGTCTAATCATGGCAGTAGCGAACACACAATCATATACACTTTTAGGTTGTATCGCTCTGAACAGTCTTCGCATAGCAGGCGACTCGCCTTGTGTTACTCCCAATACATCTCCTCTGCTTAATAATTTGGCAGTTGCTTCATCCTCTTCTGGATAGTCAGTTAAATTCATATCGGGATTTATTTCTAGCAATTGACTTAAACCTCTGTTGGCAAGTATGTCCACTTTCAAATGTTCCAAGTCCTCCACTTCATATTTGTCCAGCAATATTTGATTGTCGGCAGAAATTAAACTCTTAGGCAACTGTCTATCGAACATTATGATTCCACCACAATGTTTAGATATGCATCTTTTCTTGCCTAACAGTTTTTGTTCTATGCGTTTTGCTTCTATAGGATCAATATCGTAATCTTCGTATTTGAATTTGCGTGGCAGTTTGCCTTTAGCACCCAAACGTTTTGCCGCTTCACGTTTTGCGGACTTGGGTTGATACTTCACATAGTTAGATATTCTTGCTGTCTTGCCAGGCCACTTTTTGAATATGCGTTCCATCACTTCTGCCTGTTTGTGATGTTCAAAGTCGATGTCCACGTCTGGTAAATCATCTCTCAATGGATTCATAAAACGTGCCACAGGTATGTTCCATTTCACAGGATCAACATCGGTGATACCTAATAGATAACACACCAAACTGGATCCTGCTGATCCTCTTGTCATGTGTTTTAGATCCGATGTGATGTCTATGATGTCACAAATTTTTAAGAAATATTCTGTGAATCTTTGTTTAAGAATTAATTCGAATTCTTCTGCAAGTCTTTGTTGGTACACTTCACCGTTGGGCATTTGCCTTTTGAAACGTTCAGTGAGCCTTTGTATATTTTCTAAATCAGTCATTGTTTGCCTTTCTGCCTAAAATAATATTTATTTGTGATATTTTTAGACTTAACTGATTTTGGTAATATTAAGATTGTAATATTTGCTGATTGTGTCCCATGCTACACCGGAAATCAACTCTCCAGAATTGAATTGTAAATTAGTTAAACAGTTGAATAGATATTGTCTGTTGTCGGGATAATATAGATTATTAATTTTTGAAATTGAATCCACACTGTAATCTTTTAAGCATCCAGGCACTAACGATATTATTGGACATCCTTCTCTCAATGCTTCAGTCATTGCCATGGTATGTAAACTGACCACACAGTATATATTTTCTAATGAATCACAGAAGCCTCTGGAACCTCTGGCTTTTTTAGGCAGTTTCTTTCTCACTTTAATTGGTCTGTTTGTGTACTTTTTGATTTCTTCTGTTGTGGATTCTATCCACGCATCTACAGTTTGTTTTATACCATAAACATCTAAACCATTTTGACTGGGAGCCACAATGTACACTTGATCTCCCATTTGCCAAGGCTTAATCTTCATATTAAATTTTACAAAACGTTCATTTGTCCATTCACCTTTGATATCTTTCACTTGGTTTTCGTTAAATGCTACTCTCCAGTAAACTGGTTTCCACCAATTGCAGTAACCTTTTTCAACATTAAGATAATCTATATTTTTTTCCTTAAATGTTTCGTGATACTTTTGAAATCCATCGTGCCCACCAACTCCACCTAACACCACCAGGTCTCCTTGTTCAATTGATTCCACATCGGTAAAAATATTCAATCCCGTTCTAGCACTTATGGTGTTTGCCAACTGATGACATGTACGTCTACTGGTTCCTAAATCTAAACCTTTGGGGATTGCTATTCTTTTGTATTGTTTATTCATCGCCATCAAGGTTCTTTAAGAAGTCCCTCAATTTTGTTTGATCAGTGTTGCCTGCGTCAATTCTTCCTACTGTATCACCTTTTGTGGGATCTGGTGGAGAAATTTCTTTTGGTTGTTCATTGTCGTTTTCAGTGACTGTGGACGTTTTCTTTAGTGAATTGTATATTGTGCTCTTACGTTTATCAAATTCTTGATACTCTGAATCTTCTGCTAGGTCTCTTATTCTTAAACTGTCTACGTCGAACTCCAAATCAATCTTTTGACCAACTCCGCTGGATGATCTTGTTTTCATCAACTGTATTTGATATCTACCTCTTTCTCTCATTGCTCTTGATGTGAATATACCAAACACGTTGTCAGCAGTTTGTATTTTACTTAAACCACCAGATATATGCGAATGATCAAATTCTATTTCTTCAACAGCACCTCTGTTCAACTGCGATGCTGTAACAAAGATCACATTTAATTCCATTGATAAATTTCTCAATTCTTCCGAAACAAATTTGTCTTTCACAAACAAATCACTTGGTGATACTTTTCTACTGATCGGCATCATAAGATCCAAATAATCTACCAATATTACATCTAATTTCGTTCCTGTTTTAATTTCATATTCTTTAATGTAACTTCTTAAATCATTTGCGTTCTTACCACTTGCCATGTATTTGATTTGAAATCTTCCTGCTTTTTTACCTAGCAGTTTGACCTTCATCTCAACACCATCTAAATCTTTAAAAATTTCTCTTGCTGGAATATCTGTAAGCATAGAATCGATCCTCATACTCACAAGTGCTTCACTTAATTCAAATGATACATAAGCAACATTCAATCCATTCAACACCCAATTACATCCTAAGTTAGCAAGGAATAAACTTTTACCAGCACCAGATCCACCAGCAAATATATTCAATTCACCTTTGTTAAATCCCCCAAACAGTTTTTTATCCAGTGTTGTCCATCCTGTGCTCACTTGACCATTTTGATTTTTCAATCCCATCAGTCTTGATTTAGGATCATCGAAGTAATCTGTACCTATGTCTTTGTGTAATCCAATCTGTACAGCCTTCTTAACAAGTTCTTCAACAGGACCATATTCACCTTTTTCCAACATGTCTGCTGATTTAAGAATTGCTCTTTCTAAACTTTTGTGTCTCACAAACGTTTCAAAGTCATCCAATAACCAAGTAAAATGTTCTTCTGTCAGATTCTCTGTGGGCTTCAATTCAACATTACAACTTTTGTTCACAATGTCATATGTGGGCAATGAATTGTATTGTGCCACATACTTGTTCACAAAGTCTGCTGTGTCTTGTAATTTTCTATCAAACAGTGAATAATCAAATATGGACTGACAACGCACAAATGTTTCTGCGTCACTCAACATCATTTCGAGATACAGTTTTTGTATCTCATATCCATAGTCTTTGTTTTGTTTAACCATTGTCCTTATTATACCACATTTCGTCTGAATTGTCAATGTGCTTGTGATATTTGGCACACACAGCACCAACACATGATCCAGGATCTCCAGGATTTTTTGGCACCCATATGTTGTCCCAAACTGATTCTAATTTTGTTCTTGCAGTTTTGTTCAATGCACACCCTCCAACCAAAACAATGTTCTGTGTCGGTATGTTCATCTGTATCCAAGAACTGGCACACATCAACACCTGTTCAAAGATATGTTGAGTAGTTGCCGCCAAGTCTGCTAAATCCTGTTCTGAATTTAATTCTGGTCTCCACCAGTTACAACCTCTGTGTAAATTTTCTCTTGTTTTGAAAGGAAATCTTTTGTCAATGATTTCTTCCATCATCAGTCTATTGTATTTTCTCCAATTGCCTTGTTTGGCTAACTGTTCCAATTTGTATTCTTCTGCATTGGCTTTGAATCCACAACGTTGTGTCATAGCAGAATAAAATAGTCCCACACTGTTTGGATATTTTGTTACGTGACGTTTTTCCAATTTGTCTTTGTGACCATGCCATATAGTGAATGTTTCAAACTCTCCTATTGAGTCTAATACAACTATTGCCGCATCATTGAAAGGAGATGTGAAGTATCCATATGCCGCATGGCTTTCATGATGATCAATATATTCAATCGGTACATGTATACCTTGGCGTTGTAAAAACTTTTTAACATTGTTTTCTTTAAACTTCATGCCTTGTCCAGCAATCAACTGACGCACACTTTTCTTGAAAGGTTTTTCGTACCAAATAATCTTTGCCGGGTGAGCCCATCTGGCGTTGGATCTAACATGGGCCAACATCTCTGGACATAGATTTGGATCTCCAGGTACTCCACTAAAGTCTGAACTCTTACCTGCCCAGTGTAGGTATAATCCGTATTTGTCTGTCAGACCTTTTACGTGATATTCCATGACTGCCAAACTGGCATCATGATTGTTTCCTGTTATTCCCCATACTATCATTTTTTAATTACCCATGCTCGATGATAAAAGTCATCGATATTTTTTTGTATAAGTGCCTTGGCTAAATCATTTGCAGTGATTTCTTCCATAGGCCCATGCTCCTTTTTTGTTTTTGGATCCAATGTATTAATATCATTGGGATCTTTATGTATTCCTTCTATAACGTAGTACATTCTACTTGTATATAAAAGGGTCTCTTTTTTGTAACTCTCTTATTTTCTTTCTGTATTTGATGTATGACACCAATTTTGTAATAGGAGAGATTACAAATGATATTACTTTTTTTATGTAAACCATTTTTTCATCCTCAGTTTTATTTTTAGTTGTGAATCTTCTGCGTTCTTTATAATTGTGTACAAAGTGTGAAGTCTACCATATTTACGCACAGCATCATTGACATCTTTCACATCTTGACTCCAGTCGGGCATACTCACGCTCCAGCCTGCTTCAAGACTATCCCAGACAAGTTTTTGTCCTGCTTCGTCTTTGTCAGGAACCACGATAACATGTTTGCCCAAACTGTTTACAAGTGCAGATTGTTGCTCTTTGATCTCACTGCCCAACAGTGCTACTCCATCAATAGCAAGAGCATCAATAGGACCTTCCACAGCCACAATGTATTTTCTGTCATCGTCTTGTGCATCTGTGTTGAAAACATAACCGGGCTGTTGTTCTGAAAGATATTTTACTTTGCTTTCTACAACCTTTCTTGCTGTGTAACCTACTATCCTTGACTGATATGTAAAAGGTATAATCAATCTGTCTCTATATCCTGCGTCAGGACTCCAATAAAAATCATAATCATCTAGTGTCAGTTTTCTTTCAGCAAT
>Ga0213859_10001467_pt1 | contig 10473 bp, 7 predicted proteins | sample PICome_2_FD_160133 | JGI IMG/M metagenome (GOLD analysis project Ga0213859, IMG submission 160133) | Coastal seawater microbial communities near Pivers Island, North Carolina, United States - PICO304 | ecosystem: Environmental > Aquatic > Marine > Coastal | place: USA: North Carolina | collected... | reverse complement strand
TCTATACTGTCATTAATTTTTTCACCAGCATCCAAATCTCCTCTGAAACCGTGTTCAGGTCCGAAAATAGCTTTGATACTTACTCCACGATTTAATAAAGAATCTACTAGATGTGTTTTTTTATCTCTCTTAAAAAAAACTGAACTCTGGTTTGAAACGATTCCTATATTTTTAGTTTCTATGAATTTTATATAATTATCTAAATCATATAATGCTTCAATTTTAGAATTTTGAGAATAACAAAAACCAAAGAGATTAAAAAATAAAGTAACTTTAATTATTAAAAAAATTATATTATTTCTTGAGAGTTGATAAGTTCCTGACATCAAAGATTTTTAAACACAAAAGATATAAAAAAAGCATATCATCACCTATTTTAAAAATTTCAAAATTTTCAGTAGTGATAAGCGTAATTGTTATGCTTATTGCTATATCTACTGGATTTGGTATACAAAATGAAATAAAGAGTAAGTTTTCAAATTTATTTGGAGATGCTAGTATTTCTCAATATGGCTCTGAATTTTTTAATACATCTGAAAATATAGATGATAATAAAATAGAGATTGAAAAAATTAAAAATCTTGATGAATACTATAGTGTAAATAAAGTAATTTATTCAAATGCAATTATTCCAAATAAAACATCTTTCTCTCCAATAGTATTAAAGGGGGTAGAAAAATCTAATCCTATTTTTTCTGAATTTGGAATTAAATCTGATTCTTTAAAAAATAATCAAGCTTTTATCTCAAAAACTCTAGGGAATTTATTAGATGTCAACAGGGGTGATAAGATAAAAGTATTTTTTTATAATAGTGATAAAAACCCTATCATACGTTCTGTTGAAATTCTTGATGTTTATGAAACAGGAATTAAAGAATTTGATGATAAATTTTTAGTAACAGATATTGAATTTTTAAGAAAAGTTAATAAATGGGATCAAAATAGTTTTGGTATTGTTGAAATTCAATATAATTCTTTTAATAATGAAATTTACAACTACATTGATCCTCAATACTCATTGACTATAAATCAAGATAAATTCAGTGAGATTTACAATTGGATTTCTTTATTTGATACCAATATTTATATTGTAATTATACTAATGATTTTAGTTAGTGGAATAAATATGATTACCGTTTTGCTAATTACTATTTTAGATAAAACCAATTTCATTGGTACTGTAAAAATTCTGGGTGCTAATAATAAAATGGTTAGAAAAATTTTTATAAGAAACGGCATGAGGCTTGTTTTTAATGGTTTAATCATTGGTAATGTTGTTGGATTATTGGTTCTAATTCTTCAAAAGAATTATAAAATTGTCAGTCTTGATGCTTCCACATATTATATTAACTATGTTCCTATTGATTTAAACATATTATATATTTTAATGTTAAATATTTTAATAATCATTTCATGTTATATTTTTCTACAAATTCCCCTTAGATTTATTTCTAAAATTAAACCTAATAGAGCCTTGAAAATGAATTAATATAATTTAAATTTGGCTTGTGAATTATTTCAATAATATTCTAGAAACAATAGGTAATACCCCCCTAATTAAGTTAAATAATGTAACAGAAAATGTTGATGCATTGGTTTTAGCAAAAGTAGAATATTTTAATCCTGGCAGCTCAGTAAAGGACCGTATGGCAGTAAAAATGATAGAAGATGCTGAAAAAGATGGAAGATTAAAGCCTGGAGGAACTATAGTTGAGGGTACATCTGGGAATACTGGAATGGGATTGGCTTTAGCAGCTATTGTTAAAGGATATAAGTTAATCTGTGTATCTACAGACAAACAATCTAAAGAAAAATTTGATGTTCTAAGAGCAGTAGGTGCAGAGGTTGTCATTTGTCCTACTAATGTTGATCCTGATGACCCAAGATCATATTATTCAACCTCTAAGAGAATAAGTGAAGAAACTCCTAATTCTTGGTATGTTAATCAATATGATAATCCATCTAATTCATTGGCACATTATCTTTCAACTGGACCTGAGATTTGGGATCAAACGGACGGAAAAATTACACATTTTGTAGTTGGAGTTGGAACTGGTGGAACAATTTCAGGAGTTGGAAAATTTTTAAAGGAAAAAAATCCGAATATAAAAGTTTGGGGAATTGATACTTATGGATCTGTATTTAAAAAATATCATGAAACTGGGATTTTTGATAAAAATGAAATATATCCATACATAACAGAGGGTATTGGAGAGGATATTTTACCAAAAAATGTGAATTTTGATATAATAGATGGTTTTGTGAAAGTAACGGATGAGGATGCTGCTAGATACGCTAGATTATTAGCAAAAAAGGAAGGTATTTTTGCAGGTTATTCTTGTGGAGCAGCTATAAAAGGTTTAGAATTATTAAACAATAATTTTAATACTGATGATGTTGTAGTTGTTTTACTTCATGACTCAGGAAGTAGATATATTGGAAAGGTTTACAATGATGATTGGATGAAAAAAAATGGTTTTAAATTGGATTAAAATCTAAAAATCCCAGTAGGAAATTCTTGAATGCTTTCAAATCCTCTATCATTAATTGAGCTTACACCAAAAAGATAGTTATCAATCACAATTCCGTCTAGTCTAAAAAAATCAGTTTTCTTAATTCTTCTTTCATATTGCCATACAGGAGAGGTGGTTTCTCTCCAATAAATTTTATATCCACTAATATTTTCATCAGTAGTTTTATCCCATTTAAATTTAACAGAAGGCTCAACAATACCGCCAATTCTCAAATTCTTTGGAGGTGGTGGAGACCAGCCGAGCAATGCTAGATTAATAGCATTGACTGCAGTTAATTTCTTAGCATATTCAAAATTAACTCCTTCAATTACATCGCCATATTTAATGCCATTCTCAAATCGAATATCTTGATGTTGTCGGTTGTAATTTTCATGACTCTCCATAATTCTTACACCTGCAAAGCCTAAATCATTGAATGGACGATGATGTCCCCCTCTTCCAAATCTATCCAACCTGTAGATTAAAGTTGGATTCATATCAGGCATATACAACTTTGTACTTGAGTAAATAAACCGTGCAAGTTGTCTTGAATTTCCGTCAACCTCACCGCCATAAAACCTTCTAGCATTTCTTCTATTTCGACTCTCATTTGCAGGTACTGGTTCAGAAAAAATTCTAAAACTTTTATTATCAATTACACCATCTACACCTTCTATATTTCCAATCATATCATTGTTAAGAATTCCTATGATCTCCCAATTTTTTTCTTTTGCATATTCAGCAAGACCTTTGCCACCGTATAAGCCTTGTTCCTCACCAGACAATCCTGTATATATTATTGAATTATCGAATTTATATTTAGATAGAACTCTTGCTGCTTCAATTGTACCTGCCATACCAGAAGCATTATCATTTGCTCCAGGTGAGTCAGATTCAAAATCATTTGGATCTGAAACTCTACTATCTATATCTCCACTCATAATAACATATCGATTTGGATACTTAGTGCCTTTTTGGATTGCAACAACATTATTTATCCAAACATCACGAATTAATCTCCTTCCATCAGCTTCAAAATAATTTTTTTGAAAAAAAACTTCTAAGCAACCTCCACATTCATCTGAAATTTTTACAAATTCATCTTTGATCCATCTTCTGGCAGCTCCAATTCCTCTTGTGTTAGATATTGTATCACTTAAAGTATGTCTAGTTCCGAAGTTTGCTAATACATCAATATCATTTTTAATTCTTTCTGAGTCAATTTCCTTTATTATCGAATAGATTTCAGATTGATGAATACTCTGCGAATTAGAGAATAGCCCAAATAAAAACAAAATTGGAATAAAATATTTCATACCTAAATTTAGAAACAATATGAATTATTCTCAATAATCATTTTAGAAATCTTTCTTTTTAATTCAATAGGCTTAGGATAATTATGATATTTTAAAAATCTCTTAAGTCCCATTAAAAGAAATTTTTGTTCTTCTTTCTCAGCGAGGGAATAAATTAACTCTTTCGATCTTTTTTCTATAAGTTGTACGGCTTCATACAAGTATAGTTGACTCATTGCAATTTGACCTTCCTGATTATTATCTCCTCTTTTAAAGTTCTTTTCTGTTCTAAGAATTGCCGATTCAGCCATATATATTTCAATCATAATATCAGCAATTGAAATCAATACTTCTTGTTCCTTTTCCAATTCTAAACCAAATTTCTTCATTCCAGCACCTGCGAGCATAAGAAAGATCTTTTTCAGATTCTTGATAATGTTTTTTTCCTCTGAAAATAATTCAGAAAAATCTGGAACATCAAATGAGGGTATTCCAGTAAGTTCTTCTGCTACTTTTTCAGCTTCAGTTATTAAATCAACATGTCCTTTTAATGCTTTTTTGATTAGCATTCCAATTGAAACAAGTCTATTAATTTCGTTAGTACCTTCATAAATTCTAGCTATTCTTGAATCTCTCCAAGCTGATTCAATTGGTGTTTCAGTTGAATAACCCATTCCACCATAGATTTGAATTGCTTCATCGGCTATATTTTGGGCATCATCCGATAATGCGACCTTAAGCATTGAGCATTCAATTACATATTCTTCAACTCCTTTTAGCTCTGCTTCTTGATGATTTTTTCCTTCAGATTCTAAAATACTTATTCTATCCTCAATGTCTTTAGCTGCTCTATATGTAGCAGATTCTCCTGCATATAAATCTGTTGCCATCATTGCAAGTTTTTGACTAACGGCTCCAAATTCACTAATTTTTTTATTAAACTGAACTCTTTCATTTGAGTAATTTGTTGCAGCATTAATGATTCTTCTTTCTGCATCAATACAAGCTACAGCAAGTTTTATTCTTCCAATGTTGAGTGCATTCATTGCTATTTTGAATCCATTTTCTCTTTCAGAAAGCATATTTTCAATTGGAACTTTTGTTTCGTTAAAAAATACTTGTCTAGTCGAAGACGAATGAAGACCTAGTTTACTTTCTTCATTTCCTAATGTAATTCCGTTTTCAGGATCGTTTGGAACAATAAATGCAGTTAGATTTTTATCATCTTCTATTTTAGCAAAAACCGTAAAAATATCAGCAAAACCAGCATTTGAAATCCATATTTTTTGACCTGTTATAAGGTAGTGTTTTTTATCCTCAGAGAGGACAGCTTTAGTTTTTCCACTATTAGCATCAGATCCTGCTCCTGGCTCTGTGAGACAATATGCTCCGAAAAATTCACCTGTAGCTAATTTTGGAATGTATTTTTGTTTTTGAGATTCATTTCCATATAAAAGAATTGGCATAGTTCCAATTCCAGTATGAGCGCCAAATGCAGTTGAGGTTGATCCTGAACTCCCAGAAATATAATCACATACAAGCATTGTAGAGGTGAATGGCATTCCAAGACCACCATATTTTTCAGGCACACCAACTCCTAAAAAACCTAAATCACCAGCTTTCTTCATTACGTCAACGGTTAACTGATAATTCTTTTTCTCAAACTCATCCTTTTTAGACCAAATTTCTTTATCTGCAAATTCTTTAACAGCATCTCGCATCATTTTTTGCTCTTCAGAAAAATCTTCAGTTGTAAAAATATTTTCACATTTTGTTTCCTTGACAATAAACTCACCTCCTCTGGTTATTTCTTTTGTATTATTCATTTTATAAAATTTCAAAAATTCCTGCGGCACCTTGGCCAGTACCAACACACATGGTTACCATCCCGTATTTAAGATTTCTTTTTTGCATTTCATCTATCAATTGAATGCTTAGTTTCGCTCCAGTACATCCAAGAGGATGACCTAAGGCAATAGCTCCTCCGTTAACATTAACTATATCATTGTTAATATTCAACTCATTCAATACGGCTAATGACTGGGATGCAAATGCTTCATTTAGCTCTATCAGTTCAATATCGTTTAGTTTGAGATTTGATTTTTCAAGAACTTTTGGAATTGCTTTTACTGGACCAACACCCATTATCTTTGGTGGAAGTCCTGCTACACTATAGTTAACAAACCTTGCAACTGGATCAATATTTAGTTTTTTAAGGTAATTTTCACTGACGATCATTAAAAATGCAGCACCGTCACTCATTTGAGAAGAATTACCAGCTGTAACACTTCCATTATTAGCAAATACAGGTCTCAACTTGTTTAGTGCTTCTATTGAAGTATCTTTTCTTGGACCTTCATCGATATTACAATTGAAACTTCTTGTTTGTTTTTTGTTGTTATTATCTAAATAAATCTCATCTATTTTAATTGGAACAATTTGATTTTTAAATCTATCTTCTTTAATAGCTTTGAGTGCTTTCTGATGTGAATTAAAAGCAAAAATATCTTGATCTTCTCTTTTGATATTGTAATCTTTAGCTACTTGTTCAGCAGTCAATCCCATACCCCAATAATAATCTTCATTTCCTTTAGAAACTATATTGTAGCCCGGAACTGGTTTGTATCCACCCATAGGAATAAAACTCATACTTTCTACGCCACCTGCTATAATACAGTCAGCCATTCCAGATTTAATTTTTGCAGCTGCAATTGCAATTGTTTCTAGTCCTGATGCACAATATCGATTCACGGTAACACCTGGGACATCATCGATTTTTAGTCCCATGAGGGAGATAAGTCTACCAACATTTAATCCTTGCTCAGCTTCAGGCATAGCATTACCTACTATAACATCATCAATAGTACTCTTATCAAAACCATCAATTTGGTTAATCATAAATTCAATTGTTTCAGCTGCTAATTCATCAGGTCTTTTAAATCTGAAAAAACCTCTTGGAGCTTTTCCTACTGCTGTTCTGTATCCTTTAATTATATAAGCATCGTTCATACTAGTTTCTTAAGGGTTTACCGTTTTTTAACATATATTGTATTCTTTCAAGTGTTTTTCTTTCTCCACAAAGAGATAAAAAAGCCTCTCTTTCTAATTCAAGCAAGTATTGTTCTGAAACAAAACTTTGTTGAGAAAGATTACCTCCAGATATAACATTAGCAATTTTTTTTGCAATGTTTTTATCATGATCTGAAATATATCCACCTGCTAACATTGAATCAGCACCGACATAAAACATTCCTAAAGCTTGTTGACCTAAAACCTTTATATCAGTTCTCTCTATTGGTTTTGTATATCCAGCTTCATGTAAATTGAGAGCAGTTTGTTTAGCAAAATTTATCTGATTTTTTTTATTTAAAATAACTTGGTCTTTGTCTTTTTTGAAATAATTTAAATCAAATCCTTCATATCCGGATGTTGAAACTTTACCCATCCCAATATTGAGAAAATACTCTTGCAATAAATTCACTTCAACATCATTTTTTCTAAATTGATCGGAAGCTCTTAAAGTCATTTCTTTTGTGCCTCCTCCGCCAGGTATTAATCCAACTCCAACTTCAACTAAACCAACATAGGTTTCTGCATGAGCTATAACTCGATCACAATGAAGACATAGTTCACATGCTCCACCAAAAGTATATCCATGTGGTGCAGCTACAACAGGGATAGAAGAATACCTCATTCTCATCATAGTATCTTGGAATAATTTCATTGCATAATGTAATTCATCATACTCTTGTTCAACTGCCATTAAAAAGATCATACTAATATCTGCTCCTGCCGAAAAATGTTGTCCTTCATTACCAATTACAACCCCATTATATTTTTCTTCAGCTAAATCAATTCCTTTATTCAAACCCTGTAAAATATTTTGATTTATTGAGTTCATTTTAGATTTAAATTCAATATTAATTATACCATCACCTAAGTCATTAATACTGCATTCTTCATTTGACCAAATACTTTTTTCCGAAGGTAAATTCTTGAGGTATATATATCTTTCTTGACCTGGTTTCTGTACGTATTTTTTAGTTGATTTATCATAGTAAGTAATAAATCCTCTTTCATTTTTGTAAAATGAATCATTTCCATTACTTATCATGTCTTCAATCCAATCGGCCACATCTAATCCAGCAGATTTCATTAATTCAACACCTTTTGAAATCCCAACATAATCCCATATTTCAAATGGTCCGTCACTCCATCCAAATCCTGTTTTAACAGCATCATCAATTTGATAAATATGATCAGCTATCTCTGGAATTCTATGTTGTATGTATGAGAACATTTTAGAAAAATTGGATCTATAAAAATTAGATGCTTTATCATCTCCAGAAATTAAAACTGAGTATTTCTCTATTTTATTTTTAGATTTTTTTGCTTTTTCGAGTGTTTCAAACTTAACTTTCTCTTGATCTTTATATTCAAGTGTTTTTAGATCTATAGATAATATCTTAGATTTTCCGTCATCACCTGTAATTTTCTTGTAAAAACCTTTTTTTGTCTTACTGCCTAAAAGATTTTTTGAAATCATGTTATTAACAAAGTCAGGTAATTTGAAAATTTCTCTATTTTCATCTTTTTTACAATTATCGTAAATCCCCTGGGCAACATGAACCATTGTGTCTAATCCTACAACATCAGCTGTTCTAAAAGTTGCTGATTTTGGTCTACCTATTACAGGTCCAGTCAACTTGTCAATTTCCTCAATTGAATAATTTCCTTTATCCACTTCATGTAAAATACTTTGTATTCCAAAAACTCCAATTCGATTTCCTATAAAAGCTGGTGTATCTTTGGCTAATACGGATGTTTTACCAAGAAACTTCTCACCATAATTCATCAAGAATTCAGTAATTTCTTCATTACAATTTGGACCAGGTACAACTTCAAACAGATTTAAATATCTAGGTGGGTTAAAAAAATGAGTTACTGCAAAATGTTTTTGAAAATCATCGGATCTTCCTTCATTCATCATTTTTATTGGGATTCCAGAGGTATTTGAACTAACAATCGTACCTTCTCTTCTAAACTTATCAACTTTTTCAAAAATTAACTTTTTTATATCTAGTCTTTCAACAACAACTTCAATTATCCAATCATAGTCTTTTATCTTGGCAAAATCATCATCAAAATTTCCTAATGTAACTCTATTAGTAAACTTCTTAGAAAAAATTGGTGATGGTTTGGATTTTATACACCTATTAAACATTTCGGTAACAATTCTGTTTTTAACAATATTATCACTGAGTGTTAAACCCTGTTTAATTTCTTTATCATTAAGTTCCTTAGGAGCAATATCTAGTAATAACACTTCTACACCAATATTGGCAAAGTGACATGCAATTCCAGATCCCATAATACCAGAACCAAGCACAGCAACTTTTGATATATTTCTGTTCATTAAAATATTTTTTTATTCTTAATTACTTTATTTATCTGATTGATTACATGAAGGAAATTATTTATTGCTTCTTCTCCTAAATCGCCCATGATTGTTTTATTAAACTTCATAACTTGATCTTTAGCATAATTTCTATAATCAATTCCTCTTTTTGTCAATTTAATAAGAATACCTCTTCCGTCATCGGGGTTGGGTAGTCTCTCAATTAAACTCTCTTCTTCCATAAATTTTAAAGTTCTTGACAAGCTTGTTGATTCCATCCCCATTTTTGGTCCTAATGATGTTGATGGTATCGGTTCTTTTGGATTCAAACTAAGCAAGGCAAACCCAACTGTCATTGAACCTCCAAACTTTTCTGCCTCTTCATTATACATCTTTGAAATTAGTAGCCATGTATATCTAATTTCTTGCTCAATTGTTCTTTTGGACATGCACTAAATGTACAAAAATATACTATGCATGCATAATAAATAAACAAAATTTTTAAGTTAACCAGTTGTATGCATTGTAAAATGCATAAACCCATGGTGAAATTTGATTACTCCTCTGATCTTCAGGATAATACCCCCAGTTAAAAGGATAAGTTGATCTCTCTAAGTGAGGCATCATAGCAACGTGTCTACCATCTTTACTTGATACTATAGCAGCATCAAAACTTGATCCATTGGGGTTGGCTGGATATGAGCTTTTATGGTACTTTCCAACAATGTTATAATCATTTTCCTTTTTATCAAAAACAAATTTTCCTTCACCGTGTGCAGCCCATATTCCTAAAGTTGTATTTTCAAAATTATCAAACATGATACTATTATTTTTTTGAATTGTGACAGCTGTGAATTGGCATTCAAATTTTTTAGAATCATTGTGATGCATTTTAGGGTGAGTTTTAAGTTCAGGATATATTAAGCCCAACTCCATAAAAAGTTGACATCCATTACAAACACCAAGCGATAAAGTGTCAGTCCTTGAGAAAAACTTTTTTAAACTATTTCTAGCATTTTCATTATAAATGAATGATCCTGCCCATCCTTTAGCAGATCCTAATACATCAGAATTAGAAAATCCTCCAACTGCAACTAAAAATTTAATATCATCTAAATTTTCTTTACCACTCATTAAATCGGTCATGTGAATATCAACAACATCAAAACCAGCTTTATCCATGATATATGCCATTTCCCTTTCTGAATTACTGCCCTTTTCTCTAATAACACCAGCCTTTATTCTATTCTTGATATTAGGGCTGAAA
>Ga0213859_10001461_pt1 | contig 10503 bp, 8 predicted proteins | sample PICome_2_FD_160133 | JGI IMG/M metagenome (GOLD analysis project Ga0213859, IMG submission 160133) | Coastal seawater microbial communities near Pivers Island, North Carolina, United States - PICO304 | ecosystem: Environmental > Aquatic > Marine > Coastal | place: USA: North Carolina | collected... | reverse complement strand
CATTTATCTGTCCTTCCATCAAGCCTGACGTAGCATCAAATGTCATTGAAAAGTCACTGTTTGCAACATTAGTATCAAATGCAGTGTTTATCCATCCATCTGTAGCATCTTTGTAAATTAAGAATTGACCGGCAGCAAGTGTTCCGATTGTAGTGTCTTCTAACTCACTGAGTTCATCTTGATTTTCAAGTCCAGTGTCTACATAGTCTTTTGTGACAGCATCACTTGGTGATGTAGGAGTTGCCAAGTCAATGATCTGGTTTCCTCCCATACGCAACGTACCTGCTAGTGGCAAAATACCACTTAGTGGCAAGAAACCGCCAGTTGTTTGTGGAAGTAATTCTGCGCCAGCAAGTGCTACACCATTTCTGTCTAAGCCTAAGCGTCTATCAATATAGCCTTCAACTGCTGTTTCAACTGGTACTGCATCAGCAGTTGCATTTGTAAATGTATCATCAGCTGAGAACTCGTTTACACGAACGCCTCGTTTAAAGCCAATACCGTCAATGTTTGTAAGAACAAGTGCAGCGTTGAATGTAATTCTACCAGTACCTTGGTCAACTGTGAAGAATCTACCAACACGGAAGAAACCATCTTGGTCTGTACTTGCAAAGAATACTCTACCTCTGCTGCGTTCTTGTACTTGAGCTTTACTTGCGAAGCCTTCGCTATCCAACGATTCTTCATCGGTGACTGCTTCAATTTTTGGACCACCAAAAATTCTATCAGGATAGTTGCTGGTGTTATAACCACCTGTACCAATATCCAAGAAGTCATGTGATGTAGCACGACAGGTGGAAATATTCACTGTCACATCGCCTGATTCAGCTGCTTGTAAACCTACTTGTAATGTGACGTTATTACCAGCTGCATTACTTGCTCGTGCAGCTAGTCCTGTGCCACTGTAAGTGTCACTGATGTTGTATTTGTCACTGAAACTGATAATACCAAACTGTGTTCCTGTACCACTGTCAGTCACAAGTTGATATCCAGTTATTATATGCACCTTACCTTGCCATGCAAAAATCATATCAGCTGTTGCATCGTCGCCAAGATTAATACGATCTTGATCTGTTGAACTTAATATCGTTGATACAGCAATATGTTGGTCACCTTGTGTATCACCTAGTGTTGTACCACCAGTTAAACTGTATGTTGCAGGAGATTGTCCTGCAAAATCATTACTAACTGTTAAATCTACGTAGTCAAAGTTATCATCAATAGTGACACGAGTCTGCGATCCGACTGCTGGCACACCAGCTGTAAGTGTATTTTCAAACGCCAGTGTTCTGTATGTCACAGTCTCCTGTTCATCAAAGATCAAAGCTGTACTCGGTCTTGTTAAAACATTACTGGAAATACCATTAAGTATTAAGTTCTGTTGGCTTGTAAGCACAGCATTGGTACCATGTTCTACGTTGAACTGTAAACCTGTGGTTTCTGTTGCAACTTCACCACCTGTTCCTGATGTAAATTCAAGTCTCCAAATCTTTTTACCAATCAAACCTGGGAATGAGCCAATGTCGTCTGCGATTGTACCATCGGTATAATCTGATGGAATTTCTAAGCCAGTATCGCTGATGTTGATTACTTCGTATGGCTGGAATGTTGCTTCGCTGTCGTCATGGTGAATTTCCAATTGTGAAGCATTCAATGGATAGTTGGTAGTATCATAAATGAATGCACGTTGTGCTCCTTTGGTGCCTCCAAAGTCTCTGTTGGTTAAACTAACCGGTGCACCATAACTTTGGTATACTACACCACTACCACCAGCATTTGTACCGGTTGCTGTAAACGCTAAACCAACAGTGTTGCTGGCTGCACCTACAGTTGTCCAGTCAGAGCCGTCTATACTGCCAATAACATATCTTGTTGTAGCAAGAAGACTGCCATCGTTTGTGACGCTGTTTGTTGTAATTTCATCTGTGTCGTTAAATGCATAGTCATACCTAGTAAGAGCACTAACATGTCTGTTTACACTGAGAATACTGTTTGTTGCGTTATCGTCGTTGAAAATAACAGTAGCGTTTGCAATGTTGCCGGTTGTTGTATCATATTGACGTAGTACATCGTTTCTAGCAATACCCGAACTGTTGCCAGTTATTTCAACTTCTTGATCAACGTTGAATATTTTAACAGGCTGTGTTAAGTCTTGACCAAGTGTGACCAGTTTTGCAACTTCATCTGGATCGCTGCCTTCGGCAACCATACCATAATTACCATAACTGTTGTTGCCTGTCAAACTACGTATCTGAGAACCATTGCTTGACAAATAACCGCAGTGTGCATAATATGTAAACACACTAACAAGTTCGCAAAGTGCATTGTTTCTTGCCACAACACCATAACCTAAATCATTAACTTGCGTATAGTCGTTTGCAAGCATCGATTTATTACCAGCACCTTGTAGGATAATTGGTATCGGACCGGTGGCACTGTCTGTTTCGTCGTCAAGACCATTGCCTCCGTTTGCCCCTGGATCAAGCACAAGTGTTGCTGTTGCTTTACCTGAACCGTTATCTGGCACATAATCAACAATAGCATTAACTTGATAGCGTCTGCCAAATTCAAAGAAACTACACGGAACTGTTGGTTTTCTAAATCCAAGAATACTTGTGGTAGGTGCTTCTACCTGAATTCTAAACGGATCACTGTTTCCGCTCTCTATAACAGTCATTGGCACGTTGTAGCAATAACCATCAATAAACATGCCGCCTGCAAAAATCTTTTCATAAACGCCGCTTTTTGCAAAGCTAGAGCAAGTTTGTGCATATGGAGATCTTGTAAAGATAGGTCCTTCAGGGTCAAGCACCATCATAAAGCCGCCCTGTCTTTGTCCTGTGACGTTTCTAATAATTGTATTATCACTAACCAGGAACATATCCATTTCGTCGTTGTCCAACGGTGGATTATAACTTGCATCAAATGCATATGCAACAAAACTTACAAGAGCACTTGCATTTGTGTTTGCATTTGTTTCTGCTGCTAGATTACTGTTAGATACTCTACCGGTGTCTCCACCAGCGCCAGTATAAGCAGTTTGGGCTAATACACTGGTAATAATAGTTGCAATGTTGTTTATTGCTGCTTCTGTTTCAGTTTCCTGTCCAGGTACAACATTTGTAGCATATGCTTTTTGATTTATACCACTTTGTATTCTGCCGCCAGTTCTTAAATCAGATTCAATACCATCAACAATATAGCCAGTGTCTCTACGACATTTTGCTTCATCATAAACCAAAGCAGGATATGCATCATTAATAAAACTGATTGTTCTATCAATTATAAATTGTCTGTTTAGACTAATCAAATCAGCAGCTTCACTAAACTTACCTGGATTTGTAGCACCAAAGCTACTGATATCCATTTCGTTAGTAGGATCGGTTAGATAATGTCTACCAAAATAACCATCTGTGTCACCAGTTAAATCATTTACATATGCCTCACCTGCTGTAGCAGTTGTGTTGCCATCAATGGTCGCATCTCTGTAGAAATAGGTATTTGCTGCTGATGACAAACTCATACCTGGTGCAGGACGTATAAGCACACGTCTAAATTCATCACCTTTGATACTTACGTTTGGTGGTATCCTAATAGGCAATTGTTCTTCGTAAACACCTGTTTCAATTCTAATACTGATTTGCTGTTTCTTAACAAATGCACCATATTCAATTTCTTCTTCATCATCAAACTCAATAGGCAATAACAACTTGACAGAGATTGTATCGTGTGTCGGAAATCCATTTGCACTATCGTCAATTCCACGTGTATAATCTTCAATAAATCCTACTGCACCAGAACGTTTACCTCTAACAATTTTACCTGGGAAAATGTCTGTGTTTGGTTCATCATCTGCAGGATCGCCTGCTTGTGACAAGAATTTGTTGTTTCCGCTGTATACATACAACTTGTAGTTGTTGCTTGCTTCCACAAAAGCAGGATCTGCTGTTGCACTGTTGATTGTATCTAAAACATCATCAAATCTAGCTTCTGCAGTTAGATACCATGTATTACCTGTAGCACTTCCGCCTAAAGCTGTATTAACTGCTGCCAACATTGTGACTTTGGCAAATTGTAATGCGCTCACTGTTTCTGTGTATTGTCCGCCGCCGCCGGTATCGATTGCAATTTCGCCACTTGCGTTAGAAAAATATCTAAGTCCAGCATATACACTTAGGTAGTTGTGTTTGACACTTAGTGTACTTGCTAGAATATCAAGTCTAATACTTTCGTGGATTAATGCTAAATCTCTTCTACAAATAGACTCGTCATAAACAAAATCAGGAAATGTAGTTTCTATGTGTGCAATTGTTTGATCAATTACACTTTGTAAATTATCTTCAAATGCTGTTGCTACTGTACCTGCATCAACTGATGGTGCAGTGTATCCTGTATTTGAATAATTTGTGACGTAGCCTGCATTTGTTCCTGTACCGTCTGTAAATTGCAGTGTTTGCACATATGGACCAATATCTGGTAATGCTGCTTCTTGAAGTCTTGCTGCTCTTGCACAAGCTGCTGCAATACTTCTGTAAGCATATTTTTCACTGCGTCCTGCTCTACCAGGAGGCGTTTGAGCCTGTGTATCATCTCCGTTGATGTTTACATAGATGTTTTCACTCAACCCATATTGTTGCGAATCAACATAATATTTTGTTGCTGCTTGGAGATCATCTTCTGTATTTGGAGTTCCTGCACCAGCAAAAGGACTTGGATGATCAGACAAGGTGAGTTTGCCTGTCATTGTATCGCCTTCTCTACGTACTATACTTTTTCTTGGAAGTATTGCGTTGCTTTTCCAAAAACCTTCTGGACCATTTGCACTATCATCCCAGTTAGCATCTTTAAGTGTTTGGCTGCCTGTACCACCACTTACAATAATTTGGTTAGTGTTGTTGAGAGCATCGTTTGCTGTTGGGTGGATAGTAATTTGGTTAGCAGTGACCCTACGCAAATAATATGTATCGCCGCTGGTTAAACCTGTTGCATCTGTACCGTCTGAATCATAAAGCCATGGACTGCCTGTGACTGCTTCTGTCCATCCATGAGATACAACATTAGCTGCACCATTGGTATAACTCGCAATAGTTTTAGTATAATCGTTTGCATCTGCTGGTTCGTCTGCAACTGTAGGGCCAACACCATAATGATTACGTGGAATATATTTTCTATCAGTTAAACCTACACTAGGAATCACATGATCAATATCTATATCTGGTTCATGCACATCATTCCAACTGTCAACAAGCTGTTGACGAGTATCGTCACCTAATATTAGAGGTTGTGTAGTATCACTATAAGCAATGGCTGCACCCATTTTCAAAGGAGAAGAAATTGTAGGACTTGTGTCAGTTTCTATGTTTACGTTTATAACACGTAATTTAAGTTGATTACCTTCGACTGTAAATGCAATTGTGTTGTCAGGATCATTAGGATCAGCATTATTAGCATCGGAAACCAAGTCATAAAAATCTATGCCTGTGCCTGCTTGATTGACAAGTAAAACTTTACCTTCGTTGCCAACTGTGCTGTTTGGTGTATCATTGAGCGTAGTGAAACTGATTTGTCCACCTAAACCAAACACCGCATATAGTTCGTTAAAATTTTCGTTTACCTTTTTAAAGGATTCACGTATACTATCGCCTGTGCCGTCATTACCCTCTACACCAATATCAATTTCTTGTTTAGCCATTTTTTATTCCTTTTAAAACTGTGGTACCAGATTGTCCATATCAAAGTTTACACTTACACCGCAACCACATGCGCTTTGAGCATTTGGATTGCGTATTTCAAAGTTTGCGCCTACCAAACTTTTTACATAATCTACTTCTGTTCCAATTAAGAACATAAGGCTATGAGCACCTACTACAAATGCACATCCGTTAGCAGTTTTTACTACTTCGTCACCTTCTTCTAAGTCTGTTGGGCTTGCTATAGTACCCCAATCATACTCAAAACCTGCACATCCACCTCCTTTGATATTAAGAGTAATGCCGTAGCAATTATTCTCCTCGCTCAAAAGGTCTATCTGTTTCTCTGCTGCTGGTGTTAATGTTAGTATGCTCATAGTGTTCCTTTCTAATATTTATGGTTAGTTTTTATAATCTTAATGTTAAATATAGTTATGTACATAAAAGAATATTTAATAGATACCTGGCACATGCGCCGTAGCAAACTTGGTAATCAACACACCTATAATCGTAAAAAGACTATGGTAGTTTTACGCTGCGATGCTTGCGATACTGATTTCACTAGAGAAAGAGGTAGCATGGATCCTAAAAGACTAAGCAACAATTATTTTCATGTCTGTGAAAACTGCGATGCAAAAAGATTTGCACAACAAAAAGGTGTAGATAGACGTAAAGTTTGGCAATTAAAAGCCAGCAGTGATTTACCTATTAACAAATTTTAGTGTTTGAAAAAAATCGTAATCTTTTTGATATAATTCATTTAGATGATCCATAACCTTGTTTTTGTTTTTTTCAATAAAATCAAGTACCATCTCTTTGTATTTTTTTCTAAACGGTTCTTGTTGTTCTGTGTGTATTTGCAAAATATTATCAAGGCAATTGTAATCTTTGTTGATCTGTTTTAACACATCTTTATTATACCAATATGGTTTAAGATTCAATCCTTGATAATCGTAATATGTAGACTGTAATTCAGTGTGATAGTCCCACGGTTGTGGTGTGCTTTCTAACCATTGTTGTAAATTTAATTCAATGCCTTTGTCGCTCATAGGCTTCCAAGGCGGACCTTCAGGATAAGCAAAGTATTCAACAGTGCCGCTTATCCATCTATCAATAGGATCTCTAAATATAACAATAGCATCAGTATTTTGAGCTAGTTTTATTTTTTCATCATACAGCACAAACTCTTTGCTTATACCGTGTTGTATGCTGGTGCTGCAATTTTTAGCAATGATTAGTAAGGCTAGATTTGTACGCTCCTTATAAAAAATCATTCAGCTTTGTAAATTGTCCATGCGCCATAAGCAATAGCTGCATATGCAGCCAGTTTTGCAAAAGGTCCTGCAATCAAAACAATTAATCCAACTGCAATTAGAGCTGCGCCATCCCAAGATGTACGTTCATCTAGTCTTTTTGTAATCCATTTTTTCATGATAGTTTCCTTACCTTTTTTTCTAGCATTTCTATACGTAGATCTTGAGCACGTAATTTTTCTTCTAATCCTTGCACATAAGCTCTAGTAGGAACTTGACGTTCCATTCCATCCTCACCCAATACGCTGTAATGATCAGATCCTTGTCCTCTCAGACCTCCTAACACTCTGTTAGGGTTTTTGTCTTTCACAACACCTTGCGGTGTTTTAGATCCATACATTTTTTCCAAGTAGTTCATAAGGTATTTACCTCTCCTTCCACTTTGACATATGAGATAATATCATCAATAGCAGAAATTACTTCAGGCGTTATTTCTGATTTTATGTCGTCTTTTGTAATATCATTGTTTTTATTTACATTCAATAGTTCTAAACTTTCATCAACTGTTTTGATTGCTTTTTCATGCTGTTCTTGATTTTCTATATCTATGATATAACATTTTGCTCTTAAACTTAATGGAATAATATAATTATAGGCAAAGTTTGGACTAAAAACACAATGCGATTTCCATTGTGCATCACTGTGTCCAGTTTTTATTTCTGCTTGACGCATTGAAACTCTGTAGTCAAAAGTTTTGATATAAGCGTTTTTGAAATGCCAAGTCCACGCTTTTATGTAATTTACATGTTCTAGTAAACCAACATCACTAGGGTAATTGAATCCTCCTGGTAATTTTCCTGCTTTAAGCCATCTGTATCCACTGATGTACCAATCATAGATATTCCTAGTTAGTAATATACATTTGTCAAAGCGAGCAATTTTATCGTAGATGGTTTTCAAATCCTCTCGGACCCACATCTTTAAATGTCCATTTGTTCTGTTGTAATAACTGTGTTCTAAACTTGTGCTGGCTGTTTTGCAAGGCGCACAAATAACAACGCCGTTATCTGGATTATATACCCAAATCATGCTGCTGCTGGCACTCCAGTAAATGCATCTTTATTCATGAAATGTCGTTGTAAAAGTTGCGCACTTGCTAGGTTCTTCATTTTGGCCTCGACCATAATGTCTGCCCATTCCCAATGTGACAATGCCCAGTCATTACAAGCATGATTCCACATATAGTCACTGTGTGCTCTCAGCTTTTGTTTTTTATACCCGGATTCAAGTAGTGTGTCCATGTCTGGTCGTACACTTGGATCAAAGCCTTGTAGTACATCCTCACGGCAACTACTGTAATGCATAGCAGGACGCTCACCACGCCAACTATCGATAATACGGTATATGCGGTCATCATCTGGTTCAATGTATTCTCCTGTCTTAATAAAATTATGATGAATATCTAAAACTAGAGCTACATCATCCGCAAGTTCTAGGCTTGCGTCCAAACCCCACGATACTTCGTCGTTCTCGATCGTGATAGTATTTCTTGCTTCTGGCGATAGTCTTGGCAAGACGTCTTTGATGCCTTGGGGACCTTTTCTACCCGATATGTGGACGTTGCATTTAAAGTCTTGGAACTTCTTACCGTAGCCCATCCACCGTATGAGAGTGGCGTGATATTCAAATTCTTCTATGCTCCTTTCGACGATTTCTTCGTTGTCACTCGCAAGTACCGTGAACTGTCCTGGGTGCATTGAGAGCCTAACATCCAAGCGTCTGGCTGTGTCGCCAACTTCTCGATAGTGCTTTTCTCCGTACGCAACCACGTCAGGAAGGCTCCAAAAATAGCGCCAGCTAGGCTCGGTAGCACAAGGAAGCTGATTGCTACCCAGTCGGACCATACGAAGTTCTGGAGGAAGGCTTCCCACATACTCTACTAACCTTTTTGCTGCTGCTGCATTATGGACCATAATATCCCACAGTCGTTGTTCTGCAACATCCTTACTCTGTCTATTTAGCCATGCAACGGTTGTGCATTTCTCGGTAAGTGGACGCTGTAGTTCTTCAAGTACTTTTGGCTTTTGAGTTTGATCAGGATGCAAATATTTACATGCAAAACCAATACGTTTCTGCTGAGATTTCAAATAGTCGCCTGCTGTTGTGAATTTTAAGTCCATTATTTGTATATGCCTTCAATTGTGTAATGTTTACTATTATACACAGCCCAACTCATACTGTCAAGTCGTTTATAACCCTGGCTACGTAGTTTTTTGTACCATGCAATATAATTTACAATACGTTTCATTGCCAATTCTCTATTACCCATGGATCTTTGCAATCTTCTGGATTAGGTCTACCATGAAATACTGCAATACTCTGTTGCTTTTCTACTTTTGGATAACCTATATTTTTAAAAACCCTAACACCATTGCGTAATTCTAAATCTCGTCTATCACGCATTTCCCATTTATAACTACGCACCCATTCATCTGGCCAAAATACAAAAGGCCTTGCTCCCCTATACATCCAATCTTGGTCTCCAGGTAAACGTTTTATGTTGTGGTCTTTGTTTTTTAGAAAATCTTGATATTGATAAGCTCGACTGCCTATGCGTAATCTAAATACACTGCTGTTGACTCTATCCCATTGAGCTCTAATACTTCTATTAAAATCTCTAATTATCACAAAATCTTTATCAGGTTCAAAATTAAAAAATCTATCTATGTTGTTGCATATTACAACATCAAGATCTAAAAATAATAGTGTGCCCTTAATAGGCAATTCGTCACTGAAAAACCAAGGTTTAAACCACCATCCTTGTATTTTGTCAATATTAGGCAATGGATGGATAATTACTCCATCTTGTATTCCTGAGGCATTATCTGTAAAGCAATGAAACTGATAGTTTTGTTGACTATGTCTACTGCACATGTTATACAGTTTGTTGACATAATCTGCTGAATATTTAGTACCCCATTTCAAACAAACAATGTGTTTATCTAATGAAGATGCTTGTTTATAAACCGCACTTTCTACAATGCGGGTTTTGTTTGCTTTTTCTAATGCCTTGCGAGCTTTACGTTGTGCTTTTGTCTCGCCTGGAATGTAAGTTTTAGTCTGCTTTGTAGATTGCACTGTTTGCTCCATGCTCAGCACATTCTACTTCAACAACTCGACAGCGTCCGTCCGTCATGTTGTGAACTAACTCGTCAGCAAACATGAATGCATGTTCTGCAAACTTTTCAACACCAACTCCTCTTAGAATTGTAAGTTCAGCTAAACCTTTTTCTTCTAAGTTTTTAAAAGTTGCCATTTCAGGATCGTCTTCATCTAACACAACTTTGTGATCAAAGGTATCTTCTAGCCATGCTTTAAGTGGCTTCAATCCACCAAAGTCAACTACCCAATTCTTTTCGTCTAGGTATTTTGCTTCAAATGTAAACTTGAATTGCAAACTATATCCGTGTAAAAATCTGCAATGGCTATGTGCTTTAGGTTGTCTAAAGCAGGCACTCAATCCAATGTTGTGCCCGTATGTTTTTGTACTGTAGTAACTC
>Ga0213859_10001460_pt1 | contig 10506 bp, 16 predicted proteins | sample PICome_2_FD_160133 | JGI IMG/M metagenome (GOLD analysis project Ga0213859, IMG submission 160133) | Coastal seawater microbial communities near Pivers Island, North Carolina, United States - PICO304 | ecosystem: Environmental > Aquatic > Marine > Coastal | place: USA: North Carolina... | reverse complement strand
TCCTTTTTTCTTTAAAGATGTAGTTGAAACCCTATTAAATATGGGTAATCCAGAAGATGTTAGAATCGTATTTTGGTTCGACAATTAAAAAAAAATTAAAGTTTTTTTAAAAAAAATTTGACTTTTCAATAATTAGTTACTATATTTGTACTCACAAACATTAAAAACGACTTAAAAACAGAATTATGAACAACTCTCAAATAGATACGGTGGAAAATCAGAATGTTACTTTAACGGATAATGGGATGGTTACAAATCCTACTTCACTTAATAAGTGTGTAGATTTGTTTTTCTCTATCGGATCGATGAGGGGTAAGTCAAAGGATAAAGTTGTAAACCTATTTAATGAGGCGTACAATGAAAATCCATTAGTTGCGTCAAAAATCCTATTTTGGGTTAGAGACGTTCGTGGTGGTGCAGGTGAAAGAGACGTTTTCAGAAATGTGATTTCTTTCCTAACCACTAATTCACCACAAACAGTTAGAAAGAACATTGGACTAATTCCAGAATTTGGAAGATGGGACGATGTTTTAGTTCTTCTTGGTACAGAGTTGGAGGATGATATGTTCTCCCTTATCAAAACCGCCCTATCAAACGGAGACGGTCTTTGTGCGAAGTGGATGCCGAGAAAAGGTGTCGTAGCCAACAAACTACGTAAATTGTTTAGAACCACACCTAAACAGTACAGAAAGATGTTGGTAGGACTTACTAACGTTGTGGAGTCTAAGATGTGTGCGGGAGATTGGGAGTCAATTGAATACTCAAAACTTCCATCTCTTGCGGCGTCTAGATATCAGAAGTCATTTAATCAAAATGATAACGAAAGATACAACGAGTATAAAAAGTCTTTACAAGATGGTACTGCGAAAGTTAACGCTGGTGCAGTATACCCTTACGACATTGTTAAGTCTATGTCTATGGGTGGTGATAATATTGTTTCTGAAAAACAATGGGAGTCATTACCTAATTGGATGGAAGGTTCCGTTGAAAGAATTCTTCCCGTAGTAGACGTATCAGGTTCTATGGGTGTTGAAGTAGGTGGAAACCCTAACCTATCTTGTATGGATGTCGCAGTATCTTTGGGTATGTACATCTCAGAGAGAAATGAAGGTTCTTTTAAAGACGCTTTCATTACTTTCTCAAACAACCCACAACTACAAGACCTAACTGGAACTCTCTCAGAGAGATTACTCCAACTTAGGAGAGCGGATTGGGGGATGTCTACTGATTTAGAGGCGGTGTTTAACCTTATTCTACATCAGGCGAAGATGAACAATGTACCCGAAGGTAATATGCCGACAAAGATTCTGATTCTATCAGATATGCAATTCAATCAGGCGACGCGAAGAGATAGTCTCGGAGCACAGTCTATGATTGAGGCGATGTATGAGGAGGCAGGATACACTAAACCAGATATCATTTATTGGAACCTAAACGCCAAAGGGGGTAACTTCCCAGTGGAGTTTGACAAAAACGGTACGGCATTGGTATCAGGGTTTAGTCCGTCAATTCTTAAATCCCTTTTGGGTGGAAAGAATATGACACCAGAATCCATAATGATGGATACTGTAAATGACGACAGATACAGTGTAGTAACTGTATAGAACGTTCTTTGAAATATATTTTGTGTTATTTAAAGAATATTTGCAGCAAATTTTACTTTAAATTTCAAACCAAGATCGAGAAAGAAGGGCTTAGTTAACCCACCTCATCCATAAAAGTGTAAACCGTTTAGGCGGGGGACCACTTAAGAGTTGGGGAAAAGTGACTAACCGATTCTGATGACACAAAATATAATGGTGTAAAACGAATGGTTTCTGCAAACTATCTTATGAACTAGAATGTAGATCAAGAGGTTTTATTCTCCCTTTACCCAAACTTATAAAGGGGGCAACCATAGGTGAGGTTTAAAATGGGATAGTCCCATCCTTTAGGTTGTAAAACATACCTCTTGATTTTGTCACAAGTAAAAATAAGACACTCAGTGGGGCTGAGTTAACAATCTACCGTAGGGACAGTCCTTACGTTAAATAAAAGCTGGACCCCCATTCCGACACCAAAAAATTAAAAGGGAGAGTACGTCAAAAATACTTTCCCTTTTTTTGTTTAAGGTATTTACTATGTCAAAAATTTTCACTAATATTGTATTATAATAACAAAGAAGTTAAACTTTAAATTAAAAATGAAAATCGTTACTAAGAATATTAAATTAGAAAAAGGTGTAAGACACTATCTAATTTATTTAAATGATTACAATGGAAATCCTTTAGAGTGTTTAGAGGCAGAGGGTGATGAAGAAAGAATAAAAAAGGAGAATGAACTTAGTAAGAAACATAATATAACCACAAAGGATCTTGATTATGTTTCATTGGAAAAATTTAGGGCACAAACAAGAGAATACACACCATTAATCTTAGTCTTTTATTTAGATAGAAACTTATTCTCAAATAGAGAGATGGTAGCCGCTTATGGTGAAAATGTTAGACAGTATTTAGAAAATAAAGGAGATGATGTAAGACTATTCTTTTTACCTACTGATGGTGAAGAAAAGGTAACTTGTATCAACCCTATTTATATTGACGAACAAGAAGACTTTGATAAGTTAAATGATTTAATTGAAGATTTAACTAATAAATTTCAAGTTGGAGTAGAGTAGGTTATGGACGGGTGGATGAACGATAGGTTTTATTAATTGTCCATCCAGTCTTTTCTACGATTCTTTTATATAGTTTAGTTCTATTTCTTTTACCAACCAACCCAGTGAACATAATATTATTTACTTTATTGGTTTCACAAAATTCTCTAAGTGTTTTATATAATCTTCTAGCGTCAGAAGGATTCTTACAAACCACAACATCAAAGTCCCCATTTTGATATATTAATACTTTGTTAATTACATAATTAACTTGTTTGATTTTATCTTCTTTATTTCTTCTAAGTAATATTTTTTTAATAATATCTTTTGTTTCTAACCTTTCTTTGAATCCATAAACTGTAAATTTTTCTTCATAGAAGAAATCATCTTTGTGAACTAAACTCCACTTATCACTTTTAATATCTACAGGTTTATTCCTACCCAATTCATCTCTAACATAAAAAGGCGAATCCGAATCCTCTTTTTCTTTTAGGAACATAATTTCATAATGAACTGGTTTTACTTTTTTATAAGCATTGTTTTTTTTAGGAAACAAAACAATGTTTTTGTCCTTTGTTTTGAAATATTTTTCTTTTGCAGTATCTTCATTACTACCTTCATACAGAACTTTTTTCTTCTTTCCGTCTTTAGTAATAATAATTTTATACAACATAACTTTATTTTTTAATAAAAAATACTTATTATTGTTAATAAATAAATATTAAATGGATAGATTTATAGTTTTCCTAATATTAACACTGATTTTATTTAAGTCTGATAACTACGCACAAAAAATAGAACAAACATTCGGTGACTCAAAATTAGAAAGTATCCATAATGAATTTTTAAAAGATTGTGAAACTTTTGGTTTGACACCAATGTTGTTTGGTAAAAAACTTAAAATAATGGATTATGAAGACTTAGGGTTTGGTTATTTGGGTATAACTTTCCCAAAAGCTGGTGTAATTCTAATAGATACTAATAATATGCAATCTTCTGAAGAATTATATAAAATAGTGGTATATCACGAATTAGCCCATTTTTATTTAAGAGCGGAACACGTAGATTGTGAATTTTGTATAATGAGGTCTTCATTAGATGTAAGTAGGGCTAAGTTAATCTATAAAGATTTTGATTTACATAAAACAATGATGTTTCAAATGATTAAGTTTAAAATGTTTATTAGAAGACAAACAGTTATTGACATATTCAATAATTATAATGGTAGTCTAAAACCTAAAATATTAAGAAATGAGTAAAGATTATTATGAAATATTGGGTGTCGGTAGAGATGCGGAACCATCCGATATTAAAAAATCATATAGAAAGTTATCTAAAAAATATCATCCAGATGTAAATCCTAACAATAAAGAGGCGGAAGATAAGTTCAAAGATATCGCAGAAGCTTATTCAGTATTGTCTGATTCTGAGAAAAGAAGTAACTACGATAGATTTGGTAGTGCGGATGGTAGAGGTAATCCTTTTGGTGGTATGGATATGGATGACATATTCTCACAATTTTTTGGTGGTGGAATCCATTTTGGGAGTAATAGACAACAAAATAGAAGAAGAAAGGGTAATGACATTAGAATTAATCTTAAGATGTCATTAGAAGATTTATATAAGGGTGTACATAAGAAAATAAAGTATAGAAAAACAAATAAATGTTCCACTTGTGACAACACAGGTGGTGATCATACTAAATGTACTGATTGTGGTGGTAGAGGAATGAGAATACAAGTACAAGATACTCCTTTTGGTAGAGTACAACAATCTGTGGTATGTGGAAAGTGTCAAGGTAGTGGAAATATGTTGACTAAGGCGTGTAACACTTGTAGTGGTTCTGGTGTCACTTCTAAAGAGGTTGAATATGAATTTGATGTACCGAGAGGACTTTTAGATGGTGAGATGTTAAAAGTTAATGGTATGGGTAATGCGGTTAAGAGTGGTATAGACGGTGACTTAATTATCAATATTGTAGAAATACCACATGAAAAATATAGAAGAATGGGTAATGACATTCACCAAACACTTAATCTATCATATAAAGATTTGGTTTTGGGTAATACGGATGTACATGTTGAAACAATGGAAGGTAAAATCAAAATTAAAATCAAAGAAGGTACAAAAGTAGGTACTATGTTAAGAATACCGAACAAAGGTTTTGTCAGAGGAAAAGAGACTGGTGATATGTTATTAGAAGTTTGGTTAGAAATTCCTGAAAATATCTCTGAAGAAGAAAAAGAAAAAATTAATTCACTCTAAATTTGATTTTCTTAAATAAATTCTTTAATATTAAACAAAGATGAGTAAGAATATAGTTGACGAGGTGGGTGATTTCTTATTAGAAGAACTAAGAAAACTTCGTAATTGTACTCATGGATGGAAAGAATGTGGTTGGCCACATAGGGATGTTAGAATATTAAAGTGTGAGATATGTGGCAAAACCAAAAAAGAGAATACTAGAATTAGAAAACCAAAACAAAGATGAGTAGAACAGAAATATACGAAAGACCTTGGGTTAAAAAATTTAAAACTGGAGAATATCTTAATGATTGGAAGGGGTATAACACTATTCTTATAGGTGGGCCATATTCTGATAATATAGGTATTGGTGAAGAAAAATTTTCACATTGTATGGATTTCTTCTGTGGTATAGGTGATGTAGATTGGTGGATAAAGGAAGAGTTAGATAAACTCACAAAAAAAGAGGAAGAAGAATTAGAGTGGATATGTAAATACAAAACTTATTTGAAGGAAGAAGTTATTACTATAGAAAAAGTTAAATTATTATCTGAATTCTATGGTTGTGAAACCTTTCATATATATAGAACAGGAGATAAAGAGATATTGAATCTAATAAAAACTCTAAATAATTTTAATAACCTTATTGTAAACGGTTCTAAACCTTGTAGTGACCCGAAAACTGAAATTTTTAAAGGAAACCCAAATAATTTTGAGGTTATGACTTTTGAGGAATATAAAGAATATCACACCCCTAAACCTGTAGGGTTAGAAATTAAGAAGTTTGAGGTACTATTAGATGGTGGTTCAATTGTAATAGATACAAATGAGGGTACTTACTTTATTGATAATAGAATAGGGAGTATGACTATAAATAATATTTATGATGCAATTCCTGAGTCTTTAGAAGATTATAGTAATATGTTAGAGGGGGAAACACTAACTGATACAATTGAAAAATTAATTGGTGGGTTAAGTAATTTTAAAAACGATTTTTATCAAACAACGATAAATCATATAATAACAGAATTAAAAAATAAATTAAAGTAAAAAGTATGGCAAAATTTGAAGAAGTTTATGAAGACACATTGGAATTGTTCCAAAAACACATTGAACAATCACAAATACCTAGATTGGTAAAATTTAAAATTCTTTCTAACGAAGGTTTAAAAAAGGATTTTGGTAAAGTATCTAAAACAAGTGACATTGTTAAATTTATGACAGACTATGATATTGTCATACAAGTTAATGAACCTATATTCGACCAGTTGGAAGAGAAACAAAAAGAATATGTTGTTAAGGATTTGTTAGCACAGATTGTTTATGATGTTGATAAAGATAAAATTAGTATTGTATCACACGATATTACAACATTTAGTGGTGTATTAAGAAACTATGACATTGATACCTACCTTTCTATTAAAGAAAGTATTGTGACGTTGTTAGAACAAAAGAAAATACAAGAAGACGCTTCTAAATAATAAAACTAAAAATTAAAAAATGAGTATCAATAAAACTGCAACTGATCCAAAATTAACAGAACAAGATAAGAATTGGGAACTTATGAGTGTTTTGGGTATGAAATGGTCGGAAACAAAAGAGTTGTCTGAAGAAGACAGAGATTTTCTACTAACCAAAGTAGAAGGGATTAAATTACAGATTAAAAGAACTGCACAACCCAACGACTTATTGGGTTAATAAAAAAAGATGCAGTTACGTGCAATTACGGGTTATGCCTTCGAAAGAGAAGTAAGGGGTAGAGAAGGATTTGAACGTTATATCAAAGCACCCAGAATAAGATGGAGTGGTGTAGGTAGAAATAACGTAGAAAGATTAGTTTCTTTGGGTAAGAATCCTGAACTGTTTAAACCTATTATAGAAGAATCTAGATTCATCAAAGCAGACGCTAAAGATAAAGAAGGTAATCTTTTTGAAATAAAGAAGTATTTTAAGAAGGATTTATATAAGTTTAGACTCTACTCCGAACCGATAATTAAAGTTTCTCCCAGACGTAGTAAATGGGGTAAAGGTAACCCATACTATGATAACTTTAAAGATGCGGATGAGTACAATCAATTTATATATAAAATAACTAAAACAAAATGGTGGAAAAAGTATAATAAAACCATTTTAGAAAATATTTATAAATCAAACAATGGTATATTCAGTAGAGATGGTTTCATACCCTATTCTGAATTAGAATTCAAATGGGTTATTAATAAAGGTGAATATGCACCTATCTTTGAGAACTATCATAGATTAACCATAGTTTTTAAATTGAGAGAAAAATTGACATTTAAAAATAAAATCATTAGATTTGTATATAATGTACTTGACAAATTTAATATTGTTAGTAAATTTAATAAAAAAAGATAGATGATTAGTTATATTGGTGGTAAAGCTAGAATTTCTAAATGGATAGTACCATTTATACCCAGAGACATTGAAACCTATGTAGAAACATTTGGTGGTATGTTTTGGGTATTCTTTAAAATGGATTTAAGTAAATACCCTAACCTAAAGACTGTAGTGTACAATGATTTTAATGGTTTGAACGCAAACCTATTTGATTGTTGTAATGATTATGATAGATTGTGGGATGAGTTATCTAAGTATCCTTGTCAACAGTTAGGTGTTACAGATACACCTTCAGAATACGAAGATATGTTTAACCAATACCAACAAGAAGTATTTCACAGTGGGGTTACTATTACACAAGAAAACAAATATGAGATTGCTGCGAAGTATGTTTATGTTTTAACTCAGATATTTTCTGGTTCGAAACCTGAGACATCTTCGTATATGGATTATAAAGGTAAATATAGATGTAAGGTTCTTATCTTTATGGATAAGTTAAAGAATCCAGAATATAGAAAACATTTTGATAAAATTACCTTTGTTGAGAATATGGATTTTCAAGAAGTTATTGAGAAATATGATTCTGAAACTACATACTTTTATGTGGATCCTCCTTATTGGAAAACAGAAAATTATTATTCTAATCACGACTTTGATAGAAACGATCACGAAAGATTGGCGAAATCGTTAAAAAGTATGAAGGGGAAGTTTTCATTAAGTTATTATGATTTTCCTCTGTTGAAGGAATGGTTTCCTAAACACGAATATGTTTGGGAGATGAAAGAGTTTGCAAAAGCTGCCGCAGCTAAAAGTGGTAAAAAACAAAATATGGGTGAGGAGTTATTGGTTATGAACTACGGTGAAAACTCTAACGTATTACCTGTATATGGAGAACAATTAGATATGTTTAAACATTCATTTTTATAAACAATGGGAAAAAGACCTAAAAGAAAGATAGAAAATCAAGGATTTTTATTTGATGTAGAAGAATTTACTACTGGTACAACAGACGAAGTGGTATTCGAAGATGATGTCTTTGGAGATGTCGAAGAATTATTTGAAGAAACAAATCCCACAGATGTAGGGTTAATTACAAATGAAATATATTGTGGTGATACTGTTGAAACAATGAAAAAGATTAATGATAACTCTATTAATCTAATATTAACTTCACCACCATACCTTGCATCATTAAGAAAAGACAATCACAAATATCCTGGTGCTAAAGACATTATTAAAGATAACCAACCCGTAAAAGAGTATTTAGGTTGGTTGGTTGAGGTATTTAAAGAATACGAAAGAATATTGTCTGATGATGGTGTTATAGTATTTAATTATAGTTATACAACTTTTAATCCATCATTACCTTATATATTAATTAATGAGGTATTCGAAAACACTGGATTACAGATATACGATACTGCATCTTGGAAAAAGAAATCTTGTGTACCATTAAGTGGACACCCAAATAGGATGACAAGAATTGTAGAGATGGTTTATATATTTGCGAAGAATCCTAATTTTAAGGCGAATAAAAAAGTATCATCCATTTCGAAAACAGGACAAAGATATTTTAGAACTTATTACAATTTTATTGAAGCTAAAAACAATGATGGTAAGGTAGAAGGTCACGAAGCTACGTTCTCATCAGAATTTGCGAAATACTTCATAGATTTATATTCTGAACCTAATGATATAGTTTTGGATAATTTTTCTGGTACTGGAACCACACCATATGCATCATCAAAAATGGGTAGACAGTATATTGGTATTGACTTAGTTGAGGACTATTGTGAGTATGCGAGAGAAAGAATGATGAGACTTTATAAGGAAAGAAATCAGTAATTTTATTAAAACTTAGATATTTATATTATACGAAACAATAAAAGCTTAGTTGTTATTTGTTTCATTTTTAGTAAACTAAGTAATCATTAAAAACAATATTTTGGAAAATAATGATAAGAAGGTTGAAAATATAAAAAAAGAAATTAAGACTCTTAAAGAAGACATCGAAGAGATTCAGTCGAATTGCGAACACACCCAAACAAAATTAAAATTTTCAGATAAAGACAAAAGGGTTATTAAAGTGTGCGCAGATTGTGAAAAAAGAGTTGGATTCCCTACAAACGAAGAACTAAAAGAAAACGGTTACTTGTAAAAAATTTGTTTTTTTAATTTTTTATATGTATATTTGTCTATAAATTAAATTTATGGAGAATAAAACCTATATAGAAAAACTTAGAAAGGTACTGGGTGGTAAACTTAATTATCAAAAATTCAGGTATATTATTGATTTGGGTCACGATATTGATTTCATTAAAGAAGTTTTCCCAAACGAATTTAAATCATTTAAGGATTTAAAATTTGAATCACATAAGTCTATTTTGACACCTGGTGCGGTACAAGCCTATTTGGAATTTGACAATGGACATTTTGCGTCTGTTGTTGGAGGTGCTGCGGGTTTATATGGTGATGGAAAAGAGACTTTTGAGTTGGGATACATTGATGATAATGACCCTGACGCAATAGATGTTCAAGGTTGGTTGACACCAGAAGAAGTAACTATGGGTATGATTCAAATACAATCAAAAGAACCAATAAACCAAAACAAAGATGAGTAAAGAAACTATTATAGAAGCTTTAATTTCTGCATCAAAGTGGGGTAGTTGGGCGTACGATTTAAAAGAAAGAGACAGACAGGGTAAAACTAAATTAGAAGACTTTAAGAAATGGAGAAGAGAGATAATGGAAGATATTTACAATGACTATATAAACCAAAACAAAGATGAGTGAAATAATGATTTTAATAGTAGCTTTTGCTACGTGTTATGCAATTTGGGATATATTCATCTGTAGTAAAACAAAGACGAGTATACACACAAAAGAGGGAAAAATTAAATTCAATCCAGATGATTATAGATATAGAATCAAAGAAGAAAAGTATGAAAGTGGAATAATTAAATTTTTTCCTCAATGGCAAATGGTTGGGGGTATCCACTGGCACTCTCTATCCCTACCCATGTGGGGATTTAATAATAACGGAAAAGATTGGTGCGATACAATCGAAGATAGTCGAGAGGTGATAAATCGTTTTCGTGATTCACTCAAAGAAGATAAATTAGTGAAAGAAACTAATCACAAATATTAAACCAAAACAAAGATGAAAGAATATAATGTAAAATACGAAGTAGGCGAAGAAGTCTATGTATTAAGAGATAAAAAGATAAGTAAAAATAGGGTAGACAAGATTAGAGTTACCGAACAACAAC
>Ga0213859_10001456_pt1 | contig 10516 bp, 12 predicted proteins | sample PICome_2_FD_160133 | JGI IMG/M metagenome (GOLD analysis project Ga0213859, IMG submission 160133) | Coastal seawater microbial communities near Pivers Island, North Carolina, United States - PICO304 | ecosystem: Environmental > Aquatic > Marine > Coastal | place: USA: North Carolina... | reverse complement strand
TCAGCTGAGATCTTTCCGCGACCTGAGGCCATTCCAGACGTGGCCCTGCCGATCGTGCACTGCAGCGCTAACTTCCTGAAGCCGCTGCGCTGCGGCGATCTCCTGCAGATCGCCCTGGAGCCACGCCGCCTGGATCCGTGCTGCTTCGAGCTGCGTTATCGCTTCCACTGCGCGGAGCACCCCGTGGCGGAGGGCCTCACCCGCCACCTCGCGATCGGAACTGCCAGCCGCCGGCGCTGCTCGCTACCGGCCGCGCTGCAACGCTGGCTGGAAGCCTCTTCCCTGCAGAGCGGCGTGCAGCCCTTATAAGGCGTGAGGCTCTAGCGGTGCGGCTGCGATGGCTGCGATGCCAACCAATGGCACCAACGCGCCCGCTCCCACTTCCCCAGGGCCGTGCGATGCAGGTGCTGGCAGAGCAACCAGCGCCAAGGCCGCTGACTCACCGGCAGCTTCAACGCCTGCCGGACCAGGGCCTCCAGGACCTTTGCTGCATCCAAACCCATGGGCAAGCGCACCAAGGCCACCAGCCGCTCACCCCACAGGGGATCGGGCTCTGGCAGCAGCAGCAGCTCCTCCACAGGCAGTTCCAAGCGCTGGAACAGCGCCAGAAGCCGCTGCTCCACCTGCTCGGGAAACACGGTTTCACCACCGCTGTTGATCGCACCATCCAGCCGGCCCTGCAGCTGCAATCCTGCAGAGCTGAGCGCAGCGCGATCGCCGCTGCTCCACCATCCCTGCTTCAAGGGCAAAGGCTGCAGAGTGCCAGCGCAACACACTCCAAGAGCCAGGCTGCCGGCCTGGATCTGCAGAGCGCCATCGGCAGTCAGCCGTAGGCGGGCATGGGCCAGCGGCTGGCCACAACCCTCCACCCCGGCCAGAAACTGCGATGGCGCCAGCGCTGCGACCATCGCGCCGGTTTCGGTGCTGCCGTAACAGGGAGACAGCGGCAACGCGAGCTGGCGGCAACGACGCGCCAGATCAGCGGGCAAAGCGGCACCACCCACCCAGATCACCGAAAAGCGTTCCAGCCACCGCCGGCCTGCCGGCTGTTCCAACAGCCGCTGCAACTGGGTGGGCACCAGCGACAGGAGAGCCTGACCGGCCGGCTCGGGGCATGCCTGCGCCAGAAGCTGCTCCGGATTCCGCATCCAGGCCGGATCAAGCCAGCGCAGTTCTGCCCCCCAGGCACGGGCCCGCAGCAACGGCATCAACCCACTGACGTGATGCAGCGGCAGCGGGTTGAACACCTGCACCGAAGCCGGATCCATACCCTGCTGGCGCAGCCAGAGCGCAGCTGCGGAAACGGCCACATGCAGGTGGTGCAGAGGCTGCAGGCACCAGTGGCGACCACCGCTACTGCCTCCGCTGCCAAGCACCACGGCCGCACCCCAACTCGCCTCCGCTTGAGCCGGTAACGCTGCCGCCAGCAACGCCTGCTCCTGCGGCAGTGCCAACGCGAGGGTATGGCCCTCGGCCCAGCCGCGTTCGAGCGCCTCGGCCTGAGCCGCACGGTCGCCCTGCACAAGCAGCAAGCGAAGCTCGCTCATCGAGCGGCCTCCCACACCTGCTGGGGATCATCCGCGAACAGGTCGCCAGCCGGCCGCCAACCCGGCGCCAATCCAGGCGCTGCAGGCGTGGGGCCCTGAGCCTGCAGCGCCGCCAGATGGGCCAGCAAACGCCGGCCAATACCGGTTTCAAAGGCGGTGCTGAGCATCAAACGGGGCACGCCCGCCTGCAGGGCCTGTAGCAACGGGCGCGGATCACCTTCCATCGCTGGGCGGCGCACCTGCCAGCCCAACCAACGCAACGGCCCGTCCACAAGGGCAGGCTGCTCCCGCAACGACTCATCCAACGCCACTGGCACATCCACCGCCAACGCCTGCAGTCCGGTGTGATCAGCAGGCGCCAAGGGCTGCTCCAGCCATTCCAAGCGCGGTTCCACCTTCAGCCGATCAGCCCAGCGCCGGGCGGTGCGGCGATCCCAACCGCCGTTGGCATCGAGGCGCAAACAGCTGTTGGCGGGCAGGAGCTCCAACAAGGCATCCAGCAACGCGAACTCACGCGGATCCGCCTTGGCCGCCACCTTCCACTTCACGGTGAAAGGCTGCGCCGAAGCCTGTTGCCGCAAAGCTTCCAAAGCCGGCAGCATCGCGTCACCGGCCGGGAGCAACCAGGCCGATTCCGGGGCCGCACGCCAACCACCCTGATCCGCTGCCCCAAGTCCATCGGCTTCGGCCAGGGCCGTGCCAAGGGCAAAAGCCAGCGGCGCCGGCAGCTGAACCAGCCACTGCTCCAGCTGCCGGCGGGTGCCTGCGGCAGGCATGGCATCCAACGCAGCCTCAACAGCATCCACTGCCTGCGGCGACCATAGTGGCGCTTCACCCCAGCACCGCCGTCCATCGGCAGCATCGAGGCGCAACAACCAACCGCTGCGCTTCGCCACAACCCCTTGGCTGGTGATCAGCTGGCGTGGCAGCTCAAAGCCGTAGGAACGCCAGCTGAGACGCCACCATCCAGCGATCTCCATCAGCCGAACAAACCGCCCAAGGCCAGGCCAACCGCCAACCCGAGGCCATTCAAAGCCTGAAAGCGAAGCGCCAGAAACTTACTGCCAACGATGCGCTCCGGTTCGCGGTGATGCTCCCGCAACAGCCGGATCAACGCTTGTGCCGGCGGCAAGCCGGCGGCACCAAGCAAGGCGGTCAGGGGCCAATGGCCCAGCAGCACTGGCGCCCATTCCAAAGCCAAGGCCGCAGCAATGAACCACGGCACCAGAGAGGCCGCACGACCCGTTCCAAGACGCACCGCCGGTGAACGCTTGCCATGGGCGGCGTCTTCCCTCACCTGATGGAAGTGGGAGCAGAACAAGACCAAGGTGGTGGCCAACGCCGGGCCACCACCCAGCGCCAGCGCCGTTCGCCAAGGCACCTCGGCGGTGCCAGCCGGAGCCAACGCCATCAAGCCAGCTGCTGTGGCGAACGGACCAAAGGCCAACCAACACAGCGGCTCACCCAGGCCCCGATACCCCAAGCGGAACGGCGGGCCTTGGTACACGTAGCCAAGGCCGCAGCAAACCAGCACCAAGGCCAGCACCGCACCATGGCTGCGCAGTGCGACAAGGGCCATCAACACCAGGCCCAGCAGCAACGCTCCATTGGCGAGGCGCGCAACCCGCTCACGGCGCCCGGTGAGGTTCACCAGGGAATGGGGTTTTCCCAGAGCGTCCACGCCGGTATCGGCATCAAACACATCGTTAGCCAGGTTCTCCCACGCCAGCAAGAACACCGCCGCCAACAGAAACAGCACCAGCTGATCCCAACGCACCGACAACTGCTGGCCCATGCGCCAGCCGGCCGCCAGCAGCACAGGCATCACCGCCACGGCATACATCGGCCACTTGATGGCAGCCCTCCACAAACGCCGCCGATCGGCGGCTCCGGCGTGAAGGCTTGCGACGACCTGAGGCTCGGACGCGGGCACAGGCAACTGACGGCGCAGAAAGGCCCATACATTTGAACAGCCGCTCTAGCCCGCTCCGGGTGCAGGCTCCATCCAGCGTCACAACCAGCTTCAGCGATCTGCTGGCCGTCGCGCGCGAAGGCGCCCGTCAGCTGGAGGGAGAAGGCGTGCTCAGCCTGGCGCTGCCCCTGGCCAGCCGCGATCCCATGGCCCTGCTGAGCCAACTGGATCAAGGGCAACGCTTCCGCTTTCTCTGGGACAGTGCACCGGGCCTCTGCCTGGCCGCCAGTGGCCGCTGCAACAGCCTGGAGCTGAGCGGTCCCCGACGCTTTGAACTGGCACAGCGCTTCAGCGCGGTGAGCCTCGGCCGGATGGCGGCACCGCAGATCGCACCGCCGCTGGCTCGGCCGCGGGTGCTGCTGGCCTTTTCCTTCTTCGACAGTCCCCTGCAGGAGGGCGACGGTGTTCCCGGCGTTCAAGCCGTCCTGCCGCGCTGGCAACTGAGCCGCCAGGGACGCCACTGCTGGCTGCGGCTGCAGCGCACTCTGGGCGGAGAGGTGAGCGCCCGTTCGCTCGCCGAGGAACTCTGGGAGCAGGTGGAACGGTTGGAGCGTCTGCCCGCCGATCCCTGCGCAGGCCAAGGGAACCATCCAGGGCCAGCCATTCTCAACAGCCCAGCCTGGCAACAGGGCTACCGCTCGGTGGTTCAGCGGGGCGTGGAACTGGTGGAAACCGGCGCGCTGCAAAAACTGGTTCTGGCCGTGCGGCAGCAGTTGCAGCTGGCACAACCACTGGATTCGCTGCAGTTGCTGGCACAGCTGCGCTGCCACCAACCCGGAAGCTGCCGCTTTCTCTGGCAGCAGGGTGATGGTCCTGCCCTACTGGGGGCCTCACCGGAGCGGCTGCTCACCGTGCGACAAGGGCAACTGCGCAGTGATGCACTGGCCGGCACAGCACCCGTGGGGGAAGCAGCAGCCCAGCTGCTGAGCTCCGACAAAGACCGCCGTGAGCATGAGCTGGTGGTGGGAGCGATCACAGCCGTGCTGCAACAGCTCGGCCTCAATCCACGCCGCCCCCGCCATCCCCGCTTGGCACGCCACGGCCAACTGGTGCACCTGCATACACCGATCACTGCAGCACTGGGCGAGCAGCAACCGCTCAACGTGGCCGCCGCCCTACACCCCACACCTGCTGTGGCGGGCCTGCCGCGGCGCAAGGCCATGACGGCCCTGCGCAACCTGGAACCCTTTGAGAGGGGGCATTACGCAGCACCCATCGGCTGGATCGACAGTGAAGGAGACACCGAACTGCGGGTGGCGATCCGCAGCGGCACGCTGCAGGGCCAGCACCTCGAGCTCACTGCCGGTGCCGGCCTGGTGCGCGGCTCAGCAGTGGAGCGCGAGTTGGCCGAGGTAGCCCTGAAATTTGGTGTGCTGCAACAGCAGCTGGATCTGCCGCCAAGCGGAGTGCTGCTGCCACGCCAGTGAGCGATCCGCTGCTCGGGCTGGGGTTGCTGCTGACGCTGGCCCTGGCGGCACTGGCCCTGCGGCGGCTGGTCGGCAAGCAGCGACTGGCTCTGATCATTTTTGAAGCCGATACCCCAGCAGGCCGAGGCTTCGATCTGGCACTGCTGGCAGCGATTGTGCTCAGCGTGCTGCTGGTGGCACTGGAAAGCGATCCAGCCCTGAGCGCCCTGCACCCCACTCTATTCAACAGCGCCGAGCTGTTTTTCACGGTGCTGTTCAGCTTCGAATACCTGCTGCGCCTGCTCTGCAGCCCAACGCCCTTGCGTTACGCCCGCAGCTTCTTCGGCGTTGTGGATCTGATCTCCAGCATGCCGCCGCTGGTGGCGATTGGCATGCCGGCAGGCAGGTCGCTGCTGATCGTGCGGGTGCTTCGGCTGCTGCGGGTGTTCCGAATCCTCAAGCTGGGCACATACCTCAGGGAGGCGGAGCTGCTGGGCCAGGCCCTGCAGGCCAGCAGCCGCAAGATCACCGTGTTCCTGCTCACCATCGTGGCGTTGGTGGTGCTGATCGGCACCTTGATGCATGTGATCGAGGGGCCCCAGAGCGGCTTCAGCAGCATCCCGGTGGGGATCTACTGGGCGATCGTGACGATCACCACCGTTGGCTATGGCGATGTGGCACCGATCACACCCTTAGGACGCTGTCTGGCCTCAGTGGTGATGCTGCTCGGATACAGCATCCTGGCGGTGCCGACAGGCATCGTGAGCGCCAGCCTGCAACAGATGCGGCGCCTGCCGCCAAACGAGGCTGCGGGCGTCAGGAACGGCAGCTGTCCGCACTGCGGCAAACAGCTACCGCGGCCGTAGCCCAAGCAAGGTCTGGCTTAGAGGGCGAGCAGGCGCTCCATCGTCTGATCCGCCAAGGGGATCCCTGCCAAGCGCTCCACCTCACGCACGCCGGTAGGGCTGGTGACATTGATTTCGCTGAGGCGGCCGTCGATCACATCGATGCCAACAAAGAACAACCCTTCGGCCTGCAGGGCCGGCGCCAGTTCGGCGCAGATTCGCCGCTCCTGATCGGTGAGCGCACAGGCTTCCGGGGCGCCACCAACAGCCAGGTTGCTTCGGAATTCGCCGGGCGCCGGCTTGCGGTTCACCGCGCCAAGAGGCTCGCCGTTCACAAGCAGGATGCGTTTGTCACCGGCGCTGACCGCCGGCAGAAAGGCCTGCACCATCACCGGCAAGGTCTGCTGAGCCGTGACCAGTTCGAGCAACGCCTTGAGACCAGGCGCCGCTCCATGGCTGCGGACCACGCCCTGGCCAGCGCGGCCACCCAGGGGCTTGAGCACCACATCACCATGCTCAGCAGCGAAGCTGGCCAGTTGATCCACATCAGCGCCCACCAAGCTGGGAGCCATCAGATGGCTCCAGCGAAGAGCACCCAACTTCTCGTTCCAGGTCCTCAGGGAAGCCGGGCAATTGAGCACCCGCACGCCCTGGCGCTCCGCCAGCTCCAGCAGATGGGTTGCGTAGAGATAGGCCTCATCCACCGGCGGATCTTTGCGCATCCACACACGCGGGAAGTGCGCCAACGGCAGCCAACGGGGAGCATCCGCCTCGTACCAGGGGTCCGGCAGATCCCAGCCATCGGCCGTGGGGCGAATGTCAGCGAGACGAATCGGTTGGGCCCGCACCAGCGGCTGATGGGCCGAATCGTTGCCACACACCGACAGCTGGGCCGGCGTGCAAACCCATACCTGTTGACCAGCACGCTGAGCGGCCTGCATCAGGGCCACGCTGGAATCCTTCGTGGGCCGCAGCCGCGCGATCGGATCCACCACAAACAACTGGGGCTCCCGCCCGGCGTCCAAGCCGATCAAGGTCAGGCACCCAACAGGGAATCGAGCTGCCCACTGCGCTCAAGCGCATGCAGATCGTCGCAGCCACCCACGTGCTGGCCGTTGATGAATGTCTGCGGCACACTGCGCCGCCCGCCGCTTTTGGCGGCCATCTCCTCCCGAGCGACAGCATCACCGTCGATCGCGAACTCCGTGTAGGCCACGCCCTTGCGATCGAGCAGGGCTTTGGCGCGAATGCAGAACGGACAGGCGCGCCAGGTATAGATCTCAACGGTCGCCGCCATGGGCTTCTCACGAGTGAAAGGATCCTAAAAACAGCTGCTACCGGCATTCGGGCGGAAAGCCGCCCTGGCGGCACGGGGCCTGGCTGCGCTGATACGGTCGACCCATCTGCTCCTGGTTCTGCGGTGCTCGACCTCACCGACTTCAAGCGCGATCTCTCCGAGCTCACTGACCGCCTGGGCCATGCCCAGGACTGTCTTTGACGTTCCTGCACTAAAAGCACGCCAGCAGGATCTCGAGCAGCTGGCCTCCCAGCCCGACTTCTGGGACGACCAGAAGCAAGCGCAAACCAAGATGCGCCAGCTCGATGAAGTAAAGGCTCAGCTCGAGCAACTCGCAGGCTGGCAAGGGGCCGTGGCCGATGCCGAAGCCACGGTGGAGATTTATGGCCTTGAGCCCGATGAGGAGCTGCTGGCCGAATCGGATGCAGCACTCAAGCAACTGAGGGCCGAGCTTGACCGCTGGGAACTGGAACGTCTGCTCTCCGGCACGTACGACAAAGAAGGTGCTGTGATCAGCATCAATGCCGGTGCCGGCGGCACCGACGCCCAGGACTGGGCCCTGATGCTGATGCGCATGTACACGCGCTGGGCGGAAGACCACGGCATGAAGGTGACCGTGGATGAACTGAGCGAAGGGGAGGAGGCCGGCATCAAGAGCTGCACCATCGAAATCGATGGTCGCTACGCCTACGGCTACCTACGCAACGAAAAAGGCACCCACCGCTTGGTGCGGATCTCGCCCTTCAACGCCAACGACAAGCGGCAAACGAGCTTTGCCGGCGTGGAGGTGATGCCCAAGATCGAGGAGGAGGTGAAACTCGACATCCCCGACAAAGACCTGGAAATCACCACCTCACGCTCCGGTGGCGCCGGCGGTCAGAACGTGAACAAAGTGGAAACGGCTGTGCGCATCCTGCACATCCCCACCGGCTTGTTCGTTCGCTGCACCCAGGAACGCTCGCAGCTCCAGAACAAGGAGAAGGCCATGGCCTTGTTGATGGCCAAATTGCTGGTGATCGCCCAGGAGCAAAGAGCTGCCGAGATCGCCGACATCCGCGGCGACATCGTGGAGGCAGCCTGGGGCAACCAGATCCGCAATTACGTGTTCCACCCCTACCAAATGGTGAAGGATCTGCGCACGCAGCACGAAACCACCGACGTGCAAGGCGTGATGGATGGGGATCTCGATCCCTTCATCCAGAGCCTGCTGCACGCAGGAGTGGATGTGGCAGGAGGCAGCAGTGATGACTGAACCCAACACGTCATCAACGCCTGCGGAAGCAGCGGGCGAGAGCCCCAGCTTCACCAAGCTGGCGATGCGCAACATGGTGCGCAAAGGCAAGCTCAGCCTCACCCATTTCGGCCTCACCGCCATGGGCTTTCTGGGTTTCATTGTGCTGGTGGCCTGGCTGGGCCGTCCGCATGTGCCGGGCAGCTGAACCGTGGAGGAGCAGCACCCCACGGCCGATCTCGACCTGGCGTTTGAAGCCGACGACAGCCTCGATCCCACCCTGCTCCATGCCGCTGGAGCACTGGCCCATCCGCTCGAGGGAGCAGCCATCTGGCATGAGCGCATCAGCCTCTGGCTGCACAAGCTGGCAGGCGAGCTGCCCAGCACGCTTCAGGCCAGTGGCTACAGCCTCGGACTCAGTTTGGTGGGTGACGAGGAGATTGCCGCCCTGAACAACGAATGGCGTGACAAATCAGGTCCCACCGACGTGCTGGCCTTTGCCGCCCAAGACGATGGGCTCGATGACGCACCGCCGATCCCGATGCCGCAGCTGGACGAGGACGGAGACACCACCGAAGCACTGGAGCTGGGAGACATCGTGATCTCCCTGGAAACAGCAGTGCGCCAGGCCCCCGAGCACGGTCATGATCTCCGCCAAGAGCTGCTGTTTTTGGCCACCCATGGTCTGCTGCACCTGCTTGGCTGGGACCATCCCGACGACGCAAGCTTGGCGGCCATGCTGGCGCGGCAGGAACAACTGCTGAAACAGCCTTAGCAAGCTTGGGTTGCCAGCGGTAAGGTGCGGCCGGAAGAAGCATTGGGGCTTTGCGCATGTTCGTTCCCCATCAGGAACCCAGCCCCGAACGCAGGCCGGCCTTGCGAGACGTGAGCACACCCATGCCAGAACCAGCCCCACGCGTACAGCGGCTGGAAGCTTGGAATGTGGCCGGGGATCTGCCGGCCAGCTTTCGCTATGCAGCGCAAGGGCTGAGCTACGCCTTCCGCAGCCAGCGCAACTTCCGCATCCACGTGTTCACAGGCACTGTGGTGTTTGGCCTCGGTCTCGTGCTGCAGCTCCCCGTGGGACAACTGGCCGTGCTGGTGCTCACCGTGGCCGCCGTGCTGGTGCTTGAGCTGATCAACACCGCAACCGAAGCTGTGGTGGATCTGGCCATCGGCCGCCGCTTCCATCCTCTTGCGCGCATTGCCAAAGATTGCGCCGCTGCCGCCGTGCTGGTGGCGGCAATCAGCTCGCTGGCGATCGCGGCACTGCTGCTGCTGCCCGCCCTGTTGGCGCGTCTGGGCGTTTGAATGGGGCCTGGCCAGGCGCGGCGATGCTTCTCGTTCTCGACAACTACGACAGCTTCACCTTCAACCTGGTGCAGTACCTGGGTGAACTGGCAGCCGATCACCCCATCACCGAAACGCTGCGGGTGGAGCGCAACGATGCCCTATCACTGGCAGACATCCGGGCGCTTCAACCAGACGCCATCTTGATTTCACCCGGCCCGGGTGATCCCGACCAGTCGGGCGTGTGCCTGGATGTGCTGCGGGAACTGAGCCCCGCGATTCCCACCCTGGGGGTGTGCCTCGGGCACCAATCGATCGCCCAGGTGTACGGGGGCAAGGTGGTGCGGGCCAAGGAACTGATGCATGGCAAAACCTCACCGGTGCTGCACGCAGGAGAGGGTGTGTTCGCCGGTCTACCCAATCCACTCACAGCCACCCGCTACCACAGCTTGATTGCCGAGCGGGAGTCGCTGCCGGCGTGCCTGGAGATCACGGCCTGGCTCGAGGACGGAACGATCATGGGGCTGCGCCATCGCGATTACCCCCACCTGCAGGGCGTGCAGTTCCATCCGGAAAGCGTGCTCACCCAAAGCGGCCACCAGCTGCTGAGCAACTTCCTCGCCCAGGCTGCAGCGGGCTAGGGTTCGCCCCAACGCACTCCGGGCGAACCGCAGCACGATGGCCCTGCCGATCCGCGCCCTGGTGGCCGCAGCCGCAAGCTTGCCTCTGGTGGCCAGCGCCAATACCGGCGTCACCATTACCAGCTACGGCCACAGTGCGTTGCTGATCCGCGGCGGCGGGGCCACCGTGCTGATCAATCCCTTCAAGGCCGTTGGCTGCGCTGCAGGTTTGAGCGAGCCGCGGGTGAGCGCCAATGTGATCCTGGCCAGCAGCCGCCTAGCCGATGAAGGTGCAGCCGTGGCCAGCG
>Ga0213859_10001454_pt1 | contig 10527 bp, 20 predicted proteins | sample PICome_2_FD_160133 | JGI IMG/M metagenome (GOLD analysis project Ga0213859, IMG submission 160133) | Coastal seawater microbial communities near Pivers Island, North Carolina, United States - PICO304 | ecosystem: Environmental > Aquatic > Marine > Coastal | place: USA: North Carolina... | reverse complement strand
TTGGCGGAGGCGGGCTTGACGCCCGCCGACCTAGCTCCGGCCAACCGCGCCCTAGGCTAGCGAGCAAATGGCAAATTGCAAGCAAAAATGCGCCGGATTGTTGCAAATGCCTCATCAACTCGGCCAAGCTCTGTGTTTTTTTGCCTGCCCGGCTGCGGTCAGGAACTAATGACACCGGATTGTCAATAGGGGGGGGCTTATTGGCAAGCCATTGCCATTAGCTAATGACATCCCATTGCCAATAGCTAATGGCACCACGATGCCAATAACTAATGGCGTGCCGATGCCAATAACTAATGGCAACCCATTGCCATTACGCTAGTTGCGACTCGTTCTCAATTGTGAATTGGTCGGCTATTGGTATTGACTATGAGCCAGACGAGCCGATGATGTGGTGTCGGCAATGGTGCCGAGATAAGGAGACGACCGATGCGATTGAGCTACAACGACCATGGGACCGAACGTACGACTGACAACGTCTATATCGACTGGCCAGATGGGATCTGTTGGCTGGTCGCGAATGAGTTTGGAGTCGTTGGAGCGATCATCGCTCACGAGGATTCGACCTGGGAACATGCCTACGAGATAGCTTTGGACGAACTGGCCCCCGATATCGACACTGACCAATTCGACGAACACGAACTTGAGGAGATGATCGAGGACGGTACCGCTAGCGTTCGAGGCGGCATCCCAGAAAATGACAAGCTCGATAGCCTGTTTGCCGATACTCAGTACCTCACCGTGATGCGCGCCCGTGGCTCAAATCTGCGCCGCTGGGTTGCCCCTGTTTGATTTCATCCCTGATAAGGAGACGACCGATGAACAAAGTTCTGATCTATAAGCCGGTTTCCGTTTCGCAGTTTCGCGACGAGTTCCGGAAGTACAACCGCCACGAAAACTACACATACAACGGACTGGGATCGCTGTTCGAGTACCTGGAGGAGCGCGCGGAATCTTGCGATCATCCGTATGAGTTGGATGTCGTCGAATTGTGTATGGAATATACGGAATACTCGACTATCGAGGACATCGCGTCTGACTACGGAGTCGAGCGGGAGGATGACTGGGATGATGAAGAGTTCCGGAAACAAGTCGAGAGCGAAGTCGAGGAAGTTGGCTATATGTGGCAATTCGAAGGCGGTTTTATGGTGGAGGCTTATTGATGATTATCACCATCGAAATTACCGCACTTGACCGATTCCGCGCTTCCTGGCCCTGCAATGGCCTGGAGGATGCCGAGCGAACCGGAGAGGAGGTGAGCCGATGAAGGAACCACGATCCATCGTCATGCCTAGGGACACGATCTGTGCTATCTCCCACGCTCTTTCCATGTATGCGATCAAGCTCAGGCGAGCAGACAGGATCCAACGTGCTGAGGAGATCGAGAGACACCACGACACGATGCTGCTAGCCATGCTCCAGATGGAGGAGCACCCTATGAGACCAGACCCAGACACTGCCGGAGATGAGGTGGTCTCGTGAACATCGACCAATTCTTAGACCGCTGGAAAGTTCTCCACGATCGACGCAAGCGTGCCCACCATCGGGGGCGAGCCTGGGGAATGATTGCCCTGGATGCCGCTTCTCTGGACTGGAATACCGCCGAAGCATTCCGCCGCGCGGAACGCTGGGGATGTATAGAGACCAAACTCGAAACCCGTATCCATCAACTCATTCAGGAGTACCAAAAGCATGCCCACGATGTCTCGAATTGAAGTTACCGCCATCCTCAAATCAGTAGCCGAAGCCGGGATGCCCCCGGAGAACTGGTCCGGCGCGGTCGCCGTCGCGCAGGGGATCCTCGATAAGTTCGGTGGAGAGCTGGGGAACTCGCCCACGCAAGCGACCGCTACACCACGAGAGCCGAAGTCGACCGGAGAGGGTAGATCCGTCCCGGTCACGTTGACTCTGGAAAAGGAACCGGAGTTCACTCAGGGAAAGCATGGTCCACGGGCGAGGGTCCAAGCCTGCGGGTATAAGGCGGGCAAGTGGTTTTCTGCCTTCGGGAAGAATGCTGACGATATCAAGCGGATCGCAGTCGGAACCCATTTCGAGTGTACCGTCATCGTCAAGCCAAACCCTGGGGGCCGTGACTATTTGAACCTTGAGGATATCAAAGAAATAGTTCCGTTCTGAGAGTCACTGGCAGCCGAATTAGGCTGGAAAGTCATCCAAGTATCTAGGGAGAACCTATGGTCGCTGACTATTGGTATGTGAATCCTGCGCGCTGGAAGCGGGTACTTCTCCGCGCTGCCGACATCGCTGATATGTACGAACTCGATCGCCCGGATCGGGCTCTCCTGCGAGATAAGGAACCCACCCCGTACAACTTGTGTGCGTTCCGGGATGGTATGTACTGGCACACCACCCACCGCAGAAAGCTCCGCAAGGTTCGAAGTATGGGGGAAATCGACCTCATGGATATTGATCCAGAGTTCGATGCCCCTACCGCGTGGGCTTGCACCATCGGACTGATTCGTGAGCTGGACCTACTGAGCCTGCCGGACTTGCGGTATACCCTCAAGGTCTCAGCGGGTCGGCAACACGAGGGATGGAACCTATGGCGTTCATACTCTGAGGACTTCCGTCGGATGATGCGATGCCTCTCGGGGGATCTGGCGAAGCCTGCCATGCGCCATCTGGTGCTGGGGGTACATAAGAAAGCCAAACAGCGATGAACTGCGGAACACCAGATCAAAGAGATATCCGGAAGTTCGCGCTGCCTGTCCCCGACCTAGCTTCGGAGTTGGCAACCGCAGATATCGAGAGCCCGTCCGCGATCGTTCCGGGATGTTTGTACCGGGGGCATGTGACGCTGCTATCGGGGGCTCCGAAGGCAGGCAAGTCCACGCTTGTGCGTGACTGGCTGCGGCGGATCCACCTAGCTTTCCAGACCTATTCAGCGGTCCCCGCGATGGTGCCGACGGGGAGCATCCGGCCAGCGCGTACGCTCATCATCTCGGAAGAAACCGCCTGGGCCTGGGCCGAGTTCGCTTCGGAGCTGCCTGGGGATGATGAGGACAAGGGCTGGTTGCGGATCCTGCACCGGGGGCACGGGAGAATTGCTCCCGCATCCTCAGCGGACCTGGACGATTGGGTTGATGCGGTGGTGGACACCGTCAAGACCCTGGAAATCGGGCTGCTCATCGTTGACCCCGTGTCCCGCTTTGGTGCCATTGTCAGCGAAAACGACAACTCCGAGGTGCTGCGGGCTCTCATGGCGTTCGAGTGCATAGCCAGTGAGACGGGGGCGTCGTTGCTTCTCCTGCACCACACGACGAAGGGCGGTCACGAGCCCCGGGGGTGTGGGGCTTGGCAGCAACAGCCCGACGTTCTGCTCTCGTTCCGATCTCTTGGCGAGAAGGAAGCCATCGAGACGGATGAGACCACCCAAGACCGCATCCGCATCCTTGGGGGCAAGGGTCGATTCCCTGAGATCGAGTCCGTGGTCCCTTGCCACATGGACCAGGAGCGGGAATACCACTACCTCCCCGGGGTCATCAATCGCTTCGTATCCGTGCCGGAGTACGATGGCGAGCGGATACTGGCGGTGATGGAAACAAGACCGGGGGAGTGGTCAGCGAACGAACTGGCGGAACTTCTGGAGATGGACATCCAGAAGGCTCGAAGATCACTCCGCAACCTTGCAGCACGGAACCGCATCGTCAAGCATGGCGAGACCAGAAACGCTACCTATACCCTCTACGGGAGCTGACATGACCGAACTTCAAGTTGTCGCTATTGCTTTGGGTATCACGATCGGCGTGGTACTGTCTATTGAGTTCATCATTTCAAGGAGATCAAAGTGAACGAACCAAATGCCTGGGAACGTCAGCGGGAGGAGAACATCCTGCACCCCACCGTCATGGTTGACCCGCTTCGGGAACACCACGACAAACTGAGCGCACAGCAGCCGGAAGAAGAGGAATGAATCTCACGCTGACCGTGCCGCCATCTACAAACAACCGCATGTACAAGAACATGCGGCTGACCAAGGAATACCGACAATGGAAAGATCGGGCCTCCGATGTCATTGCTTCGCAGCTTGACCGGGAGGCCGACGACGATCGGTATCACGTTGCCATCTGGATTTACTGGGGGGACCGACGCCGCCGTGATCTGGACAACTACATCAAGGGGCCATTGGATGCCATCACAGAATCCTTCTCAGTCTGGAAAGACGACTCTCAGATTGATCGGATCACCATCGAGCGCAAGGAAGGCCACCGCGACGAGGTGCAGATGGAAGAGGGAACGATGGAGATCCTCATCACTCCGTATAGCGTGGAAGCCCCGTTCTGATGCCCCGGTTCCGCGACCATTTCCCGAATCGTGACCCCAGGGCCGGGGCCGATGCGGACAAGTGGAGAGCCCTGCGGGATCGGGTGCTGCGTCGTGAGCCCGTCTGCCGTCAGTGCGGCAGGCGGGCCGCGACCGATGTCCATCACATCGAGCCGGTGAGACGACGGCCAGACTTGGCAATGACTTGGAGCAACCTGCTGCCGTGTTGCCACAATTGTCACCGCCGCCTCGATGGCGGCAAGGTCAAACCCCGCCGAGAGCCGCCTACACGGCCGGATTCTGACTACGCCTGCTAGACTCGGCTTCTCCCTCAGCCTTCGCCACCTTCTCCCGACGCCTCTGTCCAGGCGTAGGCACGAGGAAGCCGCCAGCGGCCCCCAGAAGCCCTGTGAGGACCGCAGGGGCTCCAAGCCCCTCAGCGGCCTCCTGAGCCCCTTCTACGAGCCTGTCCCAGCGTCCGGCCGCCTCATCAGCCAGACGGCTGTACGCCGTTGCCTTGGCCTCTGAGACGATGGCAGCCTCCCGGAGAGCTACCGGGTCACCCGTCGGAATCGGGTCCATGAAATCGTCAGACGGCAAGGCCCGGCAACCACCCAGGACCACCAGCGCAAGAATTGCGTATCTCATTCGTCCTCGTCCTCCTCGTACTCAAGGTCTTCCGTGGTGCTGCGGATCTCCACCACCGTCCGATTGTTCTGCACCAGCCTCGTGAAAGTGTCATGAGCGAGCCCGTTGCAGGCGAAGAAATTGCCGAACGTCTCATAGTCGCAGAGAGTCGAACCCTTTTCTGTTCGGCTCCAGGACAGGACCACGGCATCACACCCGTCCTCAATCAACAATCCGATCAGTTCCCTGACCTGATGCAGGGTCTGGTTGTACTCCGGCTCGCTCATATCGCCATCCTTTCGAAGTAGGCATGGGTTCCCCCTAGAACGACTCCGCAGCCCAGAACTGGGCGACGAAGCATGTTGGCTCCGTACCGGGCCGCTGGGTGACTGATGTCTACCCCGCAGCCAGTCGTGAGCCCGAAGACGGACTTGCCCTTCTGAGGCTTGCCATTCTTCATAGGTCCAGGGGCGGCAGACCACGCTACGCCTGCTTGCGAGTGGACGTGCCCGCAGACGGTTGAGGTCATCGTCGCTATTGCAGCTCGGAGAGCAGGCTGCTGCCCGCTCATGCCGGTCCCGTGGAAGTACCGAACTCCGTCGATGTAATGCTCGAAGTCCCACTCCCAGTTTGGCGTTTCCCATGTGTCCTTGAATGAACGAATGAATTGCGGTGGCACGCCAGCCGACAACGCCATCCGCTCGACTCGGATGTCGTGGTTGCCGATGCACACCAGAGCCTTGGGGAAGTAGTCCTGCCATTCGGCAATGCGGTCTCTGGCTAGTTTGTACTCGTCGGCAGCGGTGGCGGCATCATGCTCAGAGGCATGGGCAGAGATGGCGTGGTGGTCCACCACATCCCCAATCAGCACCACCTTGTCACATTCCCAATACTCGTAGATGTCCCAGCAGAACTTGAGGTACCCGGGGTGTTCCGCCGGAATGTGGATGTCACCTACTGCCAGAACCCTCATGCCGCTCCTCCAGACGCTCGACTCTCTCGGTCAGCCGTTCAATGGCATCGGAAAGCCGGGCCAGGGTTTTGTCAATGCGATGCCACTCCTTGGCAATGACCGCAAGGACAATCGGAATTGCAACGCTTCCCGCACTGCTAATGAGACTCGCAATCTCCTGAACCGTCACGACATTACTCCGGGTCGGGGGCGTACTCAACGGACTTGAGGGCTTCTGCCGCTGCCAGCGTTTCGTTTGCGTAGGCAATCAGCGCGTCGATCAAATCTTCGTCGAGAGGCGTACGCGCCGTCTCGTTTGCAAAGATGTAGGCCAGAGACTCGATCCCGGCGCCCATTGACGCCAGGTTGTCCGAAATGCGGGCGTAATAGTTAATGGTGTTCATCGTGCTAACTCAATGTCAGGGTGTAAGATTCGCCGAAACCGGTATCGGCGGGGGTCGGTCCAATGTTGGCCCAACTAACAAACTGGGCGGCGTCAATCCAGAGGCGATTAGTACCACTGAAATGGTACGTTGCATTGGTAGCTGTCGCGGGGTTGTTTGCTCTAGCTCCAGTGGTCCATTCCCAGGTCCAGGTAAGGGAACCGCTTGCGTGCGCTGCTATGAATTGGTTCATAGTGGTCGACGAACTAAAGATCAGGACAACGCCCTGGGCCGGAAATCTGTTGTATCGGATACCGACAACAAGCGGAGACCCGTATGGCCAAGTCGGCACAATGGTTGGGCTTGTGTCCCTGCACCCGGTTCCGAAAGTGGCGTTAGTCGTGCCGGAGAACTCGTAAATGGCTGCGCCGCTACTGGGTATGAATTGGACGTTTGGACTCATTGCGTATAGTCCACGACAATTTGCAGGTTTTCGGCGGACAGGTTGCTAGTGACCTCTAGCTCAATTCGCTCGCCTATAGCAATGTCGGTGTTGTTCAAACTTGTAGCGCTAGTCGGCGCCGCTGTTGCAGACGCCGTGATACTTGCAACCGTTGCTGAGCCTCCATTCGATTTCAACGTAACCGCACAGGATCCCGCAGACGTGCGGCCCCGGAACGCCGTGATTGTGCGGCCTGCAACCGAAGCAACATCCAGCACATAGGTTTTAGTCGTTGGCGCCTCGACCAACATGATGTAGGAATCGGCCACCGGGTCGAAATCGGCTGCCGTCAACACAACCTGACCAGTGCGGCCCTGGACCGAAGTGACCCCGCCCGTAGACTCCACGATCTTCGACCAGATCCAAGAGGTCATGGCAGCGGCACCAACCTGATTGGGATGCACACCATCAGCAAGCCACGCATTGCTGAAAGCAGTCTGCGTACCCCAAGTGTCAACGATGTATTGATTCAGATCAATCACCGCAATGTCCGACGCAGCCTCCGCACGAGACTTGACGCCCGCGTTGAATGTCGCCTTGGCATCAATCTTTGCCTGGTTGTCTGCGTCCCCGGTATACAGCGTCAGCACCACGAACTTGATGCCCGGCCGTTCCGTCCGCATGTTGGTCAGCATCTGGTCGAAACCCTCCAGGGTTTCTTCGCCAGTGCGGGCAAAGGCACTTGAAATGTCATTCATGCCAATGAAGACAAACGCGTGAGTCGTGCCCAGTGCGGCCATACGCCCACCGAGAGCGTCATTGGTGTAGTGCCAAGTGTCTGTGATCTCGCCGGGCTCTTCAGGGTTGTAGGTGATCTCGTCGCCGGGCGGGTAGTGGTTCCGAGTCGTCCAGCTACCTGCTCCGAAATACGAAATCTCTAGTCCTGCACGGTCAGAACCCCAGAAGACCGATTCAATGGTTTGCCGGTCGCCGGACGTGCTGGTTGCATCATCCAAGTGCAACGTCCAGAACCCGCCGGTGTCCCCGTCAAAATCTTGAAGAGTGAGGTAGGACCGTTCGATCGTGTCCGACCAATAGTCTGCACCATCAGTCAGCGAGCCAGACGCCCACGGGGCAACCTGCACTGCCGATTGCCCCGTGAAGGTCTCGAACATCCGAGTCCGCATTGACGTTGCGTACCCGGTCTGGCCGTGGCCGATCATCTGCGCAGCCATGCTGATCTGCGTGTTGTATTTGGCAAGCGTCTGAGAGCCGTCGGCGTCTCGGAAGATGTACGACCCGTCAGGCCATCGAGAGAAAAAGCTGGTGGTTCCTGCTCCTCGATTGGCCTGCGTTGCGGACAGCCACTTGAATTGGAACTGAAGTTGCCAGTCCTGGGTGCTGTCGGTGTTCGAGGTTTTCGTCTTTGTAGGCGAACTGCTTTCGTACGGGTTGCCTGTGGTGCTGCCGTAGCCAGCCCGGTATGCAGCCGCAGCGTTGCCATTTGCTTGGACAAGAATGCCTGCGCTCCCGGCTTCGGTCGTGAACCACGCGCCCTTCCAAGTGTTTGGCCTCCACTCAAAGAGCGCGCCGTGGAACAGGGTTGTGAACGGTGCCGTGTCACTGTTGTTCGAGATCGAGTCGCCGACGAAGGACACATGGGCGGGCTGCTCTTTGATCTCTGCGAGCAAGGAATGGGTGCCGTAGACGTACTCAATAACGGGCTCTGACGGAGTAGTGCCTCCTCCACTTGTGGGGGCGCAGTAGGTGACATCAGTTCCACTGATGTTGACGCCTACGGCCTGCTGCACATTGCTTTCGATGACCATCACAGGAACCAAGATGGCGGATCCGGAACCCACCTGAATGGTGCCATCAAAGATCGAGAAGTCGGCCTGAGTCTGCGAGGCAATCGTGACGCTGCCAACGCCAGCCGACAGCGTGATCGTCTCGTCGATGCTGAGAGCGTCAACTTGAAACGTCAGGCTGACCGACCCAGGATCAGGGGTCACCGTGAACTCGACGACCGTGGCCGCTGCGTTGCTGATCTCAATCCTTGTCGGATTGCATGTCATTGCCTTCACCCTTTCCGAATGGCACCACCCGATTCAAGAATTCCTGCCGCTGCTTGCAGCCACACTCGCGGTTCTTCGTGACCTTCTTGAAGGCCACTTCGATGCCAACAACACGAAACACCCTTTGCACCAAGTCGCCCAAGCCACGCATTCGCTTCTTCGGGGGAGGCTCGTGCAGCTTCTCGCGTTGATCGTGTTCGCCCAAAATGCCGGTTGTCCCTGGCCTGATGTATCCCATGTTTGCTCCTAGCAGCTCACACCGCTGCAACACGAATTCCAGCCCTGCCACACCCCGCCGGTGCAGCTTTCACACTCCGCTTCAGTCACGCCTTCCACGCACTCTCCGTCGATGCAACAAGCACCCAGCACGAAGTTCTTTCCTTCATTGCAGAGATACCTTCCGCATCCGTCCTGATCGTATGGACCCTTCTGGTTGTAACCCTCGCCGACATTCGGAAAGTCCACTCCAGGATTGCCGTTTCGGTTAGTCGTTGCGCAAAAATAGATGTCACCGGACGGCAAGGTATGGTCAGTTATTCCCCTGCTTGCTGGACAATGATTCACGCTGCATCCGCACCGCCATTGTTTAGTTGCAAGAGTGCCAGGAAGAATTCCGACATCCTTAGGAGGAACCGGATCGTCAGGGTTTACTGGGCATCCAAGATCGCACGAATTTGGCCCGTTGTCATCGGGGTTCAGATCCCTGCAATTGTCTTTGACCACCCAAAGGTAGGCGGAATTCTCTCCGATACACACTTCTTGCCCGGTTTGGCCTGCAACGTAGTCGTAGTAGTAGCCACGCCATATGAATCGAATTCCGTTGCAAGATGCCACATAGGAATCTTGATTGCACAGACTTGCCTGCAATCCACCGCAAGTAACTGCCGGAGGAATCTGGCATCCCGCGCAACTTCCGGTTTGACTAAATACGCCTTCCTCGCACAAATTGCAGCAGCCGCTTCCGCGAACACATCTGCTGCATACGGGGACCGGCGCCGCGGTCATGCACCGATTGTTGACCTCGTAGGTTTGTCGCCCAATGGTATCCGCAGTCACGGTTTCGGTGCTGCAAGGCTCCTCGGTGATCGTGCAACCACTATTTCGAACAACTTGCGGTGCAACCTGATTGATTTCCGAACCAGTCATTGCGCCAGCGCAGATCGCGGTCCCACTGCCCGTAGTGGCCCGGGGGGGATTGCGGCAAACGTACACCCAGCCACCCTGCCGAGCCTTGTAGAACACATCCGGAACGATCGTGGCAGGATTGCTTGCTCCGTTCCGGTATTGGATCAAATCTTTTCGGATGACTCGCACTTCCGTAGTCGGAACCGTCGAACCATCCTGCAACGTCGAACCTCGCCAGTCTTTCGTTTGCAAGATGGCCGCGCCCGTTGGGGCACTTGCGTTCCAATGCAATGTCTCCAACTTTTGGACAAGGGACTTGCCAACCGCTCCGCCTGCTAAGGGCTCGTTCTTTGCTCGGCACTCAAAAAACCACTCGAACTCCGCATTGGTGATGTGCCCAGCATCAAGCATGGCACGGACTTCCCATGAGAAGATGGGAACGCCCGCACAGGCGTAGACGAAATACTCAGGCGTCCGGCATCCCCAGTTGACTACCCGGTTGCAATCCTGATCATCTCCAATTGGATACTCGTAAGTGGATTCGCACCTCTTGTACCATTTCTCTGGGTGGTACACCGCAACGATGGTTTCGGCCAGCCGTTGCAAGTTGTCTGCTTCGACAACTTGGCCCGCGCCTGCATT
>Ga0213859_10001451_pt1 | contig 10534 bp, 9 predicted proteins | sample PICome_2_FD_160133 | JGI IMG/M metagenome (GOLD analysis project Ga0213859, IMG submission 160133) | Coastal seawater microbial communities near Pivers Island, North Carolina, United States - PICO304 | ecosystem: Environmental > Aquatic > Marine > Coastal | place: USA: North Carolina | collected... | reverse complement strand
AAGCTATGAGAGCTGTAGGTAAAACAGGTACTCCAGATGGATTACCAGCTTGGGTTTTTGAAAATCAATCAGGAGATTTAGGAACTAACCTAAACGGTTCATTAGTATGGTGTGGTGTAGCTGGAAGCTTAAATGTAATACCAACAGGTATAACTTTAGGATCAGTATTAACTTTATCAATAAAGTCTGGAGGTTCTAATTATGTAAACGGAACCACAGCTACAACATGCAGTAATAATATGGCTCAAGGTTTAACAGTTGCTATAACTCAAACAGGAGGAGCTATAACAACAGCTACTGTCGCTGTTGCAGGTTCTGGTTATAACGTAGGAGATATAATTACTCCTACACAAAGTGGAGCTGGTCAAACAGGAGGTGAATTTGTTATAACTTCAGTAAAAAGCGGTGTTCCAGTGGCTGCGCAGTCAATAGAGTTTAAAGTACAAGCTGGACAATATTTACCAATAGCTATAGATTATATAACTAGTTTAGATACAATAACAGAAGCAGATATAGTTATATGTAAATAGTTAATATATAGGTGACTATATAAATATATAATAACAATTAAATTAAATTAAATTATGGCAAAAGCTAAAAAAATTACTAAAAAAGAGTTAGAGGTTGTAAATGAACAACAGATGAAAATGAATGGAATGCTAAGAAGTCTTGGTGTTTTAGATGTTCAAAAACAAAATATTCATCAAGAAATATTAACTCTCAACACTGATATTGAAGCAACTAAAAAAGAACTGGAAGAAAAGTATGGTCAAGTAAATATAGATTTATCAGATGGCTCATATACTTTAATAGAAAGTAAAGATGCAAAGTAATATTAGAAAAATTAGTATTGGATCTGATTATAAAAATGATGCTATGCATTATTCTATTGGTCAAGTAGTTTATGGTGGTCACGAAATATCACATATACTTTTTGAAGATACAGATAATTCTTATAATATACATATAAAGAAAAACAACGAGGTACTGCCGTGGAAGAAGTTTAACTCTAACATGGCTATCTCTGTTGAGTATGATTTAGAATATTAATGAAAAGTTTATATGATTTTATTGTAAAACCTGTAGGTGAAAAATACAGTAATACAGTAAATGTTGGTAGTAAAAAGCTAATAGTAAATACAAAAATTGAAAACTGGAAGTTTGTAAATAGATTAGCTGAAGTTATAGAAACACCAAAAGCTTTTAAAACAAGTATAAATAAAGGCGACTTATTAATAATACATCAAAATGTTTTTAGAACATTTTACGATATGAAAGGTCAAAAGAAAAAATCAAGATCTTATTTTAAAGATAATTTATATTTTTGCGCCATAGATCAAATTTATTTATATAAAAACAAAGACGGTTATCACTCGTTTGGTGATAGGTGTTTTATACAACCAATAAAAGACAAAAGCGATTTAACGCTAGATAAAGAACAAAAGCTTGCTGGTATATTGAAATATGGCAATAGCTCCTTAAACAAGCTTAATATTAACCCAGGGGACTTAGTTGGTTACACACCTAATGGTGAATGGGAGTTTTTAGTCGATAATAAACGACTATATTGTATGAAATCAAATGATATTGTAATTAAATATGAGCACGAAGGAAACGAAGAAGAATATAATCCAAGCTGGTCGAGTAGCAGTTGAAGAGCTTATAAAGGTTGCTAAAGAACCTATTGTAGATTCAGATGATGATATATCTGCAGACAGACTTAAAAATGCTGCAGCAACAAAAAAATTAGCAATATTCGATGCTTTTGAAATATTGAATAGAATACAAGAAGAGCAAGATATGTTAGAGGATAAACCGAAAGAAAACAAAAAGCAAACAACTTTTAAAGGTTTTGCAGAAGGGAGATCTAAATAATGTATCAACAAGATTTGTATAAAATAGTAAAAGACCATATTAAACCTAAAGTTCTTAAACGAATGAATAGGTATAAAAAATGGGAGTACGGTTATAACGAAGATCATGATATTGTAGTTATAAGTAAAACTGGTAAAATAGGTGAAGTATATGAAATACAAAATCTAAAAATAGCATTACCAGAAAAAAACAACGTACATAAATTTGATAATAACAAGTGGAATCAATTTGAGTATCCTAAATCATTAAGCAGAATTAAATCTACTTATGATTGGAAACAATACCCACAAGACTTTAAAGAAAAATGGTATGATTACATCGATAATGAGTTTACCCGTAGGGAAGAAGGTTTTTGGTTTTATAACAAAGATGTTCCTACTTACATTACTGGTACTCATTACATGTACTTGCAGTGGAGTAAGATTGATGTCGGGGCACCAGACTTTCGGGAGTCAAATAGATTATTCTACATTTTCTGGGAAGCTTGTAAGGCAGACGTACGGTCTTACGGATTGTGCTACCTTAAGAACAGACGTTCTGGGTTTTCCTTTATGGCGTCAGGAGAGGTGGTTAACTTGGCAACCATATCATCTGACTCTAGATATGGTATATTATCAAAGTCCGGTCCTGATGCTAAAAAGATGTTCACAGATAAGGTGGTACCCATATCGGTTAATTACCCCTTCTTTTTCAAACCGACCCAGGACGGTATGGACCGCCCAAAGACCGAACTTGCCTACCGTGTACCAGCCTCAAAATTCACCCGTAGAAAGCTCACAGCTGCCAACGACGAAACCGAGGACGAATTACAGGGATTGGACACCACAATCGACTGGAAGAACACGGGGGATAACTCCTACGACGGTGAGAAACTCAAACTCCTCGTACATGATGAATCGGGCAAGTGGGAAAAGCCGAACAACATCCTCAACAACTGGCGTGTTACGAAAACAACCTTAAGATTAGGTAGTAGAGTTATTGGTAAGTGTATGATGGGAAGTACATCAAACGCTTTAGACAAAGGTGGTAGAAACTTTAAAAAACTTTATGATGACTCAGATGTTACAAAAAGAAACGCCAACGGACAGACTCGTAGCGGATTATATTCTTTGTTCATACCTATGGAATGGAATTACGAAGGATACATTGATTCTTATGGCTTACCTGTCTTCGACACACCAAAAACACCTGCTGAAGGACCGCATGGTGAAAAAATAAAATTAGGTGTTATTGAGTATTGGCAAAACGAAGTAGAAGGTTTAAAAAATGATCAAGACGGTTTAAACGAATATTATAGACAATTTCCAAGAACTGAAAAACATGCTTTCAGAGATGAATCTAAAGAGTCTTTATTTAATTTAACTAAAATATATCAACAGATAGATTTTAATGAAGATTCTAAAAACGAATTAGCAATAACAACTGGTAGTTTTCAATGGGAAGATAGTAAAAAAGACACTAGAGTTATATTTATACCAAATCAAAACGGTAGATTTAAAATAACTTGGGTTCCATCTGTTGAACTTCAAAATATAAGATATATTAAAAACGGTATTAATTATCCTGGTAATGAGCATTTAGGTGCTTTTGGATGTGACCCTTATGATATATCAGGTACTGTAGATGGTAGAGGTTCTAAAGGATCTTTACACGGCTTGACCAAGTTTAGTATGGAAAATGTGCCACCAAATCATTTTTTCTTAGAATATATAGCTAGACCACAAACAGCTGAAATATTTTTTGAAGATGTACTTATGGCTTGCGTTTTTTATGGTATGCCAATATTAGTAGAAAATAACAAACCTAGACTTTTATATCATTTTAAACGTAGAGGTTATAGAGGTTTTGCAATGAATAGGCCAGATAGAAAAAGAAATAAACTATCTGTAACAGAAAGAGAAATAGGTGGTATACCAAATTCTAGCGAAGACATAAAACAAGCACACGCTGCAGCTATAGAAACATATATAGAACACTTTGTTGGATTAAGAGAAAATGGATATGGAGATATGTATTTTCAAAGAACACTAGAAGACTGGGCTACTTTTAATATTAATAATAGAACTAAACACGATGCTTCTATTAGTACTGGTTTAGCATTAATGGCCTGTAACAAACACAGATATATACCTCAAGCTAAAAGAGAATTAAAATCTGTAGATCTAGGTTTTAAAAAATATGATAACAAAGGAACTACATCAAAAATTATAAGTTAAATGAATATATATACTAACACTAACAGCGCTTTTCCTAGCCAAGTAGTAAGTACTGCTGAAAAAAGTAGTATAGAATACGGTCGTCAAGTTGCGCAAGCAATAGAACAGGAGTGGTTTTCTCAGGGAAGAACTAATGGTAATAGATATTTAACTAATTGGAATAACTTTCACCAACTGCGTCAATATGCTAGAGGCGAGCAGTCAATACAAAAATACAAAGATGAATTATCTATAAACGGTGATTTGTCTTATCTTAATTTAGACTGGAAACCAGTTCCTATATTATCTAAGTTTGTAGATATTGTGGTTAATGGTATTTCTTCTAAAAGCTATGACATTAAAGCTTATGCTCAAGATCCTGTATCTGTAAAGAAAAGAACTGAGTATGCTTCAAGACTACAAGAAGATATGGTTGCTAACGAATACTTATCTTCTTTAAAACAAACTTTAGGTGTTGATTTATATCAAGCGCCTAATAAAAGTGTAATACCAGAATCAGCTGAAGAACTTGAATTACACATGCAGTTATCTTACAAGCAAAGTGTTGAAATAGCTGAAGAAGAAGCTATATCTTCTATATTTGCACAAAACAAATATGATTTAATCAGACGTAGATTAAACATGGATTTAACAGTATGTGGTATTGCAGCTGCTAAGACAGGTTTTAATACGGCTGAAGGAGTTACAGTTGATTATGTAGACCCAGCTTATATGGTTTATTCGTACACAGAAGATCCTAATTTTGAAGATATATATTATGTAGGTGAGTTAAAAGCTATAACAATACCAGAGCTTAAAAAAGAATTTCCTGATATTTCAGAAGAAGAACTTAAAAGAATACAAGCAATGCCTGGTAACAAATCATATGTTACAGGTTGGGGTGATTATGACGAAAATACAGTTCAAGTATTATACTTTGATTATAAAACATACCATAATCAAGTATTTAAAATAAAGAAAACTGATCAAGGATTAATGAAAGCTATAGAAAAGCCAGATACATTTAATCCACCAGAAAATGATAATTTTGAAACTGTTTCAAGGTCTATTGAAGTATTATATAGTGGCGCTAAAGTATTAGGAACTAATACATTATTAAAATGGGAACTTGCTGAAAACATGTCAAGACCTTATGCTGACACTACTAAAGTTGAAATGAATTACGCTATATGCGCGCCTAGAATATATAAAGGTAGAATAGAAAGTTTAGTAAGTAAATGTGTTGGTTTTGCTGATATGATACAGTTAACGCATTTAAAGTTACAACAGGTTTTATCACGCATGGTACCAGATGGTGTATATTTAGATATGGACGGACTTGCTGAAGTTGATCTTGGTAATGGTACTAACTATAACCCTGCAGAAGCATTAAATATGTATTTCCAAACAGGTTCTATTGTAGGTAGATCTATGACTCAAGATGGAGACTTTAATCACGGTAAAGTTCCTATTCAAGAATTAAATTCATCAGCTGGAGGTGCTAAAATACAAAGTTTAATACAAACTTATCAGTATTATTTACAAATGATACGTGATGTGACCGGACTTAACGAAGCTAGAGATGGCACTACTCCAGATAAATCAACACTTGTAGGTTTACAAAAATTAGCAGCTAACGCATCAAACGTAGCTACAAGACATATTAAACAATCTGGTTTATATTTAACATTAAGATTAGCTGAAAACATTGCTTTAAAAGTTTCTGATGCTTTAGAATTTCCATTGACTAGAGAATCATTAGAAAATTCTATATCAACTTATAATGTTAAAACATTACAACAAGTAAGTAATTTAAATTTACATGACTTTGGTATTTATTTAGAATTAGAACCAGACGAAGAAGAGCAAGCTAAGTTAGAAGAGAATATACAAGTAGCTTTACAGTCTGGAGGTATTGATCTTGAAGATGCTATAGATTTAAGACAAATAAAAAATCTTAAACTAGCTAATCAAATGCTTAAAATAAAACGTAAGCAAAAAATGATTAAAGATCAAGAAAACCAACAAGCTAATATTCAAGCTCAAGCAGCTGCTCAAGCTGAAACAGCTGAAAAAACGGCTATGGCAGAAGTGCAAAAACAAGAAGCTATATCCGGAGCAAATGTTCAATATGAACAGGCTAAAAATCAAATGGAAATTGAGCGTATGCAAATTGCTGCTCAAATAGAGCAACAAAAACTACAAACTCAGTTTCAATATGATATGCAGCTTAAACAAATGGATGTTCAAGCAATGCAACAAAAAGAACAGTCTATAGAAGACCGTAAAGATAAAAGAACTAAAATACAAGCAACACAGCAAAGTGAAATGATAAGCCAAAGAAATAATGAAACAGGCCCTATCAACTTTGAAAACGAAAATACATTACAACCTTTTCCAACGGTTAATTAAACTGTATTATTAATTATTTAATTATATTATATTATGTCAGAAACAAAAACAAATGAACCTGTTAAACAGGAAGGTGAGTTTAGTTTAAAAGGTAAAAAAACAAAACCAAAACAACTAACTCAAAAAGAAGGTGAAACAATAAAAGTGTCTATGAAAGAGCCACTTATAGAAGTTGAAGATCCTGTAAAAAAAGTAGTAATCCCAAAACAAGAAGAAGATGCCATTCAAATCGGAGAAACAGAGAAGGTATCTGTGGAAGAACCATCCGGAGATAGCGCAAAGATGGGAGAACCTGTACAAGAGTCCAACGAGACTGCTGAAGGGTTTTCTCCGATCAAAGAAGTAACTGAAGAAGAAGTTAAACAAGTTGAAGCTGAAGTTAAAGAAGCTATAAGAGATGAAAAAGTATTAGGTAAACCATTACCTGAAAACATCGAAAAGCTTGTTAGCTTTATGGAAGAAACTGGTGGTACAATAGAGGATTACACTCGTTTAAATGCTGATTACTCATCAATAGATGATAAGGCATTATTAAAAGAATATTACAAAAAAAATAAACCTTATTTAGAAAATGAGGATATAGATCTTTTATTAGAAGATTTTTCTATTGATGAAGATCTAGATGAACCAAAAGAAATTCGCAAGAAAAAAATTGCGTATAAAGAAGAGGTTGCAAAAGCTAAAAGCTATTTAGAGGACTTGAAAACTAAATATTACGACGAAATCAAGTTGAGACCCGGAGTAAATCAAGAACAACAAAAAGCTATTGACTTTTTCAATCGATATAACAAGCAACAAGAATTAGCTGAACAACAACACGAAGTTTTTAAACAAAGTACTGAAAAATTATTTAATGACGGATTCGAAGGTTTCGATATTAAAGTTGGAGATAAAAAATATAAGTATAATATTCAAAATAAACAAAGTGTAGCTGAAAACCAATCTAACATAAATAACCTAATCGGGAAGTTCCTAGATAGTAAAGGTAATATTGTTGATACGAAAGGTTATCATAAAGCTATTTATGCTGCTGAAAATGTAGATAAAATTGCTGCTCATTTTTATGAACAAGGCAAGGCAGATGCAGTTAAAGAAGTGGTTGTAAAATCAAAAAATTTAACTGACTCAAAAGCTCGCTCTTCTCAGGGTGAGGTTTATTTAAATGGCCTTAAAGTAAGATCAATTAGTGGTGCTGATTCTACAAAACTTAAAATTAAAACAAGAAAATTTAACTAATTAAAAATTATTTATCATGAGTTTATCTCCACAATTTGGAGGGTTAATCCCTTCTCAAACTCAGGAAGTATTAAATAGCAACTACCTACAATTTAACGGTGGTGGTGGTGTAGGCGATACAAACACTTTTGCTCAGCAATATTTACCTGAAGTTTACGAACAAGAAGTAGAGCGTTATGGAAACAGAACGTTATCTGGATTCTTAAGAATGGTTGGCGCTGAAATGCCAATGACATCTGATCAAGTTATTTGGTCTGAACAAAATAGATTACACATCGCTTACACAGGCGTTGGTGTTGCTGCTGGACCTGCTGGAACGCAAACAGCTGTAACTTTACCAGCTGCACAAGCTAATGTTGTTTCTATAAATGACACTGTTGTTATTTTAGATCCTGTTACTGGTTCTGAAGCTAAAGCTATTGTTACTGACTCTGGTGCTTACGCAGCTTCTGGACTTGGTGCTCAAGTTCTTACTGTACAAACTTTTGACAACGTAGCTCTTATAGCTGGTAACGGATGGTCTGTAGCTACAGATAAAAAGTTATTTGTATATGGTTCTGATTATAGAAAAGGTGAAAGTACTGCTGGAGCATTTGCTGCAGGTGGTCTTAACCAAGCTAGAATATCTGTTGAACCTCAGTTAACTCAATACTCTAACTCACCAATTATCCTAAGAAACCAATACGTAGTATCTGGATCTGATATGGCTCAAATCGGTTGGGTTGAAGTTGCTACTGAAGATGGAACTTCTGGATATTTATGGTACTTAAAAGCTGAGTCTGAAACAAGACTACGTTTTGAAGATTACCTAGAAATGTCTATGGTAGAAGCTGAATTTAACCAAGTTGGTGGTGCTGCAGGAATTTCTGCTAGCCCAGGATCAGAAGGTTTATTCGCTGCTATTCAAGCAAGAGGTAATGTACAATCTGGATTTACAGCTGCTGCTGGTTTAGATGAGTTTGATGCTATTCTTAAAAACTTAGATACTCAAGGTGCTATTGAAGAAAACATGCTTTTCTTACAGAGACAAACTGCTCTTGATTTTGACGATATGCTAGCAAGCATTTCTGGTGGATACGCTGGAGGAACTGCTTTTGGTTTATTTGAAAACTCAGAAGAAATGGCTCTTAACCTTGGATTCTCAGGATTTAGAAGAGGTTCTTATGACTTTTACAAAACTGATTGGAAATACTTAAACGACGCTTCAACTCGTGGAGCTATCAATGGTATTAATTCAATTGAAGGTGTATTAGTACCTGCTGGAACTTCTACTGTATATGACCAAGTATTAGGAACTAACATCCGTAGACCTTTCTTACACGTACGTTATAGAGCTTCACAAGCTGACGACAGAAGAATGAAGTCTTGGTTAACTGGTTCTGCTGGTGGTGCGTTTACTTCAACTCTAGATGCTATGGAAGTTAACTTCCTATCTGAAAGATGTTTAGTAACTCAAGCTGCTAACAACTTTGTACTATTCAAAGGAATCTAACTATCACACAAGTAATGTTTACCCCTGATGTAATTTCAGGGGTAATTATTACTTTTATTAACTATTTAATTATATTATATTATGGCTAAAAAAGCTACAGCAGAAAAAACTGTTGAGGTTGCACCTCAGGAAGTGGTTACAAAAACACCACAAAAACCAACAAAACCTAGTTGGGAAATCAAAGATAGAATTTATTATTTAAAAGGAAATAAAACACCTTTAACTCATACCATACCCGGTAAGCATACAAAAAAACACTCTTTGCTATATTTTGACAAAGAATCAGGTAAACAAAGAGAACTTAGATATGCTACTAATCAAGATTCACCATTAGTTGATGAACAAAAAGGTGAATGTACAATGGGTCATATAGTTTTTAAAGATGGAAAAATGATTGTAGATAAAACTAAGCAAAATTTACAAAAATTACTGTCTTTATATCACCCTTTAAAAGGAAAAGTATATGAAGAATTTAGTGCTTTAGAGCAAGCTGAAGATGAATTAGATATTTTAGATCTTCAAATTGATGCTTTAAATGCAGCTAGAAATATGGATATAGATTTTGCAGAAGCTATATTAAGAGTAGAAAAAGGATCTGCAGTAAATAATATGAGCTCTAAAGAACTTAAAAGAGATTTAATGTTGTTTGCTAAAAATAATCCAGCTCTTTTTATAAATCTAGCTAATGATGATAATGTTCAGCTTAGAAACTTTGCTATTAGAGCAACAGAAGCTAATATTATAAAATTATCAGGTGATCAAAGATCTTTTACATGGGGATCAAATGGTAGAAAATTAATGAACGTACCTTTTGATGAAAATCCATATTCAGCTTTTGCCGCTTGGCTTAAAACTGATGAAGGTGTAGAGGTTTATAGATCTATAGATAAAAAACTATAAAAACATGTAATACTAATACAAGGCGGTTTCGGCCGCCTTTTTAGTATAAAAATATTTAAAATGGCAGTAAACGTAGATCAAGTATACAAAACAGTCTTATTAATAACAAATAAAGAACAAAGAGGTTATTTAACTCCAAGTGAGTTTAATAGACTAGCAACACAAGTTCAGTTAGAAATAATAGACACTTATTTTGAAACTATTAATCAACAAACACGTGTATTGCAAAATGAAACAGAATATGCTAATAGGCTTAAAAACGCTCAAGAGCAATTAGATATATTTAAAAGAATAGGCGATTGCGCTTATACAGCTCCTACCGCAACCACTCCTGGTTATTTTAGTGTTCCAGCTTCTTCAGGAACACCTAGCGGCGTACAAAACTTTACAACAGTTAGTACTCAATCAGTATATACCTTAACAA
>Ga0213859_10001449_pt1 | contig 10551 bp, 9 predicted proteins | sample PICome_2_FD_160133 | JGI IMG/M metagenome (GOLD analysis project Ga0213859, IMG submission 160133) | Coastal seawater microbial communities near Pivers Island, North Carolina, United States - PICO304 | ecosystem: Environmental > Aquatic > Marine > Coastal | place: USA: North Carolina | collected... | reverse complement strand
CTTGTTACTAGTAATAGTACAGTAGTCTCTTTTCTCTTTTCGTTGCTGCTGCAAAAGATACTACTACGTGTACGTACGATTACGAAAATGCGAGTTTCTAGTTTCTATGGGTTATCCGTATGTAGCTACTCATCATACAACAACTACGAGTACCTGTGTGAATGGATATTATTATTTTTTTTTCTTATGAACACAGTCAAATCATCAATCACACCCATACCTTTCTTTCAATAAAAAATAAAAAATAAAATGAGTGTGTTTGAAGTATGGTCAAGTAACTGCGTGAGCACTGATGTCAACTCTGAAATGCGAGGAAAAGCTAAGGAGTTTTTCCAGGCTCTGTGTGGTACCCATCGGGAGAATAAGGGAAATGGAGACATCAAAATATGTCAATCATCAATCTCTAATAATCTTGCTACGCTTATATCCAAAATGGAGGAACCTTTATCGTCTAACTTGAATTTGCCCAAGCTGAAAGCTTTGAGTTGCATGTTGGGTGCATTGGAAGGGATTGATAAAAATATCGGTATTCCTATCAAGATGGTTGAGTTGATGAGTAAATTTTTCCTCGAATATTGTGGTCCTATGCATCCAACTGAGATTTCAATAGAGGATTCATCCAATATTGAAACTTGTTCTGTAGATGAAGTGAGGGATTCGGCTTTAGCTTGTGTAAATTCTCTAATACAAGTACGAATGCTAACAGAGGATTTGAACTTGGATAAAGATGCTTCAATTCAACTAAGGTTGTCTATCATGAAAGAAGGAATCCAAAGGAGATGTTCATCCTATGAAGATGAAGAAGAAGATGTTGAAGATTACTATGATGATCATATGGCATTACAAAATGAACACGCACGGATTCTGTCAAATTTATCGTTATTACCAAGGTCTAAGCGAAGCCTTTGTTTTAATATCTTAGCGGCTGCTCTCAAGGGTATTGGTGTTGATAACGAACCTCAAGCTAGTCAGTATGCATCTTCACTAGATGATAAGACAATACACGGTATCATAGTCTATGTTGAATTTGCTTGCTCATGTTTACATGGTGAGAATGTCAAAGCTCTATGATCTTATTTCAAATGAATTTATTGCTTATTTTTGCAACTCAAATTCTTTTACCATTGCCTTTTATTATTTGAAGGAGAGAGCGATCCTCGCTGCTTAATGCAAATGTTACTACTGCTGAAAGACATACAATCAATCGTGTTGCCAATTTTATATGATGTTGTTGAGGATGATTTAAATGGTAAATATGTGGCAAGAGCTTCGTTTCCGTTCACGTCAATATTTGATGCTGTGGCACCATACTACCCAATCAAGTTTACTCCTCCACCCAATGATCCTTTCGGTATAACAAAGGAAGAACTGCATCGTTCTCTTTTAGATGTATTCACATATTCCACTCATCATATCATAAAAGACGAGGGTAAACGGAATGCGCTGCTTGGTCATAATCATATGACCAATTTAGCTACCAATTTATTCTTGGAGCGATTACACATCGACGAAAACTATTACGATGAAGATGAAGAACTGACAACAGTTTTAGATCGCATCGATGCTCTAGAAGATCTGAATGATTTGCTCCTACCCATAACGTATTTTGATCTTTCAAACAGTACACAAGAATTATCCATTCAAAAACCTTATAATCAGAGTTTCACTTTTTTATCAAGTAATACATTGCAAGAAATTAGTAACACTTTATGTCGATGTCATCAAAATGCTGCAATTTCAGTTGTTTCTGCAACAAATGCGGAAGATAAGAAAAATAACAAAAATCTTGCCGACACTTGTCGTTCATTTGCAAATAGAATATCCTATGAATTAGAAATGCAGCTGTCAATTTATAAACTGAAGCAAACTGGAGAAAAATCGGCATGGGAAAACTTTGTGTTACATATTGTTCATCATTTACTTGATGTTATTTCTACATCACCACAAAGTGTCAAGGGTCGCGTTTCCTTAGCATACGCGGCTTCACTTGCTGCTTGTGGGGGAGAGAAAACGCTGCGGTTATGTTTAGACTCATATCTTCCTTTACTCCTGGGATTCCTAAAACAATTTGAGAGCTTAAATAATGATGAGGAACAAATATCTACGGCAGCATATGGTATTGGTGTATTTTTCTCATCTTCGAAACTATCTATGGAACAAATATCAAAAAGCAACGTTGTAATCCATCCACACCCCCTTAAGATTTTTGTCAGTGAAATAGTCCAATTGTTTTGCAAGATTATTTCGCATAATGAAGCATCTCATGAATTAAAAGTAGCAGTGGTAAAAGCGCTAGAATCTGTTTTGATAAGCTCTCCGCACAATATTATGGATGATCAAGATATTGAAGTAATCAAGAGAACGATTCTGCATATTTCTAATTCTGTGATTGATTCCCTAGATAGAAACAGCAAAGATAAGCTTGCTGACTCGGATTGGTCAGTAGCATGTTCTCGACTTGTGGGGACCACCATTGGTAAATCTTTCAATCAAGCTCCAAATGATGGAGTTAAGGAGCGAGAAATATACATTGAAACGATATTTGAAGCCAACAGAGATATTTCAACATTTGTACAGGATATCGTTTTACCCAAATTACTGGAGACTTGCGTGAAGATTTATGGTGATATCAAAAGTAATATACGTATTGATTGGAAAATTATAGCGTATGCATGTGAGATGGGTAATGTTTGTGTTTCTAATGAAATTTTGATATATCTATTTGGTGCTTTGAATGATGCAATTCAGTCCTTGGATGACGCACAAGTGCAGCATGTATTGTTTGCAATATCTAATGTATTTCAACACGGAGGAATCAATCCAAGTGTGACTTTTCATGCTCAAGATCTACAAGTGAAGCTCTTCGAGATTTTTTCGTTTCAAAATTCAAATCAACAAGATGCGGAAATGAGTCCGCTACTTCTACCAGACGTGAGGGAAAAGGCCCAAACACAGGCAAACAAAGTAGTGAGTGATAGGATGTATGATTTTTAATTTCGAAGATTATGTTTTTGCTCTCTAATTTATATTGACAAATAATCATACATAGGTGCAACTAGCATATCGAATTTTACCACATGTCCTTCCAGTCTATAGTAACGGTACACCACATGAAAAGATATTGTATTTAGTATCTCTTGTGGCAGATGTTTTACCGCCTTTGACAGACAATGACAATGTAAAGTTGTGCTGCTTATTACCGATCGTATCAATTATTCTTACAGGTGACCACAATCTCCATGAAAGTATATTATATCCTCTTCTATCGCCGCTTATTGAATTTTGTTTAGCTAGTGAAAATGATGAATGCGCCCGCCGTAGCGCTGCTAGTTGTATTTCTTCAATCATATCTCACAGCATACATGATGACAATATAGTTCTAATCGAGAATATCCTAAGCGAACTAGCGGCGAAGTTCCTTTCCCATATAAGACAAATCGATCACGACGAGAAATTGAATACATCTGAATTGAGAGATATCTTGAATCTCATCTCATTGGTCGGCTCTGCAACATTATCTCGTGGCGGGACACTGTCTAGGTTTGGAGATGCAGTTGCAACTTTCTTAGCTGCTATAGCATGCAAAGTAGACATACCGAAAACTAGTTTTGCTTCTATAGTAAGCAGCGATGCTATTGATTGGAGACATATACCTACTAAGATTGAATTTACTCTTTCATTGACTGCTGGTCATGCCTTAGGTTCCATGCTTACAGTTTCTAATGGTAATCCATTTTGGAAACAACGCTTATCTCAAAAGATTTTAACGGTAATTCATCCTATTGAGAACCGAAGATCCACTAAGATTGAATATGGTCGACTTTCGTGTGTCAGCTATTTAGTTCTTTGTGTTCCAGTGCGTGCTTTGGGAGAGAAAAAGTATATGGAACTATGTAATGTTATTTTTAATGGTCTAGACGTATGTAATGACTTCTCTATTCAAGAAAAAACTACTGATGAAGTCCAAAGCTTGAAAAAACTATTAATAACTTCACTTCTGAAAGTAATAGAAGTTTCACATGTGGTATGTTTCTTTTCTTTTTTTCTTTTTACCGGCTTTTTCAATTAATTATACATTATTTATTTATCCTTTCATTTATTTTTATGTTTGTTCTTTAAATTAGTTTTCAAAGTATGGCGAATTGATAATATCAATGACTCTATTGACACTATTCTCAGCAGATGAAAGAGAAGAAATACCTTTGCAACTGACGGCATTACAAGTTCTTATGAACATTACGAAGATGATGACATTAAACTATGCGGGTCCACATTTGTATCGCAGCGAGTACAAAGTCTTGATTCTGAAACATTTAGCTCGGTTACTTGATCATCCATCGTTACAAATTCGCCAAGCAGCAGCAACAGTAAGGAATGCTTGGTTTGTCATCAATTATAATTGATCTCCTATTTTTTGTTAATAAAATATAGGGTGTATTAGAATTTGATTTAATGTCAATTTTTCCACTCATTTAATTGTTTCAGCAGCTTGGGATTACTGCTAGGTTGACAGATATCGTCATTCTTCGCATCAATGAAATCCTGAAGCTGAACATGAGATCTGCATGCTAGAATACATCGTATAGCAGCTGCACGCACAAGATTTGATATATCTGCACCACTGAAACCATCACATGCAACTGCCATTTTTCTACTAACTTCTTCTAGGGAAGAGCTAGGGTCGAGTTTCATCTTCCTTAGATGAACTTGAAATATTAACAAGCGTTCATCTAAGTTTGGTAATCCGATATGAAGTACCTTTCGTCCACATTTGAAAAATGAGAAATTTCCCAAAATAATAACAAGAATCATAATTATAATAATCAAATACTCACCCTATCAAATCTACCTGGTCGAAGAAAAGCGCGGTCAACCATCCAGGGGGTATTCGTAGCTGCAATTACTACAATATGTTGTCTATTTACTAATTTATTTTTGTTTTCAATTTGTGCAGCCCTTGTATTTGCATCTCGCCACTTTCTGATATCATCCATCAATGTTAGCAAGGTACTTGCTAGTCTACTGCTACTCCCTTTCGTAGTTCCATCTTCGTTATCTCGACTGGTAAATAAGGCTTGGAATTCATCAATGAATATCACCGACGGACGATTGCGCCTCGCTGTATCAAAGATGGATGTTAGTAACTTCTCACTTGATCCAATCTCAGCACAAATAATATCACTTGCATTGATTGAAAAGAACTTCCCATTTAAAGAATAACTGTCTTCATTTCCAAATGATCTTATTAAATACTGTGAAATGGCTTTAGCAAGGAGTGTTTTACCGGTGCCAGGTGGACCATAGAGAAGTATTCCAATTGGTAGACTCAAACCGAACTTTGTTAGTATGCGTCTCTTCTGCTCATCAATAAAAAGAACATCTTCTATTGCTAACTTAGCATTTTTATTTCCACCAATACTTTCAAATAAGAGGCCCTTACTGTTATTGGAGCTGCTTGATTTGTTTCGCAGAAACAATGCTGTGCTCATTGAAGTCTCAAGATGGCAGCGATTTGGACCTAGTATATTCAGTGCAGGTGTTGGAGTCATATGGTTCCCACTATCCTCATGAGTAAGCACACCTACTATACAAACCCTTATAGGAACCAAATATTTAGCTGTGTCCCCTATGTCGTAGAAAGGATTTGTCTTTGGTGTATCGAAATGCCTTTTAACTCTGATGGACTCTACTAGTTCTGAAAAGAAAGTTCCTTCAGTATTGAATAATACCAAACGCATTAGAAGTTTAAGATTAATGAATCAAAAAGTATATCATTCAAAATGAAATCATTAAAAAACATACCATTAGCAAGCAAGGCAGGCAATGTAGCATCTACTTTTCTCCCAGATTGAACAAAATTTTCTAAATGATCTATGATTATGCATATTGTGCCTATTTTGCCATTACTGCATCCTTTCACCGCAGCAGAGAGTATGATTTGGTGAAGCAGAGATTGTAATCCTATATCTGCATTAGATCCGAACTTACTAACTAAATTCGTTGCATTTATAATATGAACCGCTTGGCACTTCAGCACAGATCTTGCTATGGCTGTAACAAGAGCAGTTTTACCTGATCCATGGATATTATTGTAAACAGTCAATGCCCCTTCATGACTTGTCATGCTCCCCATTAAACTTTTGGACATTCCAATATTTTTCGACTCATCATGACAACACCCCCAATACTGCTTTATTGAGCTATACAATCTATCCTTCATTTCACGGCTCCTCTTAAAGTATTGCGTTGAATTTTGGGTTGTACTAACTGTGATAGGTTCGAATAGTAACTTTTTCATTCTTAAAAACATTTGTCGCACTATCTCAGTGTCAAAGGAATGAAGAACTTCCGAATCATACCGTGATTCTTCTTCACCATTGTTCAACTCAAAGATTCCACTCAATGAATCTTCCAAAGTAAGCCTATGATTAAACTTGAGATTGAAACTATTAAAATGTGAAGTATATTGTATATCAAGTCTACATAGATTATATTCGTTGTAAATATTAAGCACAGATATTGTTGGTAATACTTGAAATACGGCCTCATCCAAACTAAATGTTGTTTCAATGTCAGATTGATTAATCTTTTCATTCCATTTCTCAAAGTTTGAACAAAACCCAGAATAGACTCTCATCAGGCATGGTATGCCTTCATCTATACTTTTTGATGGATCCTGAGTCGGTATGTTCACAATTGGTAGAACAATGTTTCCCCGATGATTTCTTCCGTCTGAAGAAATCTTTTCACTTTCCCTTCCTATAAAATCATACAAATGTTTTGTGGACAAACCTTTGTTACCAAAATTTCTCCCACTAACTTCGAATGCAGTCCCCCCTCTTGTATAAAATATAGATTTACCATTGTGATTTGTGATTTCTTCGCTGCTACTACGAGTGGGGAACAACTTTAGATCATCATCCCATAAAATCCGCACACACTTTGAACGAAATTTCATTTTCACCAATGGTGCGCTGAGTTTTGTCCCGATTACTATTGGTGAAATTTGGACTAAAATAATACATGATTCATTCATGATAATCTTTGCTTACTGAAGGATAGTATCATTGTTTCATCTCTTTGGAGAATAAGAGACATGGCTGTGGGCTAAAAAATGAGGTTGTGTCGTTGTGTCATCAAAACATCAAGCTACAGTACCAGCTCGTACGTACGAGTAATGTAATAAGTACAGGTACATTATTGACATACGTGCAAAATTTTTCCAACTTTTTAGATGAGATGGGAAACATCAAAAACATCGTCGTCATAAACACTCTACTTCATTACTTGTTGCAATCATCACTATCATAATCTTAACAACATATTATCATACATTGCTCAGAATCTTAAAATGACGAATCCCAGACTTATTGCCGAAGATGTGGCACAGCACTACATAAGCAAAAGAAGCAGCCAGTTTCCACATTCAAAAAACATTAGGCGGCATCTACGTTTGCCATTACTTGCTGTTACAAGACGTATTCTCTTGCCTCGTGTGAACTATTCCGACGTGGAACAGTCACAAATAGTAGGTAGTTTTGGTAACGATGCCCACTTTGACCCAACCTTTGCAAAATGTAAAGTAAGTTTTTCTATATATTGTCATTCTTGGTTAAGTAGCGACGAGACACATATCTCATTCAGTTTTTTATGAAATTCTTTTGTCAATAGGAGGGACTCGATTGGAGAGATTATTTACCTGGGGTATCATTTTCGGGCAACGATGGAAGAAAGTCTGAAACAGAAATCTCAGATTCTGAGGACAACCAAAACATACAGCAATATTATTTCAAACGACAGCCTCAAGGCGAATCAAAATTATCTCGACGTTCTCTGGCAAGAATGGAGGCTTTCTTAGCTTCTTGTGCACTTGCTTTGCCTGACGAAAGAGAAGTTCAATTGGTAAAAGATGATGCAGTTGCAAAAAATGAGCCTATCATGAAAAATCTTCCAGCATTATCAAAATTAAAGAACTTTACCAAATCTTTTGCTTCGTTGAATCAGAAAACAGATAATAATCAAACTAAAGACCAAACGAATAGAAAAAGCAATTATCCTCAAATAAAGCTGAGCGATATCACACTTCGCCTCGAACTATACATTAGAAATCTTCGTCGAATCTATGCTTTACGTGAACAGCAACAGAATAAAGATGATAACACATTAGATTCAAAAGATGAAATTGAATGCGTCGTTTATTATGAGCAACCTCGAGTCATAAACACCAGGATTCAGGTTCTCTTAAAGTCTCTCATCGCAACTACAAATTCTGTTGGTTCTATGCGACCCATACTAACAAAGCTTCTCACCTATCTCACTCACGAATTACTTGCAGTTGAACACCTTAGTGGAGAAATAAAAGGATACATAAGAAAAATTGTTCTTGAATTTGAACACCAAACCAGTTTTGCATCTTTAGCATTTCTGTCTTCGCCAGGAGACAGTGCTGAAACACATTTGTCTCCATTACTATATAGATATCTAGAATATCTAAAGACTGATTGGAGACTTTGTATAGATCAATGTAAGATTGAGAGCACTCTGGCAAGAGCATTAGATCCAAGCATGCGACACGTATTTAAAACAGTTGAATTTGTCTCTATTGGACATTTATTAGAGGTCTGTCAGGAGTATAAACATCAATTAGAAAACATAGTGATATCACCTAGCTACTTTTCTGCTGTAGAGAATCAAAATAGCGTAGGTACTGCAATGACTGATACATCATCACCGTCACAAGATGATATAATCGCATCTGCATTAAGCGGTGATGTAGTTAATATTAAAAAATCGAATTCAAATACAACAAAAGTCATAAAGCAGGCTCTGCGAGATTTAAGGAGGGAAATAATCACAGTTAATGGATATATGATGCCACCAGTTCAAAGTCTCACTGAGCTCGTGAGGCTGTTAAGAGAGAGACTTCAAATAAGAACAGTGAAACTAAAAGAGCGAAAGATTGGAAACACAAGGAAATTGCCTAACTCAAATAAAGATGGAAAAATAGATAGTCCTTCATCTGACCATCAACCTGAAAGTGATTCTAGTAGTACAAGCTACTCTAATGATAGTGATATTATATCTTCAGGTAATGAAGGTGATACTGATGGAACTGATTCTTCTCATGTTTGCCGAAAGCGGCAAAGTGAAAATTCAAGCAAAGATACTTATGATGTTTCTAATCACTTATCAAAGAATGACGGAGGAAATAAGATAAAGCGTCGTAATTTCAATGTCAACGCCATAGATATAATGACTCGTCGTCTACTAATAGCAGCATCAAGAACTGGCTCGGGTGGTGATGCATATTTTGTTGTGCGAGACTTATTTGGTGGTGACGGAGTTACAGTTGTTCCTTCCACTACTCAGCCGATGAGTCCGTATATCCAAGGAAAAATTTCCCCGACGATAGAGTTGACTGTCCGTTTATCTTCCATCATAATTAGATGTCATAGCATATTCAATGTTTATCCTGATCTACATACAGGAGATTGTGAGCCTTTAATTCAATTACATACATCAATAACAGAAACAATAGAGTTACAAGAAGTGCGTTTAGACGACGAAGGAAGTACTGAGTTGCAACAAGATAGTGAGAGCAGGAAGCCTACAAAACTGATCATGAAGGAGAAGAAGACTGCAAATAGCGGTCGAAAAATTTTATCTATCAAGCCAGCTAGATATGAACAAGTCGAAGATTGGCGTGCACCTAGCTAAGCATAAAAGTTTATGTTACATATCACCATTATTACAGTAATGCTCAGATGAAAAATCAAGGTTTAGTGATGCTCTGAATAGTTCATTTGTGTTGCATGATAAATGTTAAAAATTCTTCATGGACACCAGCATCTTTACAGACCGAAGCCATTTGTTTAAGATCCTCTCCGACATGAACAAATTTGTCCTTTTGTATTATTTCTTCATCACGGGTTTGCTGGAAAATTGATTTGATTTTTTGATCACAATCATCGATTTGCCCTCTAACATGATGACCCCAATTACGTCCAAAACCATTTTCTCTACTTTTGCTCCCTTTGATCCATGAAACAAATCTATCGCATGATTCAGTTAAACCTTCCACAACGACCACTCCAGGGTACCCTGTTTTTAAAAATCCATAAAGACCCAAGCTGTTTCCTTCTTCCACTATTGCTTTGCACCTTGACATATTGGTAACGTGATGCACCCAAATCCATCTTCTGCTAAACCTGAGATTGTTTGAAGTGGAAGGCCCAATGTTTATTATTTTATCAGTTTGATTTTCAGTGTTGAAATTTTCTTCATTGGATTTGGATAGAATATCATGTTGGAAAAATTGAATGAGATCCATTAGTGCTTCTGCACCGACCATTACCTCTGCATTATGATTCATGATTGCAGCAATATCCTCTCTCTGTGATCGACTCAATGTATCAATTGAAACAACACATACTGAAGCAGGTGTGATGATGGGGTATCCCAATGGCAAAGTAAATTGTAACACACCTTCAACTGTTGATGATGATTTTGTCGAATTCTTCACAAGTGCACGCAACTCAATGCATATTGGAT
>Ga0213859_10001447_pt1 | contig 10556 bp, 11 predicted proteins | sample PICome_2_FD_160133 | JGI IMG/M metagenome (GOLD analysis project Ga0213859, IMG submission 160133) | Coastal seawater microbial communities near Pivers Island, North Carolina, United States - PICO304 | ecosystem: Environmental > Aquatic > Marine > Coastal | place: USA: North Carolina... | reverse complement strand
AAAGGAAACGGATTGACGTACTGTAATTCTTCTATCAGTTCGTTTAGAGGCTGATCCAAAATCGCCTTGGTTTGACGACAATGTTTCGTTATCCATTTTCGAGCACAACGGGGTGACGCGTAGACCGGCTGATATGGCCGAGCTCTTAGTTCCCCATAGTATGCCCGTAGGCGGTGGAGATGATGACTGAAAGGAACAGAATTTAGTCAATGGCATTCTTAACCTGTCAGTTATTAAAAAAAATAATGGTAGCTTGGAAAGACTACGTGATATTTGGGAAAAACCAGACTCCGTTGCTGCTGTTCGACTTGATATTGTTAAAAATGAGAGTGAAAGGTTGCCTTTTGATCTTTATTACCAAAAACCAGTCAGTGTTGTACGGCATTGATAGCATTTTTGACTTGGCTAATCCTTACAGCGTAAATTTTTTACTACCACCTTATTTATTTAAAATAATTTATAAATGTTAATCTTTAGAGAAATTCAATTGTTACCGGAAATTTTTTTAGGTATATCAATAATTTATTTGCTTATTCATGGAACTTTTGCTCCTAAGTACTTGTTAATTCAAAACTCTGTGTTGTACCTGAGCGTTTTAATTGTTAGTATGTTTTGTTTTTTATTAGTAAATAATGCTGTTGAATCCAGTGTTTTCAAATTTTTAATAATAGCATCAATGTTGGTTTTTTAAGTTTTTCTTCCAAACTTTGAATAGCGGCAATACCAATTTTTTGCTTTTTGATGATTCAACGTTATATAGTTGTACAAAAGATTAATTATTTTGAATACAGTATTTTAATACTGTTTGCTTGTCTATTGAATTACAAAGTTTATTTTTTTATGTAATGGCAGCTATGAAAAAAGATTCTGCTTTTTCTGTGAATGCAGGCTTAAAATATTTTATTTTAGGTGCTTTTTCGTCTAGTTTATTTTTATTTGGTTCTTCTATTTTAAATGCAAGTTTTCTTCAGGTTGGATTAGAACCAGCAATCTTCGATGTAACAGTCCGACGTTTTAACCATCTAAAACTACGTTTTCTCGTATAATAATTTCAAGATTTAAAGACAAGTAAGTTTGAAATTTCATAAATAATTTCAAACCACTTTAAAAATTTTTACGTATCTATTATTAATTTTTTTACCATTACTTGGTTTTTTATGTGCTGGATTATTCGGCAGAAAACTTGGCTTTTTTGGAGCCTCTTATATTACTGTAAGTTGTTTAATACTTACTTTTTTGATGTTTATTTTTTACGGGAACGTGTAGCTGGAACAAATCAGTAGGTCGGACGTTTTAACCATCTGAAACTACGTTTTCTCGTATAATAATTTCAAGATTTAAAGACAAGTAAGTTTGAAATTTCATAAATAATTTCAAACCATTCGAAACGAGTTTGATCCTGGCTCAGGGTGAACGCTAATAGTATGCTTTACTCGCGTTTAGCACAGGAACTTTTGAAGGGATGCAAATATTATTTTGCTATCGTTTTTTATATATGATTGCAGGTCTATGTATTTGGTCTATTTTTGTAGTTCTACAGCTGAAATACAAATACATTAAAAAACGTATCTAAAAGCTTTACTTATAAGACGAAAGGACACGTCATTAGTCCGCTCTTCAATATCTCGCCACTACCAGGAGGCAGGAAACTGACGACCCTTCAACCTTAGTTGTTAATATTTGGGTGAAAAAAGACATTAACTTGAGGGAAGGAGATCCGGGAAATCAAGCGGCTGCTCAGATCTACCTGACTAATAGTTGAGTTAGTATACCAGCCCCGCAATATCGTCTTGTAGCAAACCGTGGTATGTCAGATTTTATTGATGAGTTTACCCGTCGTCAAGATGTTGTAAATGAAGTAAGGTCTGGTTGGCATCTTCACGATCATTCGGAGCTGGGTGCCAATTTACACACTTGGGAGATTGAAGCTGATAATTTCGATCTCAATATACGCCCTTTAACTCCTAATGAACCCGTGCCACGTTTTGGTGTAACGAATAGTATCATTACAGTAATAGATTAAGGCTTTTTATTATCGGTAAGAGTATAACAATAAATTTAGTTCAAAATTTGTGCACTTTATATTTTTTTTATCTTTCTGTTATTGAGTATATACCCTGAAACCTATGGGCTCAAGAGTATTTTAGAATTCATTTATTTAAATACTAATTTGTTATATGGGAATTTATAATAATATTGTATTCTAACTAAAATTTTTGAATTAATGATTTAAAAATTTTTTATAAAATTTTATGTTTTGCACATCTACATTTAGAACTAAATTACGTTCGTGTTTTCGTGCTTAAAAAATATTCAAATTGTTAAAAAACCATGTTGTATACTCCTTTAGAACAGTTTCAAATCATTTTATTATTTTCTATCAAATTGTTTTGTTTTGATTTCTCGATTACTAATTTAGTATTAGTAAACTTTTTAGTTTTGTTATTTTTTGGTGCAGTTGTTGTTTTTTTCAGTTCGAAATTAAACCATTTAAAAGAAACTAGTTTTTTTTTCATTCCAAGTGCGTGACAAGCATTAGTAGAAATGCTATATGAAATTTCATTGCAATTATTATTTGACAATATTAATAAAGATGGTGAAAAGTATTTTCCTTTTATTTCTGTTATTTTTACTTTTGTTTTATTTAGTAATTTAATTGGACTAATTCCGTATAGTTTTACAACAACAAGTCATCTTATTATTACTTTTACCTTATCTTTTTCCATTTTTGTTGGTATAAATATTATTTGTATTCAAAAGCATAAATTTCATATGTTATCTTTGTTTATTCCGTCGAACACTTCTTTTGGTTTGGCCTTATTACTAGTACCGATCGAGCTTTTGTCTTATATTTTTAAACCGATTAGTTTAGGTGTTCGGTTATTTGCTAACTTAATGGCTGGTCATACATTATTAAAAGTTATTGTAGGTTTTTCTTGAAGCATGTTGTTATTAGAAGATTTTTTAGCAGTTCTTCATGTAGTACCTTTATTAATTTTAGTGTTGTTAATGGGTTTAGAGTTAGGAGTAGCGTTGATCCAGGCATACGTTTTTACTATTTTAACTTGTATTTATTTAAATGATGCGATTAACTTGCATTAGAATAACATAAAAATAAGACCATGAATGCATTAGTATACTCTCATTTTAATAATTCATTGTTTTACAATGAATATATTGTTATTTTAACATTTTTATTTGTTGCTACCATATTATCTGTTGTTATTGCGCTGTTTTCTTATTTATTGGCAGTTCAAAAGCTATACATTAAAGAGTTATCGACGTTTGCACGACAAGGGCTTGTTACGAAAAAATCTAGTTTCGATTTAGATTCGAAATCAAGAGACGCCGAGGAGCCTGAACCAACATTGGTTATAGATGTTTCCGCACGGACCAATGTTAATCCTCGGTCCATGTTTTTCAAAGAAGCCGTAAATGCACAGGCTTATTGGCTTATCGGCGACCAAAAACTACCTGTTTTTGGGTTATTTATTACAGTCCCAAGCGACTCGCCTGTGCCGTCGCAGGATCCTTTTCCCAACCAAACATTGACTAACTGTTTTAAAAGTCTGTGAGAGGTGAATTACCCGTGTGGGCATAGGGAAAAACTAAAACACGCGGACGCAAGATTTAATGTTAGCGTCAATTACCGGCAAGTTTGCGGCTTTGAAAATTTACCATATAACCCTTTTTATAATGTGCCGGTTTCAGTTCGAGACGTTTCCCTTACCCCTAAAAAAAGCAAATTGATTAAATGGGAGGCGCCAACCGAATAGGCAAATATATCTCTTTTTTTTTGTAAAAAATTTAAGCTTAATTGGGTAGGATTTCGTGCTTAAAAAATATTCAAAGGTAATTAACTCAATTGGTAGAGTGTTTCGCTTACAACGAAAAAGTTAATAGTTCAAATCTATTATTACCTAGTACCACTTTATTGTTATCATCAAAATTTCCCTATTCTAGATAATTGTTGGTTTGTAAAAAGATTTTCTCACACAATACTTTTAGATGAAGAGGAAAATAACAAATTGATATGAAAAATCTATTGATAAAATCTAAAAACCTTAAAATTTTTCCCCTTGCTGCGGTTGCAAAGATTGCAGTTGAAAACAGCTTTGTTGATGCAAAAGCTATTTACACAAAGACTGTTTGCAAAAATTCAGAGATCAAAGAAGGTTTTACTAAAACGGCCGTTACTACAGTAAATAAAACTTTAATCCAAACCAGCTTCACCATTTTCTGAACGGAAGCTAGCGCTTTTAAAGCTAGTAGAAAATCGCTCCTGCGTAAATATTTTAAAGACGTGGAGGAAAGCTCCAGTGATAATTAATAACTGAAAATTTAACATTTTATTCCGAAGTTAAGCTAAATGAGTATTTGATTTTTTAGAAATCAATGTATAAGGTGAGTTTACTATACGAAGCGTTTAAATACTGATATTATTGATATTGTTCATATAATCCAGCATTTTTGAGAGTTTTGTCCGGAAAGTTCCTAAGGAGGGGCTTCTTTTAAGTTTTTGGCAAAAACAGATGGGAACGGCGTTATATTACTTGAAACCCGTTTCTTTTTTGCTGAAAACCCAGGCGAAACAAATAAACTATTGTTGGAGATAGGCAGGATGGCTCTAACACTTCAGCTTGGGTTATTTTAAGCAATTGCAAATAACAATATTGAGGAAATTCGTTCATGTAGTGACAATCTAGTAGCTACTACATTTTTACGTCTACTTTTGGAACTGATCTCATAACATCTTTTGAAATACTTGAAAGTGATGCTAAAGATCAATATAGAGTATATGAAACTTTGAACAGTACTCTTGATTTAAACAATGGTATCGTGTGACTGGATGTAACGCAAGTCTTAAAATTTTTCGCGGATTTTTCAGTGCTTTATGAGCCGGAAAATCATGCTGGTTGTTTTAGGCTTTTAGAAGAGTTACAAATAAATGAGGAACTGCGACAACATGTGCAGAATCTTTCTAATAAAGCTACTGTATAACACTTTTTTTATTCGTAAAAAAATATAAAAATGATAATCCCTAATTTTACAAAACTACCTTATTGCAAATTTAAAAGTAATATATACTATTTGTGTAATCCAGTGCTCCAAGTTGTAGTTTTATTTTTTTTTTATGTTGTATTTGATGCTTTTTTTTGGTACAGTTTCAAATTTAACGATTTTTATTTTTTTGGCGGATATAGCTCAGGTAGGTTAGAGTGCTAGATTGTGATTCTAGATGTCATGGGTTCAAATCCCATTATCCGCCTTTATATTGAATCTTTTTAACACATTAAATAGATACCTTAACATTAAATACGCAAAGAACGTTTGTAAGACGAAATATTATGTGGGTAGTCAAAAATTGCCTATAATTTTTCTAATCATAAAAGAGTTTTAAAGAATTTAAACAAATTTCGATTGAATGTCACAATTGAAATTTTTGTCAAGCTAGTGAACTGAACCATCTAAGTAACTAGTTAAGAAATCAACCGAGAAACTGCGAGTAGTGGCGAGCAAAAGTGGTATAGACTGTTTTAAAAGTTATATATAGTATGTTTAAGATATTATTAACCAAAGAAGGTTACATTTTAAAGCATGGAGTCCTGTAAAACGTCACTTTAAACTTTTAAAATAAAGTATAATGATACATGTCATGTATTGTTTTAATATTGGGGGACCACCCTCAAAGTCTACAAAGTATTAATGATTGATAGTGAATAAGTACCGTAAGGGAAAGGTGAAAAAAGAATTAAAATTTAATGTTTATAATCAGTTGTAGCTTATCAAAAGTGACAGCGTTCCTTTTGCATAATGAATCAATGAGTTTATATCAATGGCAAGCTTAAGCAGTGAGATGTATTAAAGTTTTGATGTTTGTCACATTTAACACGTCAATCATTAAAACTCTAGAAGGCTAAAAGAAATTAAGTTTTAAATTGCTTACAACAAGATGCACTACATTATTTACGCAAACCTCATAAAATTTATACTAAAACCTGTCGAAGAAAAGGTATAGTATACATCACAGACAAAATTGAATAAAACATTGTGTTCTAGTTTTTTGTTGGGAGTAACTGAGTTATTGCAAAATATGGCTGTGAAGATAGTAAAAAACTTCAAGATGTTGTTTTATTAGTCTTTGATATAAGACCCGAAACTAAGTGATCTAACCATGAACAGGTTGAATTTAAAGCGGTAACGCTTATTGAAGGACCGAACTCATGTATGTAGAAAAATACTGAGATGATTTGTGGTTAGGGGTGAAAGGCCAATCAAACTTAGAGATAGCTGGTTTTCTGCGAAATCTATTTAAGTAGAGCGTTTAATTCTTTGTTTTAAGGTAGAGCACTCGATAAATAAAGGGGACGTAAAGTTTTACTGCATTTAATGAAACTCCAAATATAAAACTAAAGATATATTAAACAGACAGACTATGAGTGCTAAGATTCATAGTCAAAAGGGAAACAGCCCAAATTATTTGTTAAGGTCCTCAAAAGTAATTAAGTGAAAAAGAAAGTAGAAAAATGTTGACAGCTTAGAGGTAGGCTTGGAAGCAGCCAGCTCTTCAAGAAAGCGTAACAACTCATTGGTTTAGCTTTTTAGCGTCGAAAATGTATAGGGGCTAATATTACTTGCCGAAACAATAAATTTGAATTAATCTATTTTATAGATTGATTTGAATGGTAGCAGAACGTTTTGTATATTTGAGAAGATTTATAGTTATATGAATTGAAAAAATCAAAAACGAAAATATTGATATGAGTAGCGAAAAACAGTGGTCTACAAAGCTGGACCAAGAACAACTGTCACCTTAAGTTCAAGGTTTTTCAGGGACAGCTAAACTGCCTGAAACGTCAACCGGTCCCTAAGATAACAACGAAAGTCATAATTGATGGGTAATTTTATATTATATTTTAATGTGACAAAATATGAATTTAATTTTTAATTATAGATTGTTTGTTAGATAAACGACCACGACGCAGGAAACTGATTGGCACTCGGTGGTCAATATCACAGCCAAGATCGCTGTGGTAAATTTTTGTGCGTCAATGTGTTATTGTAATTAAAACAAATAATTTATTAAAAGTTTTTTAGTATTTTCAGGAAACAGCTTAAAATAATACCGTACTGTAAACCGACACAGGTGAACAAATTTAGTAAATTAAGGTGCTTGAGTTAATTGTATTGAAGGAACTCGGCAAAATGACTCCGTAACTTCGGAATAAGGAGTAGCTTTTTTAGGTTTTAATCTAAAAAAGCTGTCACAAAATCGAGGACAGCGACTGTTTAATAAAAACACAGGTCTCTGCAAATTTGAAAAAAGAAGTATAGAGACTGACGCCTGCCCGGTGCTGCAAGCTTAATAGAAAAAGTTTTGGCTTTGACTTTAACCCCCAGTAAACGGCGGCTGTAACTCTGACGGTCCAAAGGTAGCGAAATTCCTTGGCATTTAATTGGTGTCCCGCATGAATGGCGTAACGACTGTCCTACTGTCTCCAATGCAATCTCAGTGAAATTGAAATGTCTGTGAAGATGCAGACTACTCGCGGCTAGACGGAAAGACCCTGTGCACCTTTACGTGCGACTCGTTTTATCGAGAAGATAGAATTAGTTAATCTATCGATCCATAACGCTAGGCCATGACTAGTGAACTATACAATACATGAAGGTGGAAATCCTTCCCCCTTGGAAACTGGGTGAAAGCGTACGCCACATGCGCTGGGTTTGGCAACTCAGGGTGTGAAGCTGGCGTAGACGGGAAGAAGTGCCTTAGAGAATAGTGGCATGACGAATCCCTAGCAAGAGTGATTGGTTCTGAAATGAGATTATGATGTATTTCCAATTATTTGTCGGAGTCATAATCCCATTGCAAACCAAGCATTTCCCTGTTTGTTTAACAAACAGGGAAATGGTGGTGGATAGCCTAGCAAACTGAATGTCTGAAGCATCAATAGCACAAATTGGGGGAGTAATATTCTCTGCTTATTCTTAAGGATCCCCAAGCCCTGAATACTGGGTAGTGACCAAGGCTTGTGTTTGTGAAGGCTCAAGCTCGTTTTCTGTAGCGTCTCTGGTGTAAAGTTCGGATCCTCTCAGCTCAAAACAATGTATGTATGGAACGAGGAAACCCCTAAGATCTCACTTTATCTATAAAGAGCAGGTAGCCAACCGTATGGTCTTAGGGAGTAAGATTGAGTAAAAAGAACGATTGTTTGTAATGAACAATATATTCCCACGTACCCATTCTCCCATCAATAAATTCTTTCGGAATTTGTATACGTTCAAAATAAATTAATATATAATATAAAAAAGTATGATTAAATTTAGTGAAATAAAAATTAAAAGTAAAGTTGAATGGAATTCTATCAACTGGAAAAAAATCCAACTTAGAATTTGGAGAATTCAAAAAAAGATTTATTATGCGTCAAGACAAAACAATAAACTTGAAGTTATAAAATTACAAAAAATCTTGATAAATCTATTGGAAGCTAAACTATTAGCTACTCGGAAAGTTACCCAAGATAACCGTGGTAAGAAAACAGCCGGTGTTGATGGTGTGCGTTTATTAGCACCGACAAAAAGGTTTCAGTTAGCTTACTCACTAAAAATAGATGGTCGATGTGACCCAATTAAACGACGCTTAATCCCTAAACCCGGCAATCCTACAGAGTTTCGACCTTTAGGAATACCCACAATTCGAGATAGGGCTAAACAGGCTTTGGTCTTTCTTGCTTTGGAACCGGAATGGGAAGCAAACTTTGAAAAGAATAGCTACGGCTTCCGCCCAGGAAGACGTCCTCATGATGCCATTGAAGCAATTCACTCATCGATAAATAAAAGTCCTAAGTATGTCTTGGATGGAGATATTCGAAAATGTTTTGACCAGATTAATCACGATGCTCTTTTAAATAAATTAGATACCTTTCCGGTCATGTGTCGGCAGGTTCGTGCGTGGCTAAAAGCAAAAATAATTATGCAAGATGAAACGATATTTCCTCAGGAAGGCACGCCACAAGGGGGTGTCCTATCCCCTTTGTTAGCTAATATTGCTCTCAACGGAATAGAGGATCTGTTATCAAATTGGATTGCAGAAATTCCCGCTTTCAGCCCTGGAGGTCATCGAATCTCCAAACCAAATCGACGTAAAAGACTACTTTATGTTAGGTATGCGGATGACTTCGTTGTCCTTCATCCTGACAAAGAAATAGTTGAATCTGCCAAAACAATCATTGAAGGTTTTCTGAAAACAATGAGCTTAGAAATTCATGAAGGCAAAACTCGCATCACCCACACTTACCTCTCCGTGGATAACCAAAGACCAGGATTCAAATTTCTGGGATTCTGGATAAGAAATTATCCAGTAGGAAAAACGAAGCGGGGGAAAAGAGGCGAGGCATACAAGACTTTTATTAGACCTCATCCTAAAAACATCTCAGATGTTTTAAGAAAGGTTAAAAAGGTTCTACGGCAAAATCGTAATGTAATTACGGTTGTAGAACGACTCAACCCTATAATTCGTGGATGAACAAACTATTTTAGTACCGTTGCCAGTAAAAAAACTTTCAGTGCAATGGATAGTAAGTTGATGATACAATTAATGCGATGGGGTAAGCGTAAACATCCCACCCGTTCTAAAAAGTGGATTCGTAATAGATATCTCTTTAGAGACGTTACGAACCCAAAATCGCGACTTCGGTTTGGCTATATTGATAAAACACGAAAAATTATCGGCATTAAATATTTTGCGGAAACTCCTATTATTAGACACACGAAAGTTGTCGGTGATAAGAGTATCTATGATAATGATCTTGCTTATTGGTCTAACCGAGGAAAAGCGTTAGGAAATCGTGCTTTCAGTAAATCGATACTTCGCATACTTCGTAATCAAAACAATAAATGCAACCTTTGTGGCTTAAACTTTTTACCCGGTGATGTAATTGAAATTGATCACGTAGTGCCAAAAATTTCTGGAGGTACAGATCATTATAATAATCTTCAAGCTCTTCATGGTCATTGCCATGATCAAAAGTCTTAGGAGAGAGGAGCCGTGTGAAGGGGAACTTTCACGCACGGTTTTGAATCAGGGGTTAGTTGAGAGATCACTTGCCTACTGTAATTATAGTTATAAATTGTAATAAAATTTTTTTTGTATAGTATATGTGGTAAGTTTTTATAAGACTGTAACGCAAGTTATCTGTTTAAACGTAAATGAAATACCACTCTTAAAAATTTTTGTTACTCATAATCTTAAAACAGTTTATAATGGGTAGTTTGACTGGGGCGGTCGCCTCCTAAAAAGTAACGGAGGCGTACAAAGGTAAGCTCAGATTGAAAGAAATCAATTGAAGAGCATAATAGTATAGTGTTTACCTGACTGGAAGATTGACAGATCGAACAGGGATGAAAATCGGTTATAGTGATCCGATGACTCTGAGTGGAAAAGGTCATCGCTCAACGGATAAAAGGTACGCCAGGGATAACAGGCTAATCATTCTTTAGAGACCCTATCGATGGAGTGGTTTGGCACCTCGATGTTGGATTATCGCATCCTG
>Ga0213859_10001446_pt1 | contig 10558 bp, 17 predicted proteins | sample PICome_2_FD_160133 | JGI IMG/M metagenome (GOLD analysis project Ga0213859, IMG submission 160133) | Coastal seawater microbial communities near Pivers Island, North Carolina, United States - PICO304 | ecosystem: Environmental > Aquatic > Marine > Coastal | place: USA: North Carolina... | reverse complement strand
AAAGTACTGGAATACAAATGTAGAAGGTACAAAGAGAATATTAGAGTTCTATAAAAATGTTAGAGTTCTTGTAGCAGGTTCAAGTTCACAATATGAACCACACTTGAATCCATATGCCGCAAGTAAGAATGTAATTGAAAGCATTCCGCACCCTAATGTTTTGTTCATGCGTTTCCATACAGTGTATAGTGAAAGTCCAAGAGCAAAAATGTTTTTCGATAAATTACTTAACGGTACACTTGAATACACAACAAATCATCAAAGAGACTTTATACATTTAGAAGACTTGACAGATGGTATCATGTTATTGATGGACAAGGATCTAACAGGCAATGTTGATATAGGCACAGGCTATTGTGTACGAATCCAGGATATAAGACCGGACTTACCTGTTAAGTTAAATACTGTTGGCGAAAGAACAAAAACACAGGCAAATACACATTTAATGGATAAGTTAGGCTTTAGACCTAAATATACAGTAGATGGATTTTTAAAAGAACAAGGCTTTAAGAAATGAGAATAGGCTTTACATGTAGTACGTTTGATCTGCTTCACGCAGGACATATTCAAATGTTGAGAGATGCAAAAGAACAATGCGAATATTTGATATGTGGACTACAAGTAGACCCAAGTATCGATCGTCCAGAAAAAAATTCACCAGTACAAACTATTGTAGAAAGATTTACTCAACTTAATGCAGTAAAGTACGTCGACGAAATAATCCCTTATCAAACAGAAAAAGATTTAGAAGACATTCTAAATATGCTTCATATTGACGTAAGGATATTAGGTGAAGAATACAAAAACAAAACATTCACTGGTAGAGCAATTTGTGCGAAACGAGGAATTGAATTGTTTTTTAACAAAAGAGAACACCGTTTTTCGAGCAGTGATCTCAGAGATAGAGTAAAAAGTTGTTGACTTTAATAACAAAATGTCGTATAATAAAAGGAACATAGGAGAAGTATTATGAAAGATATTTTACAAGATGTAGTTGCAAAAACACATTCGCTTGGCTTTTTGAGTTTGGTAAAAGTTACAGGTGATGACACTAGCACTACAGTTGAATCAATGGCAGAAGATCGCAGTGTGATCCTGTCAGCAAATACAAAAGAGAAAGTAGCTGAGTTTGGTGCAAACATTTTTGGTATGCCTAACTTAGACAAACTTGCTTTGCATTTGAAAAATCCAGAGTATCAAAAGAATAGCAAACTTACTATTACTGAAGCAGAACGTAATGGTGCAACTATTCCTACAGGTATTCATTTTGAAAATGAAGCAGGTGATTTCCAGAATGACTTTAGATTTATGTCGATGGAAATTATCAACGAAAAACTTAAAAGTGTAAAGTTTAAAGGTGCAACATGGGACGTAGAATTTACTCCTTCGTTGGCGGCTATTACAAGAATGAAACTACAAAGTGCGGCACATTCAGAAGAAGTTACTTTTACAATTAAGGTAGAAGAAACTGGTGGCGTAAATGATGTAATGTTTTACTTTGGTGACGCAAATACACACGCAGGTAAATTTGTTTTCCAATCAGATGTTAAAGGCAGTTTGAAACATGCATGGACATATCCTGTAGCACAAGTTCAAGCAATCCTTAACTTAGATGGACAAGCAACAATGAGCTTGAGTGACCAAGGTGCAATGCAGATTACAGTCGATAGCGGAATGGGTGTATACAACTACATTTTGCCAGCACAGTCTAAGTAGGAGAAACAGTTGAATACAGACTTAACAACAGAACAAAAAGACTACGCAATCTTTCTTCCGGCCTTAAGCGGTTTTTATGCAACCTTTGTAGGTAAGCAACGCCGTGAGGAATATGTTGAAAAAAGTCGTATTCCATATCCTAGCATGGAGAGTATTAATTGGTTAAACAAAAAAGAAGGATTGTTTAACTATCATTGGAGTTTATATTCTGCAGGACATGCAGAGCTTGATATAAACAAAGATGCTCCAAAAGAACTTATGATTCGTGAACGTGACCGTGAGAACAGTTGGTTACTAGGTGACTCAGGCGGCTTTCAGATTGGTAAAGGTGTTTGGGAAGGTGACTGGAAAGATCCTAACTGTCCTAAAGCACAAAAGAAAAGAGAACAAGTGCTTGCTTGGATGGATGCTTATATGGACTATGGTATGATTCTTGATATTCCAGCATGGGTATCTCGTTCACCAGCAGGTGCAAAAGCAACAGGTATTAGTACATATCAAGAAGCTGTCAACGCAACACGTATCAACAACGATTACTTTATGAAAAATAGAAGTGGTAGTTGTAAGTTCTTAAATGTATTGCAAGGTGAAAATCACACTGATGCTGAAGATTGGTATCAACAAATGAAAGACTATTGTGATCCTAAGAAATATACAGATCACTTTAATGGTTGGTCAATGGGTGGACAAAATATGTGCGATATCCACCTAGTCCTTAAACGTATTGTAGCATTACGTTTTGATGGAATGCTTGAGAAAGGCTTGCATGATTATATGCACTTCTTAGGTACTTCTAAATTAGAATGGGCTACACTACTTACAGATATCCAAAGGGCAGTACGCAAATACCACAATCCAAATTTTACAATTACTTTCGATTGTGCTTCTCCGTTCCTTGCTACTGCTAACGGACAAATTTATATTCAAACAGAAACTGAAGATAGAACTAAATGGGTTTATCGAATGGTTCCTAGTATTGATGAATTAAAATATGCTACAGATACACGCAACTTTAGAGATGCAGTATTACAGGACAATATCTTTAAAAACTTTACAGATAGTCCTTTGACTAAGAATATAAAAGTAAACGATGTTTGTATATATGCTGAAGGAGATACTAATAAAGTTGGTGGTCCTAAAATTAAAGCAGGTGATATAGATCGTGATAAAAACGGTAATCCTATTTTAGATGAAAAAGGACAACCTATTATTAGAGAAAAAGATTCGACAAGTTGGGATAGTTTTAGCTATGCTATACAAATGGGTCACAATGTATGGAGTCATATAAATGCAGTACAAGAAGCAAACAGACAATACGACAATGGAATCATTCCGGCAATGCTTGTGGAGGAGCAATTCGACAGGGTATATTTTAGAGATGTTGTGGAAGCAATATTTGCAACATCAAACAGAGATGAGGCAGAAGCAATCATCGAAGAGTTTTCAAAATTCTGGATGTCAATAATCGGCACTAGAGGAGCAACAGGTAAAAAAACTGTCAATGCAAATACAAGCTATGGCAATTTATTTGAGGAGGTATAAAGATGGCGACAGGGAGAAAAAGTAAAGGTGCAAAAAAACTACAAAGTATGCATGATTACTTGCATAAAAAAGTAGAAGCAGTTGAAAAAGAACGAAACGGTGATCGTTCTTATAATCATAAAGCACATCTTATTAATCTTAAAAAACAAAAACTAGCAATCAAAGATCAAATAGCGAGGAATGATGAATAGAGATTACGATGAAGGCGTAAGAGATGATGTCATCTATTTTACAGGATATGAAGTAGAAAAGACACCTGCTTTTGATATGGACACACTATTTGTAGTTGGCTGTCGTCCATTAGAAGAAGTATTGAAAAAGGCCAAAGAGAAGCATGTCGAACACATTTATCTTGGTGCTAATCATAGCTTCGTTCCTAAAGAAGATTGGGATGATCTTGTTATAGGTTTGTTAGACGCCAAATATTTGGTAACACTAGATTATGATGTGAAATATCATGAATGGGTACTTGAGAGTGGTTACAATGAAAGACACAACTTTATATCACAAATAAGTGTAAAGTTGCCATATGTAAACCAGCTCAATTACAATGCTTGTATAAAGATTGATGATGCTGATTTTGATCATTCGAACGCAGGCGTTTGGATCCAACCTGTACACGAATTGTTAGAAAGAGATAAGTTTACATCTTGGGACAAATATAAAGAAGATTCACCAATTTCTATTGACAATGACAAATAAAGGTAGTATAATAAATGGACGGTAATGCAACAAATGAACATGAACGTTATTATGATGGCATGTTAAGAATGATGAAAGAGGCAGATATGAAAGAAGGCAAAGAAAACGCACTGCAAAAAGCAAAGCGAATGATTTGGGTTACTTTTAGAAAAGAAGGTATCCATAAGTATCCTGCGGCACTAGATGATCCTAGTCTTGCAACAGGTGATGAATATGATGTAAGTTTTTTGGGATATCCACACAGACACATATTCCATTTTAGAGTTGGTATCACTGTAACACACAATGACAGAGATATTGAATTTATTCAGTTTAAACGTTGGATGGAGAAGCTATACGCAGAAAAAACTTTAGAACTTGATTATAAGTCATGTGAAATGATGTCAGATGATTTATATAAACAAATAACAGACAAGTACCCCGGACGTGAGGTCCACATCGAGATTTCCGAGGACGGAGAGAACGGTGCATTTATTACATACCCTAGCTATTAAAGGAGAAACACAAATGGCAAACAAGGGTGAATACTTTGCTAACAACCCAGAGATTGTAAAAATCTTTGATGACTTAGAACGTTTTAAAGCGTTCTGTAGAACTGCTTACTTGTATGGTCATGATGGCTATGCATGGAACGAAAAGGATCTGTATAATAATAAAAGTCGTGCTTGGCAGGCTTATTGCAGATTCCGTTCTGGTAAGAAGAAGTTTAATAAAAATAACGGCCAAGGTCGTTATCAGAGTAATAGGAGACACTAATGACAATTTATATCGTAGATATCGAAGCAGTTGATACCCGCTACACCAAGCAATGGAAGGAACATCTTCCAAAGCAACTGAAGCGAGCTACGAATAATGATGTCGAAGTAATTAGTGGAGGAGAGACGCCTCAGGCTACTACGCCTGGGGCATTTCTTAACTTTGGTGGAACAAATGTTTACAAGAGTAAACAGTTAGAAAAGATAGGAGAAATGTTTTGTGCAGGCACTATTAATGATGGTGATTATTTTCTCTATACTGATGCCTGGAATCCTACAGTTATTCAATTACGTTATATGGCAGAACTATTGGGTGTTGACATTCGCGTTGGTGGCTTGTGGCATGCTGGTAGTTATGATCCGCAAGATTTTTTAGGTAGATTGATAGGAAATAAACCTTGGGTAAGGAATGCGGAACGTAGTATGTTTGATTGCTATGATGATAATTATTTTGCTACACAATTTCATATTAATTTATTTACGCAAACATTTAAAAACAAAAATGATCCTAATTTAGATAACAGACACATTAACGAAGATAAAATTAAACGTGTTGGTTGGCCTATGGAATACTTAGCTACAAGTTTAGATAGTTACAAAGGTATGCCTAAAGAAGATATTATTTTATTTCCACATCGTATTGCTCCTGAAAAGCAAGTTGATATATTCCATGATCTTGCAACTGCATTACCACAGTATGAGTTTATTGTTTGCCAAGAACGTGAACTTACAAAAAATGAATATCATAACTTATTAGGTCGTGCAAAAATGATATTCAGTGCTAACTTACAAGAAACATTAGGTATTAGTTGGTATGAAGGATTACTAGTAGATTGTATTCCAATGGTTCCTGATAGACTAAGTTATAGTGAAATGGCTAATTTGGAGTTTAAGTATCCTAGTATTTGGACTAAGAATTTTGCACAATATAAAAAATTTAAAGATCAAGTTGTAGATAAAATTGTTGACTATATGGAAAACTATAATGAATACAAGATTCCAATGGACAAACAGTTATACAATCTAAAGAAGAGTTTCTTTAGTGGTGAAGCATTATATAAGGCGATTGGAAATGAATGACGACAAGCAATATACTATTACTATAAATGAATCAGATAAAGATACTAGCACTTGGTCTAGTAATACAATTAGCATAGGTGACATTACATATGCGATGCCTTCTGCTAGTGAGTCTATTACTTTAGATACAATTGATACAAGTTTCGTAAATGATACAGGCAGTGAATATACTTTCAATGTTGGTTCAACTGCTGATAAAGTTTTTGTAGATAGTATGCCAAGCGTTCACCGTATACAAGAAATGTGTGAACTATATCCTGCTCTAGCAAAAGCATATGAACAATTTAAACTTATCTACAAAATGACAGAGCAAGACTATAAAGGCAAGTTAAAAGAAAGAGGTATTGACGATGAAATTCCTTTCTAAGTTTATGGAAATGATTGGAAGACGCAGAGTAATTACAGATAGAAGTGGTAGAGTTCCTTATTTGATTCGCTACTATATCTTTCTAAAGGATAGGAAATCCTTTCCTTTTAACATTACATTACATAAAGTATTAGTAAGTGATGAGCCTAAACTACATGATCATCCTTGGAACTGGGGTGCTTTAATCTTAGCAGGCGGATATTGGGAACACACACCAGAAGGTAAATTTTGGCGTGGCCCTGGCCATATTAGATTTAGAAAGGCAGATGATCTACATTGGTTAGAACTTGCAAAAGACAAAGACGGAAACAATATTCCATGTACAAGTATTTTTTATATGGGTCGTAAGCAAAAAGAATGGGGCTTTATAAAAGATGGTAAATGGGTCAATCATAAGGAATACCTAAAGAATGTTTAAGAAAAAAGAAGACCTTACAGTGTGGGCTGTTGAACAATTTAACAAGTATGGTATTAGACAACCTGAAACACTAACAGAGCAAGAAATCAAAGATGCTTGTCCTGAGGTTCCTGAATTCATTGCTAACCCGCATATTAAAGTATTAGATGAGGACGACGGCTATCATGATTAAGAAACATTTTTATAGTTGGGCTGACATAGAAAAGATGTGTGTTAGTATTGTGAATCAAATGTATGCAGACAATTGGCGTCCTGATTATATTGTAGGTATTACACGTGGTGGTAATATTCCTGCAACTATTATTTCAAACATGACAGGTATTCGTTGTGAAGCACTCAAAGTAAGTTTGCGTGATGATGACAGTCAAAGTGAAAGCAATACATGGATGGCCGAAGATGCACTTGGTTATCCTCATAGCGATACAAACGACAACAAAAAGAAAATTCTTATTGTAGATGATATTAACGATACTGGTGCTACATTTAATTGGATTATGCAAGATTGGCCTGCAGGTTGTTTGCCTAATGATCCAGACTGGGAACCTGTATGGGGCGGCAATGTTAGATTTGCAACACTCACAGAAAATTTGGCAAGTGATTTTAGTAAAGTTAGTTACTCATGTCATGAAGTAAACAAAGCAGAAGAGGATGTATGGCTAGTATATCCTTGGGAAAATGTAGGAGAATATTGATGATAGAGAAGCAGTTTATCTTTCCAACTCAAGTTTTTAGAGCTGTGTATGATAAGTCACAAGAACTACAGAGAGCAGTTGTACCTTTGCTTTTAGAAAAAGAAAAGAAAGATAGTTCTCCTGTAAGATATACTGCAAACGGTTATACTTCTTATGGTGCTGAAAATATTTTAACTACAGCAGGATTTGAAGATCTAAAAGACTTTATAGATTCTGCGGTACAAGAATGTCACAAAGAAACTAAGCTTCAACATACTCCTTCACTTAAGAGCAGTTGGTTTAGTATCAATCGTAAATACACTTATCACGAAGAACACAATCATCTTCCAGATACATGGAGTGGAGTATATTATATTCAAGCAGATCAAGATCATCCAGGACTAACTTTAGTTAATCCTAATATGAAAGCTAATTGGCCGAGAGTAAATGTTTCTGAACTTAATGAAACAAACTCCCCTAACGTAACTTGTGCGGCAATGACAGGAAGTTTGATTATCTTTCCAAGTCATTTGCATCATAAAGTTGAACAACAGATGGTAGATAAAGAAAGAATTATGGTGGCATTTAATTATGGATTCTAAACCTTGGACAGATGTTTTAGTAGACTCAAAAGAGTTTACAGTTTATAAAGATGGGTATCCAGTTACTGAAGGACATATACTTTTTGTTCCTAAAGAAGAAAACTGGCAAAGCCTTACTAAATGTTTTGAAGCCGCATACAAATGGGGCTACGACTGGATTGAACGCGGATACTGTGATGCGTTTAATATTGGACAGAACGTTGGAGAAGCGGCAGGGCAGACTGTTATGTTTCCACACGTTCACTTAATTCCTAGACGCAATGGCGACATGGATGATCCACGCGGCGGCGTAAGACACGTAATCCCTGCAAAGGGAAACTACAAACAAAAGGAGGCTTATGTTGAAAGAAATAATGATTAGTGCGGCACGTAAACACGCAGAAGCGGAGATTGAACTGCACAAAGCTAACATTGAAGTTTACATGCGACAGGTTGTAGGTATTGGCGAACATTCAGATATTATTGAAACTATTCAAAAAGAACTGGACGCTATGGCTGTTGCAAATGATAGACTAGAAATGCTCGACAAATATTTTAATGAGTAGAACTTTATTCATCGGCGATAGTCATGCACACGGGTATTACGAAGTTGGTAATACTATTTCTGCTTGGCAGGATAATAATTATGCAGAAATATATGCCGATGAAAACAACAAACAGGTTGTAATCTACAGCCAACCGGGCGGGTGTAATAGAAAATATCCTGCCTGGTTGAAATCAATGTTAGATAGATACGATGACATTGATGAAGTCTTTATACAATCTACATACTGGAACAGATTTTTACTTTCTTGTTCTCGTAATTTAGATGTAGGTGAAACTACAGATGTTGATCTTTATTTAGATAATGATCAACCAAAAGATGAAAAGATAGAAAGATATACTGATCATCGTGTAACAGAAAATTACATTGAGATGATCGATCAGGTTAGACAAGAAAACTACGAAGAGTTCAAAGGTTTCTTTTTTGACGATATGAAAGTAAAAGCAGACTTTAAACCTTTTCATGAAAAGTATATCTATACTAAATTATGGCATGAGCTAGTGACTCCTTTGCAGTACAAAGACTACTGCTTAGATTTATTAGCAATTGATACTATGTGTGCCAGACGAGATATAAAATGGTATCAATGGTCTATTAACAATAGAGTATTCGTGCCGGACAATGTACACTTGTACGGAGAATGGTTAGTAGGCAAAAGAGCAACATCATCTGCAGAAGGATATTTGCAATTATCAAAAGCAATAAACATAGAAACAGATGAGCATAGGATAGATGGTGAGCATTATACAAAGCAAATACATGAATTAATTGCAAAAGATTACCTAAATTACGTAAAAAATGCTTGACATAGACCTAAATAAAGTGTATAATAACAACATAATAGACATCCTCGTCTATAACTCGGAGAATGAAAAATGGGAAAAAGTGAACAAATTATTGCAAGATTAGAGCAAGAAGGCATCCGCTATTGGGCAGGTGACAATATTTCTGATGTATTGCAAGAAGGTGATAAAGAACAGTTGATTGAAGAGGCAACTGTAGCATTTGAAAATGTGCTAGATAAACTTGTAATTGACAGGCATAATGATCCTAACAGTATGGATACTGGTAGACGCCTAGCTAAAATGTATTTCAATGAAATTATGGCAGGTAGATATGATCCAATGCCTAATGCAACTGCATTTCCTAATCATGTACAAGATGGTTACAAAGGTATGCTTGTTGTAAGAAGTGAAATTAAAAGTATGTGTTCGCATCATCATCAACCAGTAAACGGTGTAGCATACATTGGTATTATTGCCGCTGAAACACTTATTGGTCTTTCTAAGTATACACGTATTGCACAATGGTGTGCTAGACGTGGTACACTGCAAGAAGAACTTAATAATGTTATTGCTAATGAAATACAAAAAGCTACTGGCAGTAACAACGTAGGTGTATACTTACAAGCAACACATGGTTGTTGTGAAAACAGAGGTATTGGTGCTCACAGTAGTTTGACACAGACAACTGTACTACGTGGTGCGTTTAATGAAGACATGGGTACAAAGAAAGAGTTTATGGATAACATTAAACTACAACAGGAGTTTGCTTGTGGAAAATAATAGTAAAGAAAAACAACTTAGATATTCAGAAGCATTTTATAGTGTACAAGGTGAAGGTAAATTTGTAGGAGTACCTAGTGTATTCTTACGTACTTTCGGTTGTAACTTCCGTTGTATGAATTTTGGTACAGATGAAAAACGTGATCGTTGGGAGCAACATAAAGCAGGTAAAAAACATAATGCAGAAGTAAAAGCATTGATTGATGCTGGTGTGCATAAAACTACAAAAGAGTTCAATGATTTGCCAATTATACATACAGGTTGTGATACATATGCAAGTATCTATCCTGAGTTTAAGCACTTTAATAAACTAGCAGGAGTAGATGCAGTAGTAGAGCATTTGATATCACTTACACCAGAAGGCAAATGGACAATGGATAATGGTCAAGATATCCATCTTATTATGACAGGTGGAGAGCCGTTGTTAGCGTGGCAAAAGCTCTACATTGATTTATTTGAACATCCACGTATGAAGGATTTAAAAAATGTTACATTTGAAACAAACACTACACAACATTTACACAAGGACTTCTTCGATTATCTCGCAGGCAACGAAAGAATTACAGTCACGTGGTCATGTTCCCCAAAACTTTCAG
>Ga0213859_10001437_pt1 | contig 10590 bp, 10 predicted proteins | sample PICome_2_FD_160133 | JGI IMG/M metagenome (GOLD analysis project Ga0213859, IMG submission 160133) | Coastal seawater microbial communities near Pivers Island, North Carolina, United States - PICO304 | ecosystem: Environmental > Aquatic > Marine > Coastal | place: USA: North Carolina... | reverse complement strand
TCGCGCAGTCAGCGCTGGTAACAACTGGAAGCTCTGAAAAACAAAGCCCACTTTTTCGGCCCGTAATCGTGCGCGCTGATCTTCATCGAGATCACCGAGCGCTTCACCGTCCAACCATATTTCGCCACCGGAAGGCACATCCATGCCCGCGAGCAGTCCCAGCAGGGTAGACTTACCAGAACCTGAGGCACCAACGATTGCGGCCGAGGCACCCTGCTCGATCTCGAGATCGATACCCCGCAGGATGTCTAGGTCGCCATCCGCAGTGGATACCGTTTTTAGGAGTTGACTGACTTTGATCATTCTGAGGGTCCTCGCCCGACGATTACGACTGTCGGGCTGGCTTGGATTGCTGGCGGTCACATCGTGCTTGTTGGCCACCACAGCCCATGGGCGCGATACCGTATTGGTGTTGGGCGACAGCATCAGCGCGGCCTACGGCATGCAACTCGAGCAAGGCTGGGTGTCACTGCTGGGCGCACGCCTCCAAAAAGAGCAGCCCACGTACCGGGTGATCAACGCCAGTATATCAGGCGAGACCTCCGGCGGCGGCTTACGGCGCTTGCCCGATCTGCTGAGCGAACACGCGCCCAAGGTAGTGATCATTGAGCTGGGGGGCAATGACGGTTTGCGGGGCTACCCTGTCAAACAGCTGCGGGAGAACCTTAAGCAGTTGATCAGGCTCTCCGAGGAGGCCGCGGCCCGGGTGCTGTTGTTACCGATGGAAATACCGCCAAACTTCGGAAAATTCTATACCGACGCATTCAGAGCCAGCTTTACTGAGGCGACAGAGAACTCCACGGCGATACTCGCTGAATTTCCGTTGGCTTCGGTAGCATTAGAAACAACCCTGATGCAGACTGATGGCATTCACCCGACAGCCGAGGCGCAACCCATTATTCTGGAGAGTGTCTGGCAAACACTCGAGTCAATGCTGTGAACTCTGACGAGCCAATACGCGAGAGCATCTCAAACGCCGAGGAGGGATGGCGTCATCGGCTCGAGGTGATTATCTTCGGAACAAGTACCGCCGCAGGCCGAAACTTTGACCTTGCGCTACTTTTTCTGATTCTCGCCAGCGTGGCTGTGGTCGTTATTGACTCTGTGCCGCACTTGCACGCGCAATACGAAGCCACTCTGTGGCGCTGCGAAATCTTTTTCACCGCCATTTTCACTGCAGAATATTTGACTCGAGTCTGGTGCACCCAACAGCGACGAGCCTACTTACTCAGTTTCTGGGGCGTCATTGATCTTCTTGCGATATTGCCTACCTATGTCGCCATTCTTGCGCCAGAAGCCGCACCCCTTGTGGTCGTCCGTCTTTTGCGGGTTGTGCGCGTATTCAGAATCCTGCGGTTAATGTCGCTGTTCACCGAGCTCAACGAAATATTAAGTGCGCTGAGAAATACCGCTCGCTCGATTTTCGTCTTCCTGATTATGGTGATGCTTGTGGTCATTGTGTTCGCCTGCATTATGTATGTGATCGAGGGTGCGAACAGTGGATTCGAGAGCATCCCGATGAGTATCTATTGGGCGGTGGTGACCATCACAACCGTGGGCTACGGCGATCTCGTGCCACAGACACCGGCTGGGCGTTTTGTCGCAGGTTTCGGAATGCTAGTCGGATACAGCATTATCGCGGTGCCCACTGCCATCATCACGCGAGAGCTTTGGGAAAGGATCAACCAGAGACAAGGACCGTTGTTAACACTGCCCTGGAATTGTCCGGTCTGTGCGCGACAAGGGCATAGCGTGGACGCCACGCACTGCAAATACTGCGGTGCCGAGCTAGACGTACCAGTCGAAATCAGACAGCGCGCCGAACGCAATGAGCAATAACCCCACCGCCCTATTCAATTATCGCAAGCACTGGGCCGAATGCTTTGGGCCAGCGCCATGGCTACCCATGTCACGCGCGGAAATGACTGAGCTCGGATGGGACAGTTGCGACATCATCATCATCTCGGGCGACGGTTACGTCGATCACCCGAGCTTCGGCATGGCGGTCATTGGCAGGGTCCTGGAGGCCCAGGGCTTCCGGGTCGGCATGATCGCGCAGCCCGACTGGCACTCGGCAGACCCCTTCACGGTACTGGGTCGCCCGAACCTGTTCTTCGGCGTGACGGCCGGCAACATGGACTCCATGATCAATCACTACACCGCCGACAAAAAGCGTCGCAATGATGATGCCTACACGCCAGGGAATACAGCTGGCAAGCGGCCAGACAGAGCGGTAACGGTCTACAGCCAAAGACTACGGGAGGCCTTCAAAGACGTGCCTATCGTGATTGGCGGTATTGAGGCCAGTCTCCGACGGATCGCGCACTATGATTACTGGAGTGACCGCGTCAGGCGTTCAATCCTGCTCGACAGCCGCGCCGACATACTTCTCTTTGGTAATGCGGAGCGAGCGATAGTCGAGGTGGCTCATCGCCTCGCTAACGGTCAGTCGATAGCAGATCTCACTGACATTCGCGGCACGGCGTATGTGACCCATCACCCCCCCGCCGACAGGCTACTGATCGACTCCACGTCAGTGGACAAACCCGGCGCGGTGGAGCCGCACCCGAACCCCTACGAGGGAATGGAGCAAGAGCCGTGCGAGGAGAACCAAAACTCAACCGCAGCGAATAATCCCGAACCGGTCCGCCTAATGGCGAGTCCGAAAGCCGACACACACGCCATCCGCCTGCCCTCCGCGGAGGCTGTTGCAGAGGACCCCGTTCTGTATGCCCACGCCTCAAGGGTTTTTCACAAAGAGACGAATCCGCACAACGCGCTACCGATGATTCAAGCCCATGGCGATCGGGAGGTCTGGCTCAACCCACCGCCACTACCACTGGAGACCGAGGAGCTCGACTGGGTGTTCGAGTTACCCTACCAGCGACTGCCTCATCCCGCTTACGGCAACGCCGCAGTGCCCGCGATGGAAATGATTCAACATTCGGTGAATATCATGCGTGGATGCTTCGGTGGCTGCACGTTTTGTTCTATCACCGAGCACGAGGGCCGGATTATTCAGAGCCGCTCAGAGGAGTCCATCATCCGGGAAGTCGAGCGCATCCGCGACACCAGCCCAGCGTTCACGGGTGTTATTTCCGATCTGGGCGGGCCCACCGCCAACATGTGGCGCCTCGCCTGCAAAGACAAGGAAACTGAGGCTGCCTGCCGGAAACTCAGTTGCGTGTATCCCGGCATCTGCAAGAATCTGAATACTGATCACACGCCGTTGATTAATCTGTATCGAAAAGCCAGAAACACCGAGGGAGTGAAAAAAGTACTGATCGCCTCAGGCCTCCGCTACGACCTGGCGGTGGAAAGCCCCGAATATGTTCGGGAACTGGTGACACATCACGTTGGGGGTTACCTCAAGATTGCGCCCGAACACACCGAGACGGGGCCATTGTCCAAGATGATGAAGCCAGGCATCGGGAGCTATGACCGCTTTGCCGAGATGTTTGAACGTTTTTCGAAGGAGGCGGGAAAAAAGCAGTACCTCATTCCCTATTTTATTGCCGCCCACCCGGGCACCACAGACGAGGACATGGTGGCATTGGCGCTCTGGTTGAAAAAGCACCGATTCCGCGCGGACCAGGTGCAGACCTTTTACCCCTCCCCCATGGCTACGGCCACTGCGATGTATCACACCGGGTTCAACCCCCTGCAACGCCTGAAGCGCAATAGCGACAAAATTGGGACCGTCAAACGCCTGAGCCAGAGGCGACTGCACAAAGCATTTTTGCGTTACCACGATCCCGAGAATTGGCCATTGCTGCGCAAAACCCTCAAACAGATGGGTCGCCGCGAGCTCATCGTTAGCGGCGCCATGCATCTCATCCCCTCACGGCAACCGCCCAAACGTCATCGCGTGGTGAAAGCCGATGGCCGAACGTTCCGGACGCAGCATTCAGGTGAGCATAAAGGCAAAGGTCGTCGTCGGTAGGACCGCAAACGCCTGGGTCAGTTATCGATCAGCCCCGCGATCAATTCGCCAAGTTGACGAAACTCGACTCTTCTCGGCGTTTTTTTTCGCCACATCAGGCCGATCTTGCGCGTGACATTGGTCTGATCGAATGCCCTGACCGTTAGCGCAGCGTCGCCGATGATCCCGGCTTTGACGGCCATGCCGGGCAGCAAAGTGACGCCAATATCATTCGCCACCATCTGCACAATGGTCGCCAAGCTCGTTGCCTGATAGGGCACGCTGACCTGCGTATCCCTCAGCTTGCAGGCCTCCAGGGCGTGGTCGCGCAGACAATGCCCCTCCTCCAACAGGAGCAGTGACTCGCCCCGCAAATCTGCGCTCTTCAGCGTCGCGCGAGTCGCCAGCGGATGGCTGTCAGGGCAGGCCAACAGGAAATCGTCCTCAAACAGGGACATCGTCTCGACTTGCTCTGCAGGAAAAGGCAACGCCAGTAACAATACATCTAACTCGCCTGCCAGCAGACTGTCGACCAAAGGCTGGCTGAGATCCTCGCGAATAAACAATTTAAAAGCGGGATGGCGGGCACGAATCTGACTCAGCAGGCCCGGCAGCAAATAGGGTGCCACGGTTGGAATGACGCCCATCCGCATACGGCCCTGAAATGGCGCACCAGCTCCGGCACAGAGCGACACCATGTCCTCCACGTCGACGAGGAGATCCCTTGCCCGCTCTACGACCTCCTCCCCCAGTAGCGTCAAAAAGACGCGGCGGTTATTGCGCTCGACCAGACTCACGCCCAACGCATCTTCCAGCTCACCAATTCCCGCACTCAGCGTGCTCTGACTCACATGGCAAGCGCTGGCGGCCTGCCCGAAATGTTGGTGCTCCGCCACGGCGCACAGATAGCGAAGCTGCTTCAATGTCGGTTGCCGCATAGGCTCTCCAGGTCGGTGGAGGCCGCAGATTACATGAATCGGTTTTTTCGATCAGTTTTTTTTAGTTTTTCAGTAAGCCAAAATAAGCGGACGCCGGTATATTGTTCCGACGGAGCATTCTCGGCCCATGTCGAGAGCACACGTTTCATAGACAAACCTCAAGGAGTACGAGATGGAACTGAAAGGCAGCGCTACTGAGCAGAATTTGAAAGACGCGTTTGCGGGTGAATCGCAGGCGAATCGCCGATACCTGTATTTCGCCTCAAAGGCAGACGTTGAGGGCTACAACGACGTGGCAGCGGTGTTCCGTTCAACCGCGGAAGGTGAGACCGGTCACGCGCACGGACACCTCGAGTACCTTGAGGCGGTCGGCGATCCCGCGACAGGCCTCCCCATGGGCGACACCAAGTTGAACCTGGAAGCGTCTATCGCCGGCGAAACGCACGAGTACACCGATATGTATCCGGGTATGGCCAAGACCGCTCGCGACGAAGGCTTTGACGAAATCGCCGATTGGTTCGAGACCCTGGCCAAGGCGGAGCGAAGCCACGCAAATCGCTTCCAGAAGGCGCTGGACAACCTCGACGGCTAATAGCGCCCCTGGCGTACGCCAACACCGAGGGGAGCGATTTCGCTCCCCTTCTTTTTTCTGCTAAGCTTTACGACCCGACTTTTCGCCGAGTGCTCTAATACGAGGCCCTTCGGGACACGTATCGACATTGACTGACACACAGACCCACCTGGAAGAGCTTGTTACGACATGAGAGAAGGCAGCCTTGATGCACCCACTCGCCATCCATTGGATTGGAAGAGCGATGATTTCTGGGACAAGACATCGCTCAACGAAGAACTAGAGCGCGTGTTTGATGTCTGTCACGGGTGCAGACGTTGCGTCAGTCTCTGCGACGCCTTCCCCACGCTGTTTGACCTCATTGATGAGTCCGACACCATGGAAGTGGATGGGGTAGCTAAGGCGGACTACGACAAGGTGGCCGAGCAGTGCTATCTGTGCGACCTCTGTTACCTGACCAAGTGCCCCTACGTTCCCCCGCATGAGTTCAACGTGGACTTTCCGCACCTGATGCTCCGGGCAAAAGCGCAGAAGTTTAAAGACCAAGGTGCATCGCTGAGGGACCGCACCCTGACCAGCACGGACAAGCTACTGGGCACAACCTCTATCCCGCTCGTTGATATCACGGTCAACGCGCTGAATAACACTGGCGTCTTCCGGAAGGCCCTGTCAGCGGGGCTTGATATTCACCATGAAGCGCCATTACCCAAACTGCATAGCAAAACGCTCCGCAAAAGGGTCAAGCCGCTGCTGCGACCCCAAGAGCCAAAACCCGTTGGCAACACCACGGGGAAGGTCGCGCTCTATGCAACGTGTTACGGAAACTACAACAGCCCCGAGGTTGGAGAGGACTTTGTCAAAGTCTTCCAGCACAACGGCATACATATCGATATCGTGCCGAAAGAAAAGTGTTGCGGTATGCCCAAGCTTGAACTCGGAGATCTGGACAGCGTCGATGCATTGAAACAGGCCAATATCCCGGTGTTGGCCAAGCTGGTTGACGAAGGTTACGACCTCACCGCGCCGATTCCGTCTTGCGTGTTGATGTACAAGCAGGAACTACCTCTGATGTACCCAGACGACCCCGACGTCATCAAGGTTCAGCAAGCGTTTTTTGATCCCTTCGAGTACCTCTGGGCGCGCCATAAAGGCGATGCCCTGAATACGGAGTTCAAAGCGGCGCTGGGCAGCGTGGCCTATCAGGTCGCCTGTCACCAAAGGGTACAAAACATCGGACTCAAGACCCGAGATGTACTCAATTTAATTAGTGAGTCCGAGGTCACGGCCTATGAGCGCTGCTCGGGCCACGATGGCACGTATGCCGTCAAAAAAGAGACAAGGGATAAATCCGTCAAAATCGCGCGGCCGACCGTGCGCAAAGTGGATGAACAGGCGCCCGACCGATTTATCAGTGACTGTCCGATGGCAGGAGAACATATTGCTCACCTCGCGAACAGCGTCAGTCGGGCAGAACACCCGATGACGCTCCTGCGCGAGGCATACGGCCTGTAATCTTCTAAAATAGATCGACGTTAACGAACCCGAGGAATAAGACATGACACATCTAACACGAGATGATTTGTGGAGCCTTGAGGAGTACTCAACCCGGCGCGCCGACTTTCGCGCAGAGGTCATGGCGCACAAAAAAAACCGACAGCTGGCCCTCGGCGAGCATGTCCGGTTCTACTTCGAAGATGCAACCACCATCCGCTATCAGATTCAGGAAATGCTCCGCATCGAGCGCGTATTTGAAGCTGAGGGCATTGAGGAGGAACTCAGCGCCTACAACCCGCTCATCCCCGATGGTCATAATTGGAAAGCGACATTTATGATTGAAATACCGGATCCAGCACAACGTGCGGTGCGACTCGGTGAGATGATCGGCATCGAAGATCAGGTATGGCTTCAGGTCGGTGATATGGACCGCATCGTCCCTATCGCCGATGAGGACCTCGATCGCACCACTGCCGATAAGACCGCTTCGGTGCACTTCATGCGTTTCGAAGTCACTCCTGAGCAGATCAACGCGCTTAAGGACGGCGCGGCGCTCTATGCCGGCATCGACCATCCCAGTTACCCGATTGAGCGCTGCGAGGTCCCGCACGCGATCAGGGACTCGCTGGTGTCGGACCTTGTGGTCACTGAGCACTGATTGGCACAAACCTGTGCGACAACGGGATACCTTGAGAGCGATTGCGTGACGCTCGTGGTCTTCGACCTCGACGGTACGCTGCTGGACAAAAGCTCCAGGGTATCCCCATACACTGCTGAGACGCTCGCCATGATGCGAGCCCGTAACATTCCCTATACGGTCGCAACCGGCAGAACGCTGCAGGCAGCTGCCGCGCCACTTGCAGATCATCACTTCACGCTACCGATGATCCTGAAGAATGGGGCTATTATCTGGTCTCCTGCCGAGGCTCGGTATTCCCATCATCATCTGCTTACGCGTGAGGAAATGTGGCATGTATTGGCGGCCTTTACGCTCAACGAGCTAACGCCCTTTGTCTTTGCGCTACAGCCGGGTCAAAAGCACGCCCTCTATCACGGCCCGCTGAAGAGTCGCAGCGAACACAAACTTGCCGATCTCTTCGAAGCTGAGCGACATTTACCGCTGGCGCCTCTCACAGCTATGCCCGATCACATCAGCGTGATTAACGTCTTTTCTCTCGGGAGCGCGGAAGCTGTTCAACGCGTGCATGAAAGCATTGCCGATGAAGCTCATCTGGTTGCCTACTCCGGTATTGCGGTGCACGAGCGCGAGATGGGCGAGCACGCCACCCGAGAGCCTGCGCTTCACTGGATCGACATTCATCACAGCATGGGCAGTAAAGGCAACGCAATCAATCACTTGCGAACGGAACTCGACATTGAACATGTGATTGCATTCGGCGATGGGGACAATGACTTGAGCATGTTCCACTGCGCCAGTGAGTGCTACGCCCCGGCAAACGCCGATTCACTCATCCTCGAAGCCGCTGATCGCGTCATCGGCCACCATGACGAGGACGGCGTGGCGCGTTTCTTGCGCGAGCGGTTCGAACTCGCGTGAATTGATGCGCGATTGTGCACCATGTGCTTGTCAGGGCTTTCTAACCTGTATAAGTGCCACGCCAACCAAAATGAGCGCCAGCGCAAGCAAATGCTCCCAGCCCCAAGGCTCGGCGAGGAATACCGTGCCCGCCGCAAAGGCCACCGCAGGGATAAGGTAGTTAATCGTCGACAGAAAGCCCGGCCCGCGCTCAGTCACAACGACGAAATAGCACCAGGTCGCGCCACCGGTCGCCAGTATCCCCAACATCAGTAGCGATGCGGCCGCCTGCAACGAGGGCGTCCAGCCATATCCGCTGAGCTGTAAAAAAATAGCGGGCAGCGCGAGAAGGCAAGCGCCAATCAATAGACTCCCCAACGATAGGGCAACGGGATCAGCCGCGGGAAGACGCTTGGCATACACGCCGTTAAAGGCGTAGCTCAGGGTCGCCAGTAGTGCAGCCATCTGCCCCGGCAATTGTCCTCGCGTTGAATCGGCCAACAGATCCTCACCGACTAACAAAGTGACCCCAACAAAACCGGTAATGACCCCAGAAAATCGGCGCCATGTCAGCGGCTCATGCTCGAGAAGCCAATGCGCGAGGAGCAACGTTGCGATGGGCATCAGCGCCATCAAAATACCCACCTCCGCCGAAGGCACGGTTTGCTCGGCCCAGGCAATCAATGAGAAAGGAATAACATTGCCAGTGAGACTCAGCATCGCCAATCGCGGCAGCCACTCACGCTCCATTTCCCAGTTGCCGCCCCGCCAGCGCCATACGCACCACATGACGAGGGCACCCATCGACAGGCGCCCCCAAACAATGAACACCGGGTGAAACGATGCCAACGCTACTGAGATCAGGGCAAAGGCGAAGCCCCATATCACGACGAGGTAGGCCAGTAGCAGCCAATGCTTAAAAGTTGATTGCGGCATAGTGCTCACAGAGACGATATGGAGGGCAGGAAAAGTGCCGCTAAAATAGTAACCAAGTTTTGCTAAGCTCGCCCGCATCGATCAGAGCACTCAGTATGGTGAATCGCGCACCTTGTCCACAAACAGAGCCAGATGCCTACATCACGTATGTATCGCGCTTTAGTGTGCCTGTGGCACCACAGGTCGCTGCCGCTGCCGGACTGGCTCGGGCATGGTTCAAGCCTCGTTTCACGGGACTCGAAAACCTGCCTGACAAACCCGCGCTGTTCATTGGCAACCACGCGTTTATGGCGATTGATGCCGCACTATTCCATCTCTACTTGTATTACGACCATGGCCGCTACGTCAAAGGCCTTGGCGATAAGTCATTATTTGCGAACCCGTATTACGCGGCCGTTGCGCACGCCATGGGAGGCGTATCCGGACAGGCACCCATCGTAGAGCGCCTGATGGCGCGGGGAGACGACCTTCTGCTCTACCCCGGTGGTGCCTATGAATCCATCAAACCGCCGGAGGCCCGTTATCAGTTGCAATGGAAGCAGCGTTACGGCTTTGTGAAGCTGGCAGCAGCAGCAGGCTATACGGTTGTGCCGGTGGCGTCTGTCGGCCCCGATGAATATTACGACCATGCGATTTCATCTGAGACGCTGGTCAATTCACAGCTGGTGCGATGGCTCAGTAAACGAGGCGTCCTGCCCACCGACCTCAGGAGCGATCTGGTGCCGCCGATGCCGACTGGCATGCTGGGCGGCCCCTTACCGAAGCCGAAGAGCACCTACTTTTCTATCGGCAAACCGATCGACCTCAGCGACTACAAAGGCCAGACCCTATCAACCCGACAGCTGAGCACCTTGCGGCGGAAATTCGCCAAAGCGATCGAGGGCGAAATCGCACAGCTCTTGTTACTCCGTGAGCAACAAAGGCACGAGGACAGCTGGCTGCGTCGCATTCTTTCCGCCTGACAGACACAGCGCAGGATTCATAGATGAAGAAGTGGGTAGTGGGCAGCGCCGCTGTGGGCCTTATCTGGGTCGTGATATCAGTTGTCTGGGCGCCGGCCTACATGGTTGCAACCACGCCCTATCCCGTAGATCAGGACCCGGGCAGCCGCGATTTATCCTTTGAGCGCATCAACATACCCAGCGGCGATTTGATGCTGGAGGGCTGGTGGATTCCAGCGGAGTCGCCGCGA
>Ga0213859_10001433_pt1 | contig 10604 bp, 1 predicted proteins | sample PICome_2_FD_160133 | JGI IMG/M metagenome (GOLD analysis project Ga0213859, IMG submission 160133) | Coastal seawater microbial communities near Pivers Island, North Carolina, United States - PICO304 | ecosystem: Environmental > Aquatic > Marine > Coastal | place: USA: North Carolina | collected... | reverse complement strand
AATGAATCGTAAGAGTTCCTGTCATATCATCCGATGTATCACTTCTTAGGAATGATGATGCATGTAAGTTATCTACTGTATCTGCATTACCTCCATTGGCAGGTAATGAAGTCGGCGTGTTAGTCAGATTATTGTAATTGAGGTAGTGCGAACCGTGTTGACCATCGAGCAAATCTGCGTCTAAGCCTGAACCTGTACCGTCAGACGTACTTGTCCATACTTCTCTCCAACCTGGAGCGTAACTAGAGCCTTGATCGTTGTAGATAAACACCTTGCCTGCGGAGCCGCCGGTATTTGGCGCAATCGCAAGGGCAGTGATGTTCCCACGAGTGGTGTCGCTAGCATTATCAGTCCAAGTTATCCAAGATGTACCCGCAGTTTCTGTGAATCGACCTGCGTCTGACAGGTTGTCGTTGGATGCGTAAGACCATGAGGTTTTAAATACAGAGCTGTAACTATCAAACGCACCGTCACCTTCCATTTCTGAGATAAGCGCAGAAGTGGTTATACTGTTGTTGCTGCCTCCACCTGCTGTGAAAACTTGTGTTCCGAGAGAGCGAATGTGATTGCTTACAGTATTTAAAGTGGCGTTACCTGAGCCATCCCAAGAGACAGACCCATCTACCATCCCCGTTAAGGTAATTGTTCTTGCAGTAGTCCACTTGTCAGCATTCGGATGGTATCCATCATGGAAAACTTTATTACCACCACCGCCGCCGGTGCCGCCTAAATAACCATGATTATCTCTACCAACGGCGAATCGAACAACTCCTCCGCCATCAACAACTCGGAAAAATCCATCATAATCATGAGCAGTTCTTAACTCTACGTTATAATCAGAATCGCCAGAGTTAGTAAAAGTAATTTTTGAAGAAGCGCCGCTTGAAATAGTAATTGTTCCGTTTGCTGAAACATCGTGAACACTTAGATTTACTCTATCATCAGAACGTGTAGCCCACTCATGCCAACCAGTTCCTGCAGCATTTAGTACGTGGTAGTCTTGGGCATAAACATTATATGCCTCTAAGTCTCCTTGAATATTTATTTTATTGCTAAAGTCGAATCTATTGGAGCTAGCATTCCATAGCATTGTTGCATCTGTTGAACTATTAATAGCATCTTGAATTGTAATACCAGCTCCATTCGCAGAGCCTGACGTGTCGCCTGTACCGTAGTTGAGTACAATATTCTTGTCTTCTACTTGCAGAGTCGCAGTGTTTAATGTGGTTTGAGTGCCATTTACAGTAAGATTTCCACCAATTACTACATTGTTTGTAAAAGTAGAAGTACCGTCGTGAGCTACTCGGAATTTTTCTGTAAGAGACGCACCTGCATCTCCGCTTGTTGAATCTGAGTCATTTGTATAAACTACAAAAGCACCAGAGCCTTCAAGAGTTTGAGAGTTTGCATCGCCGCCTTCGCCAACTTCTGCCCCGATTCGTACTTGAGGAACTTCGTTTGCATTTGAATCAAGTAGTTGAAAATCAATAAAACTCTTTTGCTGAGACAAATCTCCATCGGTTGTGCTTGAGCCCATATAGTTTTTCAAGTTTAGTATTGTACTTCCGTTTGTACCTGTTATATTACTAAACTTTGTAAGTGTAAGAGCAGCATTTGCTGCAGTACTGTCAAAGTCCGCAACAAGTTTACCCTTATTTGCGATTTGAACAGGCGCAGCAGACACATTTCCATGAATATAAGGAGCATTGACTATCGACCCAGGGAATACTGTATCCGCATTGCCTTCAAGACCTATTACAAACTGAGTGCCTGCTGTATTTCCGTCTTGACTAAATCCAAGAGTGGGATTATCTGTTTCTGTAACATTGTCTGTATCTGCAATAATTTTTACAGTTACATCTCCGGTTCCTGTGAAGGTTGCGTTTTGTGCTTGTACATTTCCAGACGCGGTAATGCTACCAATATTTATAAGATTACCGGCGTTAGTTATACGTGTCGTACTACCTGTTTGTATATTTTGAGCAGCATTAAAGTTCCCTGTAGTATAAACACTAGTATTTGCTACAGTAGATTGAACATCAACTTTGAATACTACGGCGTCTCCGGATTGTCTAATTTCAAAATCTGTATCAGAAGCTGCATCAAAAATAAACGCATTATCTGCATATTCAAATCGAGTAGCATTTCCTCCCGCTCTATAAAGAAAAGAGTTTGAAGTTCCACTTGAATTTTTAAAATATATTCTTTGATTATTATTTAAAGTTATGCTACTCGATAACGATAGTGAATTGATGTTTGTTAGACTTCTGGCCGAAGTAATAACTTCAGTTCCGTGAATTTTATAGCCGTCTGCTCTGAGTTTTCCGCTATAAGTACCTTCGCCAGCGGTAATATCCATATCGTCGCCATTATAATCAATATAAATAGCGTCAGTAGATCCGGCGCTTGCATGCAGAATATAATAGTCTGAAGCACGAATAAACCCGCCAAACTGCGCGATTGCACCAGAGCTAGTGTTGTTAATTGTACCAACATGAAGTTTTAAACTGCTTGATGAAGACGTGCTTGTACTAGCAGCGATGCTTGTTTTGCCGCTTGTACTAATAGAGAAAAGCTCTGAGTTGCTCCAAGGATTCTTGTTCGTACCATAATTAATCGCAAGTTTGTCGCCTGTATTGCTTCCTTGACTGCCTGTATTTACCCAGTGAGTAATTCCAAACTTATGAATAAGAGCACCATTAGCTGCAGAAAAACGACCGAATCCAATATTATTCGCTACCGTAGAGTTGTCATCATAGGATAACAAGTCCATATTTCCATCATTATTCTGTACAACCAGGCCGGTATTGTCGATGAGCGCACCGCTACCTGGATTATGTGACCCTTGGTCAACGGTAATTTTACCACTGCTAGTAATAGCGCCCGAGGAGACTGTGCCTGCGAATGTAGCGGCACCTGTGGTAAAACTCGCCATAGAAACGCCGTTATCTTTCAAATAAATATCGCCGCCGTCTGCGTCAAGCGTGATATCCCCCGCAGCATCAATATCAAAAACGCCATTGCTTTGAATTCTACCGCCGGTCCCAGCATCTGAAACTATTCGTACATCATAGTCATCAGTTGCGGGTTTCTTAAGGTCGATAAAAGCGCCGCTAGACCCGCCTACTTCGACAGTTCCATAGCCACTATCGTTTCTCGCTTGTAGACTAGTACCGGAAACTTGACCACTACTAGTAATAGCCCCCGAAGAAATTGTGCCTATATTTGTCAGATTACTGCTAGAATCAATTACTTGATTGCTTCCCACAGCAAACCCAGACTCAGCACTAATAGTTTTCGATGCTTGAATTGTATAGTTATTTCTATCTGTATCCGAAACGACAAGCGTAGTGTCTGCAGAACCTACAGTAGGTTCTGTTCCTGCAGAAAGAGTACTTATTACTCCAGAATCATTCATAGATACTGTTAAGTATCCTACACTTGTAGTAATTGCAGATACTTTTATCCAAATTTCATAAGTTGCGCCAGTAACCCATTTTGTACGAACTTCTGTAAGTTTTGGAGTATTATACTTAGTGCTTGGTAATTTAAGTATATTTGCTGGCATTCCATAAGAAGCAACTGAAATAAGGAATACATCTGTTGCTGTAGTATTGTCTCCACTTGAAACAACACGCAAAGTTATAAATTTTGTTCCTCCGCTAGTAAACGAAGCTACTTTTATCCACTGAGCACCCGTACCCACTGCGCGAGTCATTGTGCTCGAACTATGATGGAAACCGAAACCGCCTATTGAGTCAATTGAGTGATCGTTTATAGTGCCAATATTTTTAAGATTTCGAGAAGCATCTATAAATTGAGTACCATTCAAATAGAGGCCTGCAGTTGATCTAAATCTTATACTTGCCCAATCTAATGAAGCGTCAACTCCTCCGACATAAAGAGTTTTGTCCCCGTCTGTGCTTGGACGAATATAAGACGAGGCACGATTCATAACAAGACCGAAACCTTCCAGACTCATATAGGATCCGTCGCTATAGTGCGCTCTTAGAATTGCTGCACTTGAACTACTACCTGCTATAACGTTTCCTACAACCGATAAGCTGCCTCCACCAGATAATGTAAATAAGTTACCATTACTGTTTCTTATTACGGTACTGCCGCCATTAGCCTGCGAAATGATATTAGTACCATTATCTTGATAATTAAAATGTGTAATGTAAGACGAAGAGCTGCTTATCTTAAATTCTGCGTTTACTTCGGTTGTTCCATTTAAATAAGTTGTGCCATTATTATAGAAATCATAGCTGTTATGAACCGCAGCGGACTTAACTGCAAATTTACCTGTAGTGTTTCCTGTAGTACCTTTTATATTTCCGCCTACAACAAGATTTGTTGATACATTCGCACCTATGTGTACAGTACCTCCGTCATTCTGTACATATAAAGTGCTCGCACTTCCATTATGTCGTGCCATTATTTCATTATTATCAATAATAACATTGTAACCGCTTGTAGGGCCTACTGGAAAGCGTGGCCTGTAGAAGTTAATGCAGCGTCTGTTTCATTCGTAAGTCTTATACTTGGAATGTTTGTAAGATTACGACTAGAGTCAATAATGGTTGTAGAGCCGACTTGAAACTCTCCAGAAGAGGTCATTCTAAATGTGTTGCTACCGCTTCCGTTGGTTCTAAAATGGATATGCCGCCCCGTAGCAGAAGCTAAATAAATACCGTCGCCTGTACTGCTGTGGCCAAAAACTCTGTTAGACCCGTTGCTTGTTCCTCCGAAACCAATAGTAGCATAACCACTATAAGTACCGTCTGCTTCGACTATAACATTTCCGGATTCTACGGTAAGTCCGTTTTTTACTTTAAAATTATGATCTGTTGCCATTTGGTTTCACTCTCCACCAATTAGACTGTAATACAGTGCCGTACAACTTTGAACGTCATACTATCTGTTGAAGCAGGTGTCGCCAAAAGTCTTACATTTCCACTAGAAATATCTGCGTCAAATGTAGCTTCTGCCGCACTGCCTGTAAATACTGTGCCATATTCTGTGATTCCTGGAGTTGTGCCGTCGTGAATCAGTAGAATCTCTGTTAAATGATAAGTACTATCTGTACTGTTTGTTACCTGAATTGTATACTTTGCGGAACGGAAAGTTGCTGCCGTCATTGTGTCGATTGCTACTTGCGTTGTTGCGCTTGTAGTTGTAGTTGTTGTGTCGATGCCAAGTTCTTCGACTTGAAGTTTTGCTTGTGGAGAAGCAATACCAATACCTACATTGCCGTCTCCCTTAACAATCATTCTTAGAGTACTAGAACCGCCAGTTGCTTGCGGCTCAAATCTTATATTTTTTGCACTTGAACTCGATCCGCCACTTGTAGTAAGTCGAAGGTCGTTGTCCCACGCACTGAAGTATACACCACTACCTGAAACATAAGAAATCTTACCGTTCCAGTTTTGGTCACTTGAGCCTAGCTGAACTTGGGTTCCATGTAAAGAAACCGTTGGACTTCCTCCAGTATTCAATGCAAAATCAGCTTTACCAGAGTTATCATTTGCTCCTTTGAGAAGAACTGTGTTATTTGACGCTACATGAGTACTGTTGATATTTAATCGCTCAGTACCGCTTGTAGAATTTATAGTCATTCCAGTACGGAAAGAAAGTGAATTACTTACATTCAACATTCCTACCGTACCACCACTCGCCTTAAAGAATAAACGAGCAGAGTTCGCAGTATCAGAGCTATCAGAGTTTAGTACTAATCCATTTACTCCGGAAGTTGTAACATCTAGTCGAGTGTCTGGAGTAGTAGTGCCGATACCTACGTTTCCTCCATTAATCATGGAGATTACATTACTTGAGCCTTCTGCATCATTCCCTTTAATTCTTAGTATGTTGTCAGTTCCAAGAGAAATTAACGAGCGAGTAGACCCTGCAACATTTGCAGACATGAATGCATCACCATTGCCTACTTTTATATCACCATCTACAGTGAGTTTTTTATCAGGAGAAGTAGTGCCGATACCAACGTTGCCGCCCGAAGTAATATTTAAGCGATTTGTACTATTTGTCGCGAGATGCAGGCTTGAAGCGCCTGTAACTCGTATAGTACCAGTACCCGAAGTAAAGTTGAGTCGTCGATTTGCGCCAGTAATATTAAAGTCTGTCGCAGCAAGAACCTGTACATCACTTCCAATTCGGAAACGCTCAGTGCCCGCAGCATCAAAACGAATTAAATCTTCATCAGAAGATTCTTCAACTTGAATCTTCGTATCGCCGTCTGCGTCAGAAATTGAAGTACTCGCTGATACTGCGGCTTCGTCTGCCCAATAAAGAGTTGTTCCGCTTGTGGGAACTTTGAGAACTTGTCCTGCGGAGCCTATGGCTGTGGGGAAAACAAAAGCATTATTAAATCGTACAGCCCCACTATTCAAAACACCTATGCGCTCAGTGCCGTCAGAAGTAGCAATCGCAAGACCATTTGTATCCCTTGCAGAAATTTTACGAGACGAGATAGTGTGAGAATTTGCAGTAGTTTTTATGTGCCCGCCTACGTGCAGTTCTCCAAAAATATTTACGGCGGGAGCAGTACTTCTATTAATGTAAACAAGATCGGTTTCTGTACTGCTTATTAGCCCTATAAACTCTAGTCTATCATTTGATCCATTGTAATTAATCTTAAAGTTATTCGTACCGGAGAGTTCAGAGAATATAATTGTACCATTTGGATCTGTGTTTGCTGCGGAATTATTGAGAAGAGTAATTGTGGGATCGTCTTTTGATACTGTTATATCACCTGAAAAAACTGCGTCTTGTCCGCTTGTTAATCGAAGTGCTTCAGTATTATTTGTTTGTAATCGTAAAGCGTGCGCAGTAGTAGTGCTAACATATCCTCCACCGCCATTAAACTTTATATTTGCTCCAGCAGTACTAAAGTTTACATTATTTCCTTCGAAGTATCCATTTCCTGTAACTCTAAAAGTGCCACTTACATCTAGCTTGTAAGCGGGAGAACTTGTACCAAGACCAAAGTTGCCGCTGCTCTGGAATCGTGCATACTCAGTATTTGTTCCACCGCCCCCACCTTGGAATACAATAATACCGTCTGCGGTATTGTTTCGAGCGCGCAGATACATTCCTCCACCTGAGTTGTAAATATCTACATTTTGCGCAGTTCCTGCAGTGTGTGATATTCGGAACACAGGAGTTGCGCTATCAGCGATGTGTAACTTACTACTTGGAGCCGTTATTCCTATTCCAAGCCGACCACTAGTAGTTAGTCTTGCTTGCTGTTGCCCGTTTACCTTAAATGCTAAGTTATGGTTTGAATCAGTACCAATAACACCAAGGGCCGCTTGAGCTTGGATATTAATTAAGGCCCCACTAGCACGCTCTACTTCTATTTCACCATTGCCGGTAGATTTTACGTGAAGAAGTGCATTTGGAGAATCCGTGCCAATACCAAAACTTCCGGCTTGAGTCAGGGTAACTTTTTGAGTACCAGACATTCGAATACTCAAGTCATGGCTGGTAGGCTCTGACTGTAAACGAACTTTTTCTGTTCCACCTTTTAAGAATCGAACACCAGAACCTGCACCGGTAGCAGCATCTAATTTAAGAGTTGCATACCCAGTATCAGATTCTGCGAGAATTTCTGAAGACGCACTGCTTCGTACTATGTGAAGAGCATGAGTAGGAGAAGTAGTACCAATACCTATGTCACCGCCAGAGTCAATCGCAAGTCGATATGCAGAATTTTGATTATCTTTTATACCAAATAAATTTGCTCCGCCAATCCCAGAATGTATGCCCCAATTTACTGATCCGCGTGCTAAAGATATACTAGTTATTGGAGTACCGGCTGCCCCCGTACCATCTAAAGTTAAATTAACATCATCTCCTGATAAATGTAATTTACTTGTTGGATTATTAGTGCCTAGACCAAAGTTACCGCTTGTATTAATATAGCTGTTTTGGCTTGAAGTTGCAGAAAGTTGTACATTTCCTGCTGTAGTAGTGCTTCCTGTCGCGCTAGAGTCTGCTTGACTGTATAAAATTAAGTCAACTCCGCGTTCATTACTGTTTGTAGAAGTAGTAAACTTCCAAGCGCGAACATTTGAGCCGGCTGCACTTCCTCGAGTAGCACCGATTACTTGCCCATATCTGGACATATTAAATTCTAGTGCGTCTCCTCCAAGAGGCCGCGTGCTTCCTGCGTCATCAGTGTATACTGTAACCAAAGGAGTAGTTGCACTATTGTCGTGTTGTCCTAACTTTAGTACAGGAGCGCCGTCTGCAGTTCCTCTAAATTTTCCGTCTCCTGCGACGTCAAGTTTAGCTATGGGAGAAGTAGTTCCAATACCTAGGTTGCCACTATTGTTTAAACGTGCTCTTTCCGCATTTTCAACGTAAAACTGTAATGTAGTTCCAGAAGAGCTACCATCTATACCAGCTTTACGATTATTGGAGCTATTATTTTCTCCTCGTATCCATACACCGTATGCGGATTGTACATGCTTTCCATTAAATCGAATATCATTGGTGTCTATATCAATTATTTCATTTTGATCAGAGTCAACAACATTTCCACTTAATGTAATATTTCCATTTACATCAATACCCGTATTATCTACAGTAAATCTACGAGTACCACCATAAGTTACTTGGAAATTACCAGAAGTATTCGACAAATCGTTTGGAGACTCAAATACTTTTATATTACTCCACTGAAGTCCTTCATTACCTCCTGGATCCGCAAAAGAAATATTGTTAACTCCTACAATATTATTGTTATTTAAACTTAGTGCGGTCGTTGCTGTAGCATAAGTCCAGTGAAGCGGCTTGTTTAGTGTCCATCTATCACCAGTATTCTGATAACTAAATGTAGCGTCCGTATCGGAGCCACAATCAACTGTAAGACCTGCGCCATTTGCTGCGGCAGCATTTGTTGAGCCACTCGCAAGAGTAATATTCTTATCGTCTACAGTAAGAGTAGTAGAGTTAATTGTAGTAGTTGTGCCGTCAACTTGCAGATTACCCGCGATTACTACGGTTCCGGTATCGTCTCCATGAGTTGCTGGGTCAATAGTAAATGTGCTTGGACCGCGTAGATAGCCGGTAGTTGTAATGTTACCAGTAGAAAGCGACGAAAGTGTAACAGGGCCTTCTATAGACCATTCTTCGCTAGAATAATCAAAACTAAGTTCTCTGCCAAAATTGCTAGAGCCATCCACAGTTGGGAACATGTACCAGCGAGTTTCATCGGCAGTCCACGAAAAAGTCATTTCATTACGACTTGTGTGACCAGACATGACATCCGGGGCTATGTGTCTGAATCCTTGCTGGCTTTGATTACTTGTGAATACGCCACTGCTCGTAATAGAACCGGAAGAAATTGTGCCAGTATTAACTTGGCCTGAGAGGTAAAGGTCTTTGAATTTAGATGAAGAGCCGCCAATGTCTACAAGGTCAGGCGCTGTTTGTCCGTTTGAGTATGCCGGGAACAATGCGGAACCAACTATTCTAATTCCACGAGTCGTGTTTGCAAAATACGGGTAATCTCCATATGTGCCAATACTACCCACTGTTGATCCGTTCTTTCGTATAAGAACTACGTCGCCGTCTGTAGATATTCTATTAAAAATAGCGGCAGCATTCGCAGAGCGAGAAGCCCACATATATCCATCGGATAACCCGGAGCCAGTTACTGAAGAGCTATTTCCCGCATAAGCTGTAGCACCTACTAATAAGTCACCTACGGCATTAATACGCATACGCTCAAGACTATTTGTACCAAACGTCATGTAGTTGTCGTTATAGCTACTTGCTCCGCGTATTCCTTTTATCCACAGGTTAGGAGTACCAGAGTCATTCGTACTAGGCATAAAGCCTAGTTGAGCTTGAGTCCCTCCGGTGGTACTATTTCTTTGAATAATTATACCGTCTCCGTTCGCTTCAACTTTTACATGAAGATTTGAAGCAGGAGAGGTTGTACCAATACCCACGTTTCCAGTTGAAGCAATTCTCATGGCTTCTGTACCGGCTACAACTGAAGAGCTTGCTTGCTCTCCTGAAGAGTCTGTTAGAGTACTCTCATTATTTACAAAGAAACGCAAATCTCGTGGAACAGTAATACTTGTATCCCCACCAGAGTCACTTCCTGCAATAGATCTCAATACAAACTGTGCTCTTGCTCGAACAGAGTCGGCGTGGTTTGGTACATCTAAGTCAATACCTGCTCTGGGCGCGCTTGCGCTACTATTCGTATTGGTATTTTTAACTTTTAGATAAGTTGCGTGGTCTGTGGGAGATTGGAAAGCACTAATAATGTTGTCACCCGCCGAGTAAGCTCCTCCTGCGGCGACTACTTTTAGTTTAAAGTCTGGGGAAGCAGTACCAATACCTACATTACCAGCATTCGTACCATTTGTATCAATACGCATATACTCGGTACTACCATCCCCGTTTCTGAAGACATGATCAGTTCCTGCATTATAATATATGCTATTGCTAGGCGCGTCTATTCTAACATAGCTACTATTTGCTTTTATGTATACATGATTGCTACCGGTTATATTTGCGCCGTCAGAAAGCGTTAAATTGTAAGTTCCTGTTTGTTTAATTGTTCCGGT
>Ga0213859_10001432_pt1 | contig 10606 bp, 8 predicted proteins | sample PICome_2_FD_160133 | JGI IMG/M metagenome (GOLD analysis project Ga0213859, IMG submission 160133) | Coastal seawater microbial communities near Pivers Island, North Carolina, United States - PICO304 | ecosystem: Environmental > Aquatic > Marine > Coastal | place: USA: North Carolina | collected... | reverse complement strand
AAGCAATGAAACAAATGAGATTGTTAAAGTTGAAGAAAATGAGCTTGACCTAGAAGATACGATGGCTCCAGAATTTATAAACGAACCGGTTGAAGAAAAGAAATTCTTTCCACTCAGAGATAAAAAGGCAAATCTTGAACAACCCGTTTCACCAAAAGTTCAAATGGTCAAATTGGATCAAGTGGCGATGGTAAAAAATTTAAAAATTAATCCTTATCAAACTTATGCAAATCAAAAGATAGAAGAATTTAATGCAACTCTTATTCCAATAGAAGTTCAACGAAACATTGTGATTGGCAAAGATGGAAAAATTGAAATGATCAAAGAACAAAATCAACCCGCACCTGTTGAAGAAAAAATGGTTGAACTCAAAAAAGATATCGTTGAGCCAATCCAATCAAAAGATCAGCCAGAACCAGTTGAGAGAAAAAAACTCGTAGTGGCTGCACCTTTACAACGTGATCAAGTTCAAAAGGAAATGGTGAGTAAAAATTATGTTGTTAAAGCAGGTTTAAACACTCAAATCAAAAAAGAAGAAGTTTCATCTGAAGTGAACCTGATGAGAGAAAAGTTAGATAAAGTCAAACAATACATTCAAAATGAAAAAAATAACAAAACTTATTCTGAAAAAAACCTAGATCATTTCTTAGCAATGCAAGGAATGAACCGATATGTACAACTTGCATCTTATGAAGAGAAAAAAGATGCTGAAAAATTTAAAAAACTATTTAGTGACGAAGTCGGTGGATTAAGTATTCGAAAAGATCAATTAGCAAAAGCTTCATTATACAAAGTTATGGTTGGACCTTTAGATCATAACGGCGTTCAGGTTGTTACCAATAACTTAAATAATTTGAGTATTGGTGGTTTTATTGTTACCATTGAGTAATGACAAAAAAAACCTCGATTCAAATTAAAAGTAATCAAAAAAAAGTCTCGGGTAATTTATTTGCTAAAAAAGGAATTACCGTTAGATCCGTAAAACTTCCAAGACCTCCGCTTCGAGCTAAACCTGGTCAAACCATTACAGGAAAAATTACATTAAATAAAAAAAGAAAAAACAAAGTTCAAATTAAAGCTGGCCAAACCCTTCAGGGAAAAATTGCCCCATCTAAAAAAAAAATTAATTAATTTTTTCACCGTTAGTTAAATTGAATACCAAGAATAGTAACATCGTCATGCAGTTTTGCATTTTCAAAAATTAACTGATCATTTAAATGGTTAATAATACGTCTTGGAGATTGATCAAAATGATCGCGAATAATACTCTCTAACCCTTCTCGTCCAAGCTCACTTCCATCTTTACATTTGCCCTCGGTCACCCCGTCTGTAAAAGCAAATAAGAAAGAACGCTGCCCCATAGGCTTATAAGTTTCAATTTTTAATTCATTGGGTTTCATTTCAAACAATCCAATCGGCGGGCTTTTACTCTCGATATCGATAAAAGAAGATGGATCTTTACATATTAATACTGGCTCATGACCTACATTGATAAATTCAACATGACCATATTCTTTGTTATAAAATCCAAGGACAGCAGTGACAAACATTCCTCGTGATCCCGTTTCACATAATTCATTATTAATCTTACAGACTAAATGTTTAAGATTAGTCTCATGCTTACATAAATTTCTAAACAAGGCTGAAGTTTTTGCCATTAAGATACCTGCGTGCATCCCCTTTCCAGAAACATCTGCTAAAATAAAAGCATATTTTTTTGATCCCACCTCAACAAAGTCAAAAAAATCGCCCGAGACCCCTTTAGCTGCAGTGTTTGCTGCAAAAAAATTAGGTGGGAATGATGCTTCTTTGGGAATTAAACTTTGCTGTACTTCAATCGCCACTTCTAAATCATGTTTTTCTTTATCTCTAAATTTTTTTCTCTCTAAGGAAGAATAAATTTTAGCTTTAAGCAGTGTGTTATTAATAGGTTTCGTTAAATAATCCTCTACCCCAGCTTCAATACAACGAACAATAGTATCTTCTTCTTTAAAACCACTGATCATAATGATTGGAATGTCTTTTAAAATTAAACTTTGCTTCATTTCCATAAGCACTTCATATCCATTTTTTTTAGGCATCAAGACATCAAGGAGAATAACATCGAAGGGATTTTTTTTTAATTTTTGTAATGCTTCTTCACCATCATAAGCCAATTCAGTTTTGTGTCCTTCTTTTAATAAAATTCGCTCAATTAACTGACAACTACTTTGATTATCATCCACGATTAAAATTTTTCCTTTGATTTTATCCGTTTGATCTTCCGTCAAAGGTTTAATCATGGAAGCAAGTTTTTTTAAAATCTCACTTTCTTTTTTATTTTCTTCCTGCCTGTCTGAAACATTGTGTAATTGAACAAGCTGTTCAAGATTACTGTTAAATTTTTTAGTTTCATCTAACAAACTTTGAATGTCATGATGATTTTGATGAGAAGTTTCTAAATCTTCTAAAATCATTTCTGAATAACCAAGAATAATATTCACAATATTTCTTAAATCATGTCGTGTTTTTTTTTGGAAATCAGGAATTTGATCCTCACTTAATTCTAAAATTTTGTCTGAAACAACTTTATTAATTTCTTCAATCAATTGGTTAGAAGCGTTAATAATTTTGAAGAGCTCATCTTCAAAATCATGCAAAGATTCAAGGACAGATTTTTGCTTTAAAACACTAGAGTAAGATAAAATAATATTTGCAGGTTCTAACAGACGTTGTTTTAAACTCTCTAATTGATTTTTAGTTAATATTTTTGAATTTTGAGACATATATTATATATATTATAGCTGACTCTCTTAGTTTATGAAAATAAAAGTAAAAATAAATTTCATGAAAACGTTAATAAAAAACTTTTTTATTATCACGTGTTTTATTCTTATTAGCATCCAAAATGGGGAGGCTAAAAATGTACGTCTCTTCTATGAGGTGCTAGGTAAATATGAGGTAAAGCATTTTAAAAATCAAAATGAAATTAAACTGAATCAAAGTGAGGAAGGTTTTGTTAGTTCAGTGGAACATAACTCGAATAACTCTGCAACTGGCCTTTATCAAATCTTGAATATTGATTTAAGAAAAGAAGATTTAAGATACCTTTACTTTGATTGGTACAGTGAAAAATTTATTAATATAAACGAACGCAAAAAAGAGTTTCATGATTTCCCTGCCCGTATTTATTTAACTTTTAGAAAAAAAACTTTTCCTTTTGAATTGCCTTTTCAATTGCCTTGGGAACGATACCATATCAATTATGTGTTCTCGAACGTTGAAGATCAAGGCGCCCATTGGAAAAGTCCTTATTTAAGTTTTTTTACTAAATCTCATGATGTGGTGATTAGTGGAAAATGGGATCCTGCTAATTATTGGATATCCAATAAAATCGATTTAAAATCTGATATTCAAAAGTTTTGGAATACTGATTTAAATTATTTAGAGTCTGTCGCGTTAATGGTGGATACCGATAATACGGGAAGAAAAACTAAAACACTATTTAGAAACGTCTATCTAAGCAAAAATTAAATATGATTATTTTTAAGAACTTAAAAATTAACCTTTACCAAAAAATTCTAATTATTGTTTTATTTATTTGTGCTATTGCGATTTTAATCTTTGGTTCATTTACTTTTATACAATATCAAGGATCGAGCAAAAAAGAAAAGGTAACGTTTTTAAATAACCTGCGTGATAGTCAGTTTGAGAAATTAACTCAATATTACACAGGTCTCGAAGGTGCAGTGTTATCTGAAAGTCAATCACTCGATACCACTATAAAAGCAGAAAGATTAATTAAAAGTTATCAGCAAATCAAACTGAGTGATCAGCAAAAAAAGACAAACTTTAAATTTCTTAAAATTTTTTACACTAATATTTTTAAAGCCAGAGTTAAAAAACAATTTCAAGATGAAAAAAAGTTAAATGAATTTATTGCTCAATCCTTATCCTTTGGTGATCAACATGATGCAACCGTTCAATTACAAAATAGCTTTATTAACAGCAAACTTCATCCAGTGGGTTATAAGTATAAAATTTATAACGTAAATGATGGAACCAATTATTCTCAAGTTGTCCATCCTCAGGTTCATGGTCATTATTATGACTTTTTAAAACGTTATGATTTTTATGATGTGTTTATTATTGAAAAAGATAACTTAGATATTGTTTATTCAGTTTTCAAAGAAACCGATTTTGCAACAAGTTTAAAATCTGGACCTTATTCAAATACAAAATTAGCACAAGTGGCCAATCAAATTGTTGATGATTACCGATTGGATACTTTTAGAGAACCTCAAGTTTATTTTACTGATTTTGAACGATACACTCCTTCTTATTTTACGCCTGCAGCTTTTGTTGCGGCTCCCATTTTTAATAAAGATAAAGTATTTCAGGGTGTTTTAGCGGTACAGATTAAACCGGATAACTTAAATAAGGTGTTAGCAAACAATTATCAGTGGAATAAAATAGGACTTGGATTAACAGGCCACTCTTACTTGATTGGTCCAGACTCGTATTTAAGATCGGATTTAAGAGACTACATTCAAGATAAGGATAAATTTTTTAAATTTATAAAAAATAAGAACAATCCAGTATTATATAGCCAGCTTAACAATAACACTTCGGCTAACCTAATTTTTAAAATTCGAAATGAAGCAACGGATCGGGCTTTTCTCAATGAAGAAGGAATTGTTGAACAAAAAAACTACATGAATAAAGATGTCTTATCCTCGTTCACCAAATTTAGTTTTAAAAATATTCAATATGCCTTGATCACCGAAATGGAAACCAAAGAGCTTTTTGGTGAAATTAGATCCTTGTTTATTAACATGTCATCTGGAATTGCCATTGCACTGGTCATCGTTATTATTTTAACCAGTTTTTTAATTATTAACCTTTTAAGACCCTTGGAATATCTATCTGTTGTATCAGAACGTGTGAAATCTGGGTTTTACAGTGAGCGAGCTAAGGTTGAAACTAAAGATGAAATTGGCGAACTTGCTCAAACATTTAATGCCATGATTAATAATGTTGAAGCTGACATTGTAAGAAAAGAAAAAGACAAACTTATTTTTGCTAATTTAAAAGAAGAGGCAGATATAGCTAATCAAACTAAAAGTACATTTTTAGCCAACATGTCTCATGAATTACGAACTCCGATGAATGCTATTATTGGTTATAGTGAAATTTTAACCGAAGATGCCATGGATGATGGTAATGAGGCATATGTTGCTGATTTAAAGAAAATTAATTCTGCCGGTAAACATTTATTATCTTTGATTAATGACGTTTTAGATATTTCTAAAATTGAAGCGGGAAAAATGGAGCTTGATATTCATGAGCTCAGTCTAAAAACATTGGTTCAAGAAGTCTCGGATACTAGTCTCACTTTAGTTCAAAAAAATAAAAATGAACTTAAAATTGTTCAGGATCCAAATATTGACCTTGTTCAAAATGACAGTGTTAAACTTCGACAAATCTTGTTTAATTTAATTTCTAATGCATCTAAGTTTACTGAAAACGGAACGATTACTCTTGGCTACTTGACAGATCCAAAAAACAAAAATCTACTTAAAATCTATGTGAGTGATACTGGAATTGGTATTGATAAAGATAAAATTTCAAAAGTCTTTGAAGAATTTGGTCAAGAAGATGCAGCGACCACAAGAAAATATGGTGGAACCGGACTTGGTTTATCTTTATGTAAAAAATTTGCAGAATTGATGGGAGGAACGATTGTATTAGATAGTGTTAAAGGCAAAGGGTCTATCTTTACCGTCATGGTACCTTTAAACGTACAAAAAGCAAAACCTACCAAAGAAGAGGCTGGAGAAAATCAGAATAAAAAAGTTGAGACTGGAAGAAAAGTTATTTTAGTTGTTGATGATGATAAACAAGCAAGAGATCTCATCAAACGAAATTTAGAAAAAGAAAACTATATTGTTTTTACGGCAACAAATGGGGATGAAGCGATTGAAATTGCAAACCAAAAAAATCCGCATTTAGTTACTTTAGATATTATGATGCCGAAGAAAAGTGGATGGGATACTTTAAAAGAACTAAGAAGTTATAATAAATTTAAAGATATTCCTGTAGTTATGATTTCTATGCTTGATGATGATAAGACAGGAATTTTAAATGGTGCAAATGGTTACATTAAGAAACCTGTTACCAAAGAACACTTGGTTCAAGTGATTAGTTCTTTTAAAGATAAAATGAAAAACAACAATATTATGATTGTAGATGATTTAAAGGACAATCGTGACATTATTAAAAAACATTTAAAAGATTATAATTTTAATTTCTTTGAAGCTGAAAATGGAAAAGTAGGAATTGAAAAACTTTTAAAACATCCATGCGATGGAATTATTTTAGATCTAATGATGCCGGTTATGGATGGTTTCCAATTCCTGACTGAGGTTAAAAATTACAATCAATTAAAAGATATTCCTATTATTGTCTTAACCGCAAAAGACTTAACGACCGATCAAGTAATTGAAATTGAAAAAGATGTATCTTTAGTGATTCAAAAAACAGACCTTGGTGAGCGAAAAATTAAAGATTTAGTTCAAAGTCTAGTAAGCTAATAATTATTAATTATTTTTTAAGTTTATTTTCTATGTCTGAAATGCCTCTAGATTTTAATTCATGTTTTAAAATGGTTTTAATATTCTCACCATTACGAGCAACCATGTTTTGAATTTTTCTAACACCCGACTCTACGCGGTAAACTAAATAAATTAAAATAACTACGACAACACCAATAAAAATAAGTTCAGCCATATTACTTGATAAAAGAATTCATTTTTTCCAATAATTTTGGAAAATCAATAGGTTTAGTTTCAAATTCATCGCAACCTGCATCCATACATCTCTTCTTATCTGTCTCTAAAGCATGCGCAGTTAGTGCAATAATTGGTGTTTTAATACCTTCGGCTCTTAGTTTTTGAGTGATTTCCCAACCGTTCATTTTAGGTAAACTCATATCCATTAAGATGAGTTGGTAATCAGGAAGTTTACTTTTATTATAACCCTCTTCCCCATCGATGGCCATTTCAACTTCAAAACCTTTACGAATAAGACGGCGTGATAGCATATCTCTATTCATTTCATTGTCCTCTACTAATAGAATTTTTGCCATATTATCTATTATTCCATGAAACGGGGTTGACAACAACTCTATTTCGACTTCCAATGGTTTTTAATACGCAGATTTCTTGATTGAGATCAGAGTCCGCATAAACAAGTTTAATTTTAATGCTTCGATTTCCTGGGGTGAAGTTCGAAGTTTGTGTATTTTGATAAAACCCTTTTGCCAATTCACGTCCCCAATCTTTAATCGAGGCGACTTTGTCAGATGGGGGTGTAATCGTTAGAGGTGATGTATTGGATGTAAACGATGATGTCTTGGACCAGCCACTTGATAACCCTTCGATATCCACACTGTCTTCATCTTCAATATAGATACTGTTTTGAGATCCATCAGTACAAAAGCTCATTTCGGCTCGAATTGGACCTACTCCAACCTCAATCATATTTCCATCTTCTTCAATATCTGCGCCCGTAAAGTCTCCAACACTACCTCCAAATTGAACAAGAAAACCTCCAACTTCAGATGATGCATTTCCATTTCGTGTAAAGATTTTTCTATTCGACACACTAGATGGGTGCTGATAAGCAAGATAATTATTATTATTGGCAGTAGGATGGCCAGTTAACCAGTTGTTTCCTTCAAAAGGTCCAACTTTAACATTTGGCGATGATGATCGTAGTGCCGTTTCATCACAAGCCGATTCACTTTCAATATTTGCAGTGGAATTAATTCGTGTTCTCCAGAACTCTCGGTCTTCTAAAGGTCCTGAGGTGTATCTCCAGAAACCTGACCTATAAACCCCACCTTCACACTCATCCGTTCCATTAATCCAAATTTTCTCATCTTGTGGAAGACCCACATTTGAAATTGCAGCAAGATCATTGGTAGAAGTGACCATTGCTAAATAACCTTCTAGACCACATAAGTTTTGGTAACTCGCTTGGAAATTAGCTTGTTCATAACTTAAAGAGTTAGAAATATATCGGTAATAATAATTTGAGTCGGTCGGTTTCGTGACATCACCCAGTTTTACTGAAATTTCCCTAACTCCTGGTGATGCTCCTGATTGAGTAAAAATCATGGACTGAATAATATCAACATAATTTTGACATGACCCATCACCTGTAATGGTTACTGTTTGAGAATTGTTACCTGAAACAGATAAACTTAAATTGGTTAATTCTTCTTCTCCCACAACCAGCATGTCACCTGCTTGTGCACCTGTTTTAATACTAACCACCGCTTTTGTTACTCTTCGATCAAATAACTTGATCACTCGTTTCGTTGAAATTCGAGTAATTGGATCTCCATAATTTTCCATTCCTCCATATTCAACGACTAAACCTTTTACTCCCCACGCATTTGTATGTATATTTGGACCTGACCAATTATGTAAATCATTCCATTGCTGTGCAGCATTTCCAAACTGCGGTCCTAGTGAATGTAAAGACCACTCAGAACCCAAGCTATTATCAGGCTGCCAATTTGAAAAATTTCTATATGGCATGTTATTTTTAAATTTTTCTCCAACTTGTTGTCCTGAAGGACCTCCCGTTGTACTTGATCTTGTCCATGAAGCATTCACACTATTCTGGTTTGGTGAAGGGTTTTCACTCAATACTCGTTTATAGGCAAAAGCTAAACCACGGTTATTCCAAATAAATTGTTCTGGACCTGTAATCCATCTCCAATGTGGACAATCTGCATTGGTTGAGGTTCCTTGATTAACATACGAGCTTTGACTTATAAAATAATTCAGTGGAGGATCTTTAAAGAACAATGAGAGATTAGCTTGCGCTGAAATATTTTGATTAGCATTAGTAATGCTAGAGCTGACACGGTAATATTCATGCTGAATACCCTCTACCGTCGTAAGTCGTGCATCGCCTGGGTAGTCTCCAGTAAAACCTGATGAATTAATGTTTGCACGCGTTACAAAATGATGAAGGGTGAATGTTGTTCCACTTGTTACTCGTACACGATAAAAACCAGTCGTTAATCCCCAAATCGTTCCATCAGTACTTTCAACACCTAATCGACTACTAGAAATATCTTGAATTCGAATAATATCATCATCAGCTAAACCATGATTACTTGCTGTGGTAACAACAGCAGGGTTTGCTTTGGTAATGGATGAAATATTGATGTTTGTTTCTCCTTGAAGAAAAGGAATTAAATTCATTAACCGAGTATTTGCATTATAATTTGCGCCTCTTGTATAAATTGGCATCGTATCAACATTTTTTAAAGCTCTCCAATCTTCGACTGCTGTTGCTTGAGAGGTACGATTCATAGGGCCACCACACTTGCCTAGATTAGCGGTCGTGTTTTGGTTTAGAGATTGAGCTAGACCCCCTAACCAACCATTCCCTTTTGCTTTTTCAGCAACCACTTCATTTTCTGCTTCACTTGTAATGGTTGCTAGATAACCTGTTTTTGCAAAATAGTTTAAACGGTTTGCAACCTTATATCCTTCGCTATATCTCGTATTTCTATTATTATAAGCTTTACCCGATGTAGAAACTGGGAATTGATAGAATTCATAAAAATGGTTAAAGCCATCTAAGTGTTTATTGACATGTAGAGGTCCAAGAGTAAACAGGATCACTCTTTCTCCTAATGTTGCTGAAGCTGAGCTTTCAGTATTTTCATTAGTTCCTCCAGCCTCATTCGCAAACGGATTCACTTCATCACCATCTGTAACTTCATTTTTATTAAAATACTGAATAGACTCAAAAGCATTCATCCAAGTTGAAACTGCTGCACACGGAGCATCGGTTTCGTTACCGGAGTAAAGCTCCCATGCAGATATATTATAAATCGTTGGGGTATTTCCAGGTGTTAAACTTGATCCGCCTGTAATATTTTTTAATGCCTTCCAAACTCGGTTGTTATACCAAACAAAGTTTCCTGTTGAGTAATTAGATGTTGGACTCCAGGCAGTGGGTTTTGAGCTATGCTCTAATGTTAATACCCCTGTATTTTGGTTCCATCCTGGCCATTCATCTGAAGTGTTAGAGTCATCAGTTGTTGTACTTGCTGGAACTATGGTTGATTCATAATCTTCTGCTAGCGTGTTATATTTTAAAACATCCTCTGCAGAAACGTATTTATCTTTTTCAATAGTTGCTCTTGCAACACAAAACTTGGTATTATCATTGACATCCTTTTTATCATTCGCATCATCATGATTAAGTCTAAAAGAGTCAAATCCTCCGTATTCAACAACATAACCCGTGATACAATCTCAAGCATTAGTGTAACAACCAGGAATTCTTCTAAGATCATTCCATTTTCCATTTACTCGGTTACTTCTATTAATTTCCATAACAGCATATTCTTCACCAGATCTATTATTGGGTTCCCCACTTTGCCAGTTGGTATAATTATTAACCTGACCAATGTTAGGCCCTGATTCAGACCGCATCGTCCCTGGGGTCCTAAAATCTGAATTTCCAAGCCAGATATAATGTTGATCACTCGTTTGATCCATTCGATTTCCATAATACTGACCTCGTGTCTTCCCTG
>Ga0213859_10001430_pt1 | contig 10610 bp, 9 predicted proteins | sample PICome_2_FD_160133 | JGI IMG/M metagenome (GOLD analysis project Ga0213859, IMG submission 160133) | Coastal seawater microbial communities near Pivers Island, North Carolina, United States - PICO304 | ecosystem: Environmental > Aquatic > Marine > Coastal | place: USA: North Carolina | collected... | reverse complement strand
TTCGGGTCGCCCTCGGCCACCACCCGCGCCTGGCCGAGTTCCTCCGTCAGCGCGGCGAGACGACGGGGGTAGGGAACGCGTCCGTCAAGCTCCGCGAGGAAGCCACGCTCCCACTTCCGCCTGCTCACGACCTTGTTGCCCACCTTGATCTTCGCCGCCCCGTCGAGCTCGCCCTTCTTGTAGGTGGCGGAACGCTCCCAGCGCTCGGCCGGCCTGGACTCGCTGTAGCGGCCGTCGAGGACCCCACGGCGGTAGGTCGCCTTGATCCTGTGGCTGCGGTCGGGCTCCTCGCTCTCCCACCGGCCGTCCAGGACTCCCTTCCTGTAGGTGGCGTTGAGGGTGCGGACGCCATCCTCGTAGGTCCGCCAGTACCCGGAGCGTTCGCCCCGCTCGTACATCCCCTCCAGGAGCAGCTCGCCCTCCTCGTCCAGCTCGGCGTAGCGGCCCTGGAGCTTCCCGTCGCGGTAACGCGCGGTCACCGCGACGCTGCCGTCCTCGCGGTATCGCAGGAACTCGCCGTGCTTCACGCCCGCCTCGTCCACCTCGTAGCGCTCACGCAGACCGCCGCCGGGCCAGCGGGTCTCCACGACCCCCTCGTCGGCGGGGACCGTCACCGAGAGGGCGAGGGACAGGGCAAGGAGCGTCGCGAGCATCCAGAGAGGGTACCCTGCCCCGGGAGGACCCGACGACTTGGCAAGGAAGAGGAAGCAGGAGCGAGGCGGCGGAACGCGCGCCACGGTGGCCCTCGAGCGCGCAGGGGTCCCCTTTCAGCTCCACGTCTACGACCTGGGCCGGGGCCCCATCGAGGGGTCGGTCGGGGAGGCGGTCGCCGCCCAGCTCGGCCTCGCCCCCACCGTCGTCTTCAAGACGCTCCTGGCCGAGGTCGACGGCGCCCCGGTCTGCGCCGTGGTCCCCACGGCCGGGAGCCTCTCCCTCAAGCGGCTCGCCGCGGCTGCTGGAGGCAAGCGGGCGCGAATGCTGGAGTCGACCGACGCGGAGCGGATCTCCGGCTACGTCACCGGCGGGATCAGCCCCTTCGGTCAGCTCAGGGCGCTCCCCACCTTCCTGGACCGGTCGGCCGTGGGCCTCGAGGCCATGCTGGTCAGCGCCGGGCAGCGGGGGCTGCAGCTCGAGCTGCAGCCGAGCGCCCTCGTCCAGGTGGCCGAGGCTCGCCCTGTCGAGGGCCTCGGCGTCCCGCGCTGACCCTCCGCGCTGCCCCCCCACACGGGGCGTCATCGCTCCCTGGGTCGCTCCACCCCGCCGTGATAGGGTCTGCCCGCGATGAGCAAGAAGAACCCCAGGAAGTCACGCCCGACCGGCCGCCCCGGAGCGGCTTCGAAGCTGGAAGCGGACCTCAAGGCCGGGCATGAGAAGCTGCAGCAAGGCCAGCTCGCCAAGGCCGAACAGCTCCTTCGGAAGGCGGTCTCCACCCACGGTCGGGAGCCCCGGCTGATGGCCAACCTCGTGGCTGCGATCCAGCGCCAGGGGCGCCTCGACGACGCCGAGAAGGCAGCACGGGCCTCGAAGGCCGCCAACCCGGATCACGCGCCCACCGCCAACAACCTCGGGACGGTCCTGAAGTTCCAGGGCCAGCTCGAGGAGGCCACCTCGGAGTTCCAGCGGGCCGCCGAGCTCGACCCCAACAGCGGAGACGCGCTGCGGAACCTGATGGGGCTCAAGACGTACGACGACCCTGCGGACCCGGACCTGGCGGCCGCAGAGGCGCTCCTCGAGCGACTGCCGCCGGGCGACCAGACACGGATCGGCCTGTACTTCGCCCTCGGGCGGGCGCTCGATGAGGTCAACGAGCACGAGCGAGCGTTCGTGTGCTTCGAGCGCGGCAATCGCCTCCGCCGTTCCCTGATGAAGTACCAGCCACGGGAACTCGAGGTCCTCGTGGAGGAGTCGATCCGGTGCTACGACGCCGAGCACGCCGCCCTGCCGCCCGCCGCCGGTGCCTCCACCGCGGCCCCTGTCCTCGTCTGCGGGATGCCACGCTCCGGCTCGACCCTCGTGGAGCAGATCCTCGCCAGCCACCCCAAGGCCGAAGGTGTCGGAGAGACCCCCGCGCTCCCCATGGCCATCGGGCGGATCACCGGTGACCCCAGCGAGCGGGTCGCGAGAGCCGCCGCCCTCCCCGACGACGAGCTCGCCGCCCTCGGCGAGCGCTATGCCGCAGAGCTCCAACGACTCGCGCCGGACGCGGAGGTGGCCGTCGACAAGTTCCTGACGAACTTCCTGCAGGCGGGTCTCCTGCGCCGCGCCCTGCCTCGTGCGCGGTTCATCCACGTGCGGCGAGCACCCATGGACAACGGGTTCGGCATCTTCCGCACCCTGTTCACCTCGACGATCCCCTACGCCTACGACTTCAAGGAGATCGCCGCGGCCTACGCCCTCACCCACCGGCTCTGTGACCATTGGGAATCCGTGATGCCCGGGTCGATCCTCCAGGTGGACTACGAGGACCTCGTCCAGGACCTCGAGGGCACAGCCCGGAAGATCGTGGAGTTCGCCGGACTGCCCTGGGACGACGCCTGTCTCTCCTTCCACGAGACCGAGCGAGCCGTTCAAACGGCGAGCGCGACGCAGGTGCGGCAGCCCATCTACACCTCGTCCGTGGAGCGCTGGAGGCCCTACGAGCCGCACCTCAAGCAGCTCGTCCGAGCCTTCGAGGCCAACGGGATCGAGATCCAAGGCGGAGGCGGGCAGTGATCCCCGAGGGGCCGGCGCAGTGCCCCTGCTGCGACTATTACACGCTCCGCGACCGCGGGAGCCACGAGGTGTGCCCCGTCTGCTACTGGGAGGATGACGGCGCCGGACTCGAGGCGCTGGACGAGGTCTCGCCCCTCAACCACATCACGCTGCGCGCCGCCCGCCGGAACTTCGAGCGCCTCGGCGCCAGCGACCAGGCCGCGGTCTCGCTCGTGGCGAGCCCCGAGGAGCGCGACGGGCTCCGGAGGGAGCAGCGGGCCACCTACTTCTGATCCGTCTCGGTCCGGTGGCTCGTCGGATTTTCCGTCGATCGGAGAGGGCCAGCCGGGTCCGAACTTCCGATCCTCGGTGGGGTGAAGTGGTTGCTGGAGAACATGCTGATGCCGCCCTCGGGGCTCTACCTGGCGGTCCTCGTCGGCCTGGCGGTCCGGTGGCGCGCCCGGCGCCCGATCCTCCGCCGGCTGGCGACTGCGCTCGCCGCGACGGGCGCCTTGCTGACCGCCGCGCTGACCCTGCCGATCGTGGCCTTCTGGCTCCTGGACGGGCTGCAGACCTACCCCAGCATCGACCCGTCCGCCGAGAGCATCGACGCGGACGTGATCGTGGTCCTCGCTGGCGACGTGGACTGCGACCCCCCGGAGTACGGACCGGATCAACCCGGCGCCCTGAGCCAGATCCGGTGTCGCTATGGCGCGAACCTCGCCCGTCGCACCGGGCTTCCTCTGGTGGTCACCGGCGGCGTGCTGCGGCCCGACCGTCGGCCGGTCAGCCACGTCCTACGCGACTACGTGCAGGACGAGCTGGGCGTCGAGGTGACGTGGACCGAAGACGCCGCGAAGACCACCCGGGGCAACGCGCGCGGGGTTGCTCGGCTGATGGCGCGGCACGGATACGCGCGGGCCGCGCTCGTGACCAACGCCTGGCACATGCCGAGGGCGGTCCAGGCCTTCGAGCAGGAGGGCGTCAGCGTGCTGCCCGCCCCCACAGGAGCCCATTCGGCGCCGAGCAGGACCCTAGAGGGCCTCGTCCCTAGAGGTAAGACGATGCGGGACTCGTGCTGGGCGCTTCACGAGTACGCGGGCATGGTCTGGTACCGGCTGGCCCGGTGACCTCGCTGCCCTCCCGGGCGGGTCCAGCGATCAGGGGAGGATCGGAACTTCCAGCCCGTTGGAGAAGTTCCAGTTGCCGCTCCCGTTGCCGATGTCTCGGTAGACCAGCTGAAGATAGGCACGGGATCCGGGCCTCAGGATGTTCGCGAACGCAGCGAGCTGGGGCTGCATGTCGATCGGCAGCTCGAACCTGCCGGACGGTCCGATCCCACCGAACCCAACGCGGAGCGCACCGCCCCCGACGCAGACGAAGCCGCCGCCGCTCGGGAAGTAGTGGGGTGAAGAGGACAGGAAGACCATCCCCGCCGAACCCGCGGGGGCGTTGTTCACCACGAAGGTCAGGTTGTTCTGGGAGACCGAGGCCGAGCCTCGGTAGTCCGCCGTGGCGATGGTGCCTTGCACGCTGGGGGTCATCGGGCCGCAGTAGCCGCTCGGCCCCAGCTGCAGGTTGCAGAGGAAGCTCTCGACGCGGGGCCCCTGTCCGACCAGTGAGTTCAGCCCGTGCGACCCGTTCGGATAGAGGTAGGCCTCGACCTCGCCGGCGGGGAGCCCGAGGGCCGTGAGCCTGTCGAGGAGGAGGACCGAGTGCGCCGGCTCCACGGAGAGGTCCTGCAGGCCATGGTGGACCTGGATCGGGGCCATCCCATCGGGGAACCAGGCGGGCGAGCGTCGGAGCCAGGAGAGGCGGGCCTCGTCGAGCGTCAGCGTGCCGCTGATCCACGGCTCCACGGCCGTCTCGTAGATGACGCGCCCGATCCCCTCGGGCTGCGCACCGTTGTTCACGATGTTGGCGGCCTCGGTCTGAACGCTCGGGAGGCTCAGATCGGTGAAGCCGAACATGTTCACCACGCGACGGATCCTCGGGTCACGGACCTTGAGGAGCATCGCCGTGGCCGCGCCGCGGCTGATCCCCCAGGCTGCGATGCGGGCGTCGTCGATGTCGGGGTACTCGAGCAGAAGCGTCGAGAGCATCGAGCGCACGTCATCCACGTCTCGGTCGGCGTAGCTCGGCGTCCCGCCGGAGATGAACGGCCCTGCGAAGGAGCTGGTGAGCGTCTCCCCCCGGAAGGAGGGCATCAGGATGAAGTAATCATCGTCCACGCACTCGCCGGGGAAGGTCGAGAGGAGGTTCGAAGCCTCCTCGACCGAGACTCCCACCAGACCGCCGTGGCAGAGCACGAGGGCAGCGTGGGGCTGCCCCGGCTCGTAGTTCTGCGGGAAGCGGATCGCTGCGTAGTGCCGCTCGCCTTCCGACAGGTGGCTGACGATGTGGATCTCCGCGTTGGACGGTCCGAGACCCGTGGCCTCGAGTTGGAAGCCGTCGATCTCGATGGGTCGGCTCGCCCAGTCGTCGAGCACCGCCTGGATCTCGTAAGGCGTGGGCGGCACGAACAGCCGGGAGAGCGCCTGCGGCGCGGCGTGGACGGCACTCTGCGAGGCCATCAACGCCAGGCCGAGCGGCAGCGCGAAGCGAGATGCTCGGAGGAGGTCGGTCAGCGACATTTGAAAGGTGCCAGATCCCAGGCCGGCAGGCCCGGGTCAGGCCCGTGGGGGAAGTTGGAGAGACCTGGAAAGGATACCAATCTCCCACGGACACCCGGGCGAAGCCGCAACTCGGAGCGCCCAGAACACCCGCTGAAGCGCCCAAAGCGAGACAACGAGGGGGAACCCCTACAGGCAGGGCCCTAGCCCAGGACCAACGACGCCCCGTCCATCTGCGAGTGCTTCTCCAACCCCATGACCTCTAGCAGGGTCGGAGCCACATCAGCGAGGACTCCGTGCTCCCTCATCTTCGCTCCCTTGAGCCCGTCCCCGATGACGACGAACGGGACCTTGTTCAGGGTGTGGGCGGTGTGGGGCTGGTCCGAGGAGGGGTCCCAGAGCTGCTCCGAGTTCCCGTGATCCGCCGTGATGGCGACCGTCCCTCCCTTCGCGAGGACCGCCGGCACGATCTGCTTCAGGCAGCCGTCCACTGTCTCCACTGCCTTCAGCGCCGCCTCGTAGATCCCCGTGTGCCCCACCATGTCCGCGTTGGCGAAGTTGACGATGTACACGTCCGTCTCACCCTTCGCGAGGCTCGCGAGGATCGCGTCGGTGACCTCGCGCGCGCTCATCTGAGGGGCGAGGTCGTACGTCGCAACCTTCGGGCTTTGAACGAGCGTCCGGGTCTCCCCTTCGTACGGCGCCTCCTGGCCGCCCGAGAAGAAGTAGGTGACGTGCGCGTACTTCTCCGTCTCGGCGATCCGCTCCTGGCGGAGTCCCGCCGCGCTCACCAGCTCGGGGAAGATGCCGCTCAGATCGATGGGCGGGAACGCCACCGGGATGTCGATGTCATCTCGGTACTGGGTCATCGACGCCGCGTGCACCGTGGGGGCTCCAGGGCCCCTCTCGAAGCCGCTGAAGCCCTCCTGGACCAACGCGTCCGTGATCTCCCGCATGCGGTCCGCTCGGTAGTTGAAGAGCAGCACCCCGTCTCCGTCCTCGATCCGCCCGGAGCCGTCGGCACCGATCACGCAAGGCTCCACGAACTCGTCGGTGACCCCTGCTTCGTACGAGGCTTGGATCGCCGCGAGCGCTGAATCGAAGCGCTCACCCTCACCGCCCACGAGGAGCCGATAGGCCCGCTCTACTCGCTCCCACCGCTTGTCCCGGTCCATCGCGTGGTAGCGGCCGATCACCGACGCGATGCGCCCGACGCCCGCCGCCTTGCACGCCGCCTCGAGGGCCTCAAGGAAGCTCGCGCCTGAGCGAGGAGGTGTGTCCCGCCCATCGGTGATGGCGTGCACCATGACCTGATCTTCAGCGAGTCCCTGGGCCGCGGCCATCTGGAGCAGCGTCTTGAGGTGGTCGTCGCTGGAGTGGACCTTGCCGTCACTGACCAGCCCCAGGAGGTGGAGCTTCTTCCCCCGGACCCGGACATCGTCCATGAGCTCGCAGAACGTCGCGTTCCGCGCGAACTCACCCGCTTCGATCGACTTGTCGATACGGCTGACGTCCTGGTAGACCACCCGACCGGCGCCGAGGTTGGTATGCCCGACCTCGCTGTTTCCCATCACCCCGAGCGGTAGCCCGACCTCGGACCCACAGGCGGTCAGGAGCGTGTTCGGGTGTTCGGCGAGCAACCCCTGGAAGTAGGGCGCGCCCTCTGCGATCGCGTTGGACTCTGTCTCCTTGCGCTGCCCCCATCCATCGAGGACGAGGAGGACGATCGGCTTGCGGGTCATGTGGCGTGGTCGATGGAGAGTGGTCGGGCGCAGCGGGGCTCGCCGTTGAGCCCCAGGGGCCTGCTATATTGACGTTCCCCAAGGCTCCCGTCATCCGCGCCCTCGCCTCAGGTCCATGAATCTGCTTGCCCGCCTCGCCGTCCGCTCCTCCGCCGCCGCCTTCGTGCTCTCCTTCGTGCCGGCCTGCGGCATCCTGGGGAACCTCAACCACTATCAGGTCAACGATGACGCGGTGCTGGGCGCGGAGGCGTACCCCGAGCTCCTGGCGGGCGAGACGGTGGTTCGAAGCGGCCCGGACGCCCGAATGGTGAACCGGTTGACGCAGCGTCTCGTGTCCGCGGCCAAGGAACTCGACCCGGCGGTGGCCGGCCAGTTCGACTGGGAGGTCCGGCTCGTGGAGCAGGACGAGGTGGTGAACGCGTGGTGCCTCCCCGGAGGCAAGATGGCGGTCTTCACGGGCATCCTCCCCATCGCCGGGGACGAGACCGGGCTGGCCGTGGTGATGAGCCATGAGATCGCCCACGCCACCCTTCGCCACGGGACCGAGCGCCTGACCCGCCAGGACCTCCTCACGCAGCTCATCGAACTCGGCGCCGAGGCGTACAGCGAGGACGCCGAGACCCGGCAGCAGACGGAGGCCCTGGCCTCGGACGCGGCGCACCTGCTCGTGAGTCTCCCCTTCGGTCGAGACGCGGAGATCGAGGCGGACACCCGGGGCCTGATGTACATGGCGCACGCCGGCTACGACCCCAGGGCAGCGGTCGGGTTCTGGGAGCGTATGAGCTCGGCCTCCGGTCCGGCTCCCTTCGAGCTCTTCTCGACCCACCCCTCCGATGAGCGCCGCATCGAGCAGATCCGTGAGGCGCTGCCCGCGGCCATCGAGGTCTACGAGCAATCGCTCGGATCAAGATAGCTCAAGTCGCCGCCGTCAAGCGACTTACACCGCCCCGGGGCTCGAGCGGCTAGGGCCGGAGGGGGCCTGGCGATTAACCTACTGGCGCGAGCGCAACGGCCGACAGGCACGAGCGTTACGCACTCGCCCACTCGCTACGACCCACGCCCCCTCCGGACGTGAAGATCGCGTTCGCGACCCCCGAACTCAAGTCACTCGTCCGGCGAACCCAGCTCGCTGAGATCGCCGAAGTCCTCCCCCGGACGCTCCAGGGCCTCGGAGCAGAGGTGCGGGTGTTCCTTCCCTTCTCGAAGGACATCGACACCGAGTCCCTCGGCCCGCTCGAGGAGAGCGCGCTCCTGAGGATCAGGGATGGCTCGAGCCGAACGCCCATCACCATCCGGACGGGGTCCATCAACGGCCTTACGGTCCACCTGATCGACCACGAGAGCCTGTATCGGAACCGGCACCCCTACGGCGATGAGGACGGTCCCTACCTGGACAACTGGCGGCGCTACGCCATCTTCGCCAGGGCCGTGCTCGAGGGCTTCGGGCCGCTGGCGTTCACCCCAGACGTGATCCACTGCCTCGACTGGACCTCGGGCCTCATCCCCCTCGTCCAGCAGCTCGAGTACGCCGGCCGCGAGCACCCCGCCGCCAAGCCCGGCACCTTCTTCGCGATCCAGAACCTCGCCATGCAAGGTTCCTTCGAGCGCGAGATCCTGCCGAAGGTCGGCATCCCCCACGAGTACTTCCGCAACGTCGAGGGCGTGGCCCTGGGCGGGCGGGTCAACTACCTCAAGGCCGGCGCGGAATTCGCGACCCTGGTCGGGACCACCTCCAACAGCAAGGCCAAGGAGTTCATCAGCTCCGACCGCGGCGACGGCCTCGAGGACACCTTCCGCCGCCGCGAGAAGGAACTGGTCGGGGTGCAGAGCGGGATCGACTATCGGACGTGGAACCCCGCCACGGACCCGCTGCTGGCCCAGAACTTCTCGCCGGACCAGAAGGACGTCGCCGGCAAGCGCAAGTGCAAGGCCCGACTTCAGGAGGGGCTCAAGCTCGACGTGTCCCCGCGCACCCCGGTCGTCGCAGTGGTCGGACGCTTCGACGCGGACAGCGGCTTCGACATCCTCGCCGAGTCCCTGACCCCGATCCTCGAGAGGAACGTCCAGCTCGTCCTGATGGGCCCGGGACCGCCCGAGATCGTGGAGCGGCTGCACACCATCGAGCAGACCTTCGCCGGGTGCTGCCGGGTCATCGAGGGGTACGACGTGGGCACAGCCCACACGCTGCTCGCGGGCGCGGACATCCTGCTCCTGCCCGGGCACTATCACGCCACCAACGCCCTGGCGGCCATCGCGCTGCGGTACGGCGTCGTCCCCATGGCCTATGCCCACAGCGGCCTCGAGGACACCCTGGTGGACCTGAAGGCCTCCCCCAAGAAGGGCACCAGCATCCTCTTCGACCGGTACGAGTCCGCGGCGCTCGTGGACGCCGTGGACGAGGCTCGAGCGATCTACAAGAAGGCGGCGGATTGGAAGGTCATCCTCAAGCGCTGCATGGCACAGGACTTCTCGTGGGCGGAGACCGGCCGCGAGTACATGAAGGCCTACCGCAAGCTGGGGCGGGCGCTGAAGGCCCGCAAGCCCTGATCATCCCCCCATGGGCGACCAGCTACTGATCGGGCTCGACTTCGGGGGTATGTCGATCAAGGGCGGCGCCGTGAGCGCCTCCGGCGGCGAGGTCCTCGCGCGCGGCCTGCGCCCGTTCGCCCCGGACGTCGCGGCCACCGAGATCTTCGCGCGGGCGGCCGAACTGGTGCTCGAGCTCGAGGCCGCCGCGGGCAGGTCCGCCGAGCGCATCGGCGTCGGGTGCGCTGGCCTCTTCGACCGGCCCACGGGCACCGTGCTCGCGAGCGCCAACATGCCGAACCTCGTGGGCGAGAGCCTGTCCGATGGGGTCAGCGAGGGCCTCGGCGGTCGGAAGGTGCTCGTCGAGAACGACGCCAACGTCGCCGCGTTCGGAGAGCAGTGGCTGGGCGCCGGCATCGCAGAAGACAGCATGGCCCTGCTGACCCTCGGCACAGGCGTGGGCGGTGGCATCGTGCTCGAGAACGAGCTGTTCATCGGTCCCGGGGGCAACGCCGGAGAGATCGGTCACACGGTCATCTTCCCGCGGCCGAGCGGGAGCCACTACGATGGCCCCTACCACGAGGAGCTCGCGTGCCCCTGCGGCTCCTACGGGTGCCTCGAGCGGCTCGTCTCGGCGACGGCCGCCAAGCGCCGCGCGGCGGCCGCTGGCCTCAGCGACGACCTCCCGGACCTCGCTCAATCGGCCCGGACCGCGGATGGCCCGGAGCGCCGGCTGATGCATGAGATTGGCCGCGACCTCGGCTCGGGCCTCTCGACCCTGGTGACCCTCTTCGATGTCTCGTTCTTCGTCATCGGCGGCGGCTTCGGCGCGGCCCTCGACGTCCTCCGCCCCGGAGCCGAGGAGCTGCTCGAGGAGCAGCGCTACGGGACGGGTAGCTCGCGGATCGTGCCTGCGACACTGGGTTCCGACGCCGGCTGGATCGGCGCCGCCCGGCTCAGCCTCCGGGCCGACTGAGTCCGCCTCGGTCTGAATCCTTGGGGCACGGGTCGCGCGCCAGCGCCCTCCGTTGGCCTAAGA
>Ga0213859_10001428_pt1 | contig 10622 bp, 9 predicted proteins | sample PICome_2_FD_160133 | JGI IMG/M metagenome (GOLD analysis project Ga0213859, IMG submission 160133) | Coastal seawater microbial communities near Pivers Island, North Carolina, United States - PICO304 | ecosystem: Environmental > Aquatic > Marine > Coastal | place: USA: North Carolina | collected... | reverse complement strand
AAGCTGCCCGCTGTGCTGACGTTACCCCGCGTTGAGACATAGAACTGGCCCACATCAAGAATGCGCCACTTGGCATAGGAATCTACTTCAAGGGCCTTTTGCTCAAGCGTCAAAAAGCGCTCAGAAGGCGCATCTTCTGTCTGTATTCGAGCATCGAATTTACGAACGGTGTTAACCCAGGGAATTTTGACATGCAAACCAGGCGGGATATCCGCGTTAACCACCTCGCCAAATTGCAGCATAACCGCTCGCTCTGTTTCTTTAACCACGAACAGCGAGTTGCCCGCGATCAGCAGAAGCAAAAAGAGTGTGCCGATGACTAAAAAGTTCTTCATGGTCTTCCTCCTCTGCCGCTCCCAAGGCGGGTGCGGTCAACCGAGTTGGCAGTTGAAGGCCCGGGGAGATAAGGGGCTAACTGATTTGCGAGATCACGCAGATCCTGCGTGGTGCCGCCCAGGCGCCCGGCAGCAGCATTTTGTTCCATGATTTTGTCCAGCGGCACGTACAGCATGTTATTGCCACCTTCTACGTCAATCATAATCTTACTGCTGGCTGTCATGACATCCTGCAGAGATTCGATGTAGAGGCGTTGGCGAGTGACTTCTGGCGCCTTCTGATACTCAACAAGCAGTTGATCAAAGCGTGACGCTTCACCCTCTGCTTGCGCGATAGCCTGTTGCTTGTAGGCGTTGGCTTGTTCAATCTGGCGCTGAGCCTCACCCCGCGCCTCAGGAATACGTTGATTTGCATACTGCTGGGCCTGATTCTGAGCGCGCTGCTCATCTTCCCGCGCACGTATAACGTCATCAAAGGCAGGGCGCACCGCATCAGGTGGCTGGGCCTGCACCACGTTTACGCGGGCCACACGAATACCGGTGTCGTAATTATCCATGTACTCCTGCAGTCGATCCTGCACAGCAGCAGCCATCTGCTCACGACCTGTCGTCAGAATCTGATCCATAAAATTGCTGCCGACTTCATGCCGTATCGCTGATTCCGCAGCATTGTCCAGGCTCCGCTCAGGATCCTGAACGGCGATGACATAATCTACCGGATCTTGGATGACGTACTGGACCGTTACATCGATATCGATGATATTTTCATCAGTAGTCAGCATGGCGCGATTTTCATAGGTTTTGGCATTCAGCTCGGACACATTGACCAGATTAACCTCATCCACAATCGGCGGATTCCAGTGCAAACCCGGTGCCACTGTCGCATCCAGCACTTTACCAAAACGCAGCACGACGCCACGTTCGGCTTCATCGACCACGTAAAAACCCATGAAACCCCAGATGATCGCTGCGACCGCCACCAGCCCAACCAGCAGGCCCGCCGATATGTTACCGGGTGCCTGACTTCCGCCGCCGCCACTTGACCCACCACTGCCACTGCCAAACAGGCCATTCACCTTTTTGCTCAGGTTCTTGATGACTTCATCGATGTCCGGTGGTCCCTGGTCACCACCCCGACGGCCACCACCCCAAGGGTCGTTGCCATTGCCGTTATTACCAGGTTCATTCCAAGCCATTGGCTTCTCCACAGCTTTCTTAATCGCAGGAGCGCGATATTACCTAACATATGGGGATTAACACAGCATTTTACAACGCCGCGCTAGCTGCCGGACACTGAGCCGGCAATGACCGCCTGCACATGAGGCAAGCTGTCGCTCTGCCCGCTGGGCGTAGACTTCGGTTCCCCTAACTGAAGGTCTTCCTGAGCCAGAATCCTGTCCAATTCTGCTTTTGGCAGTCGTAGATCGAGAATACTGGCACCGGTTTCATCCGTTTGCTCAGCGGTGACAAATTTACTCTGATACAGGTGGCTTCGCAGTTTTGCCTGTTTCGCTTGCAAGATAACCGTTTGCGACACCAGTCCTCCGGACAGGAGTTCCGTCATTGCCGTCAGCAGAAGATCGAGGCCAACGCCTGATTTTGCGGAAACCCAGACTCTGACCGGCAGTCCGGCTTCGTTTCTGAGCAGTCGCGGCTCACCATCGGGAACACTGTCTATTTTGTTGATCACTTCAAGTCGCGGCACCTGATCAGCATCGATTTCCTTCAGGACCGATTCGACTTCCATCCGCAGTTCATCCTGTGCCTCATTCGCACCGTCAATAACATGCAGAAGCAATGTCGCTGACGCGGTCTCTTCGAGTGTGGCCCGGAATGCTTCAACCAAACCATGGGGAAGATGACTGATAAATCCGACGGTATCCGCGACTATAGCCGGCCCCAAATTCGGGAGTTCAAGCCGCCTGAGCGTCGAATCCAGCGTCGCAAACAGCTGATCTGCAGCGTAAGTCTGGGCGTCAGTCAATGCATTAAACAGCGTTGACTTGCCAGCGTTGGTGTATCCCACCAAAGACACGGTAGGCACTTCCGCCCGTTGACGCGAGCGTCGGCCCTGTTCGCGCTGACCACGAACCTTATCGAGCCCTTTATGAATCGCCTTGATGCGCTGGCGAATCATCCGCTGATCCAGTTCCAACTGGGTCTCACCGGCACCTTTCAGCCCGATCCCCCCTTTCTGCCTGTCCAGATGAGTCCACCCGCGCTTTAGCCGGGTGCTTAAATGCTTCAATTGGGCCAGCTCGACCTGAAGTTTCCCTTCGTGGCTCCTCGCCCTCTGAGCAAAGATGTCGAGAATCAGACCCGTCCTGTCAAGCACGCGGCACTTCAGGTGTTTTTCGAGGTTTCGTTCCTGACTCGGGCTCAGGGCGTGATTGAAGAGTACCAGTTCTGCCCCGGTTGCGCGTACGCATGCAGCAATCTCCTCGAGCTTTCCGCTACCGACAAAATGGTTTGGCGCCGGCTGCCGACGAGTACCGCCTATGTATGCGACAGGGGAGGCGCCGGCGGACCGCGCCAGCTCCTCAAACTCCGTCGGGTCATCGCGCTCTTCTTCAGAGTCAATGACGAGATGGACCAAAACGGTTTTTTCACCAGAGTCTGGCCGGTCGAAAAACAATCAGTACCTCAAGTTACGAATTGCCCGGCTCACCCATGGCGGCATCAGTGTCGCTTTGTCCCTGCATCGGAACCTTGACCATGCGCGCGGGCACGACGGTTGAGATGGCATGTTTATAAACCATCTGACTCACTGCATTTTTGAGCAAAATCACAAACTGATCGAAAGACTCGATCTGACCCTGCAGTTTGATCCCGCTTACCAGGTAGATCGACACTGGAATCCGTTCTTTACGGAGTACATTTAGAAAGGGGTCCTGTAGGGTATGTCCTTTGGACATTTTTTTCTCCTTAAGCTTTTGACAGAGGCAATCAAGCCGGCGTCTCTCGAGCACGAGATCGCAATTTAACGGCTTTATACACGGTTAAGGTGCGGCCGTTTCCAGAATCTTCAAGACTACATCGATTGAGTTTTTGTCAGGCTCGCCAAGCGGCCTGAGCGCCGGCCATCCGCGCAACCAGGTCAGCTGCCGCTTGGCCAGTTGCCGCGTTGCCACGATACTTTTTTCAATCATCTCACCGTGGGTGAACTCGCCGGCCAGATACTGCCAGACCTGCCTATAACCCACTGATTTCATTGAAGACATACTCAGATTGAGGTCGCCCCTCTCATACAGGACCCGCACTTCTTCAATCAGGCCTTCCGACAGCATTCGACGGAATCGCTCTGCAATCCTGTTGTGTAATACGGCACGGTCAGTGGGTTGGATTGCCACGAAGCAGAGGCGGCAGGGCAGTTCTGCCGGATCATGGTTCTCCTGGTGCAGCGCCGTCAGTGATTTTCCAGTAAGAAGAAATACCTCGAGCGCGCGCTGCAAACGCTGAGGGTCATTAGCATGAATCCTGGCAGCGGATTCCGGATCCACTTTTTTGAGTTCAGCATGCACAGTTTCCCATCCACGTTCTGCGGCCAGCGCTTCGATTTGCTTGCGAACCTTAGGACTCGCATTCGGCATCGCTGCCAGGCCATCCCGCAAGACCTTGAAATAGAGCATCGTGCCCCCGACCAGCACCGGCGTTTTGCCTCTCACCAGGACATCGGACATCTCTCGGATAGCATCAGCGCGAAATTGTGAGGCAGAGTAAGTCTCTGAAGGATCTCTGATATCCATCAAACGATGAGGATACTGGCGCCGGGTAGTGGCATCCGGTTTTCCGGTGCCAATATCCATGCCGCGGTATACCTGAGCTGAATCCACGTTTATCAGCGTGCTGGGGAAGCGATCTGACAAGTCCATGGCGAACTGGGTCTTGCCCGCCGCAGTCGGCCCCATCAGACAAATGGCTGGAGGTTTCTTTATGGATTCACTTGCCTGCATCGCCACGGATGAAGCTCCTGTAAAGTCGCCGGGTCTGTCATTACTGTCCGCGCAGGAACAGCTTGTCCAAGGCATCGAGACTCTGGTAAACCCAGGTTGGACGACCGTGGTTGCACTGACCAGAGCGTTCCGTCGCTTCCATATCACGCAGCAGAGCATTCATTTCCGGAATGGTGAGTTGCCTGTTAGCGCGCACCGAACCGTGGCAGGCCATGGTCGAGAGCAGATCGTCATGGTGAGCCTGGATACGTTCGCTGCTGCCGAATTCCAGCACATCAGACAGCACGTCACGAACCAGTTGCTCGACATTGGAATCTTTGAGCAGTGCCGGCACCTGACGCACCACAATTGATTCTGCGGCCACCCGCTCCAGCTCAATGCCCAAACTCAGCAGAATTTGGTGCTGCTCCTCGGCACAATCGGCCTCGGCCTGGGATACCGCCAGTGAAACCGGGACCAGCAGAGGCTGCATCTTCAGCTGCTCAGCCGAGGCCGCAGTTTTCATTCTTTCATAGGTAATACGTTCATGGGCTGCATGCATATCAACCACAATAAGCCCGTCCCTGTTCTGGGCCAGGATGTAAATTCCGTGGAGCTGGGCAAGCGCAAATCCCAGCGGTGGAATCTCTGCGTCGGTCTGGTAAAGCTCTGTCAGAGCATTCTTGTGGGCAAGCCCGTCAGCATACTGGGGCAGTTGCCGGCCGTTATCACGCACCTGCTGGTATGAGTAATGATTCGAGGGTCCCGGCCCGCCGAGCGAAAGCGCATCCTGAGCCTGTATCTGACCCGCCGCTTCCGAATGAACGCCTGGCCCGCCGGGCACCGGCTCATGAGCAGGCTCCATGTCTTTGGGGATCTGATCTCCCGGCCTCACCTCTGCCAGCGCCTTATGAAGCGCGCTAAACAAAAAATCATGGACCAGGCGGCTGTCTCGAAAACGCACCTCATGTTTGGTGGGATGCACATTTACGTCAACCGCAGCGGGGGCCAGTTCAAGATAGAGCACATAGGCAGGATGTCTGCCATGGAACAGCACATCCCGATAGGCCTGCTTTATCGCATGCGCAACCAGCTTGTCCCGTATGATTCGCCCATTGACGTAAAAGTACTGCAGATCTGCCTGCGAGCGGGAAAAAGTCGGCAAACTGACCCAGCCCCAAAGTCGCAGGCCAGCGCGCTCAACGTCGACTGACACTGAACTCTCAACGAATGCGGGACCGCACACCAGAGAAACCCGTCGCTGCTTTTCGAATTCACTGCGGGCTGCCTGTAACTGGTGGATGGCTCTCTGATTATGATTCACAGTGAACTGCACATCGAATCGACTCAAAGCCAGGCGTTTAACCGTTTCTTCAATGCGGGCGAATTCAGTTTTTTCAGTGCGGAGGAATTTTCGGCGGGCGGGTGTGTTGAAAAACAGATCTCGGACTTCAACAGTGGTTCCGAGGGGATGAGATACCGGCGTAACCTCTGCCAGCATCTCCTGACCTTCAGCTTGCACTTGCCAGGCGAGCTCGTCTTCTGCCACCTGCGCCCGGGATTGCAGGGTCAAGCGGGAGACAGAACTGATACTGGCCAGAGCTTCGCCTCGAAACCCCAAACTGGCAATCGTCTCCAGATCCGTCAATTCACGAATCTTGCTGGTGGCGTGCCTGCTCAGCGCCAGCGGGAGATCTTCTTTCAGAATCCCTGCACCGTTGTCCCGGATCCGGATCAATTTGACGCCACCCTGCTCGATATCGATGTCAAGACGGGTCGCCTCAGAGTCAAGGCTGTTCTCCAACAGCTCCTTCACCACAGAGGCAGGACGCTCTACCACCTCTCCAGCAGCGATTTGGTTCGCCAGGCGCTGACTTAGCAGGTTAATCCGATTCATACGCGACAGTCCGACATGGAGTGCCCATTGTAGCACTAAGCTGCAGCAGGGAATGCGGTGCCTGTCGCCAGGACAAGACTGATGACTATCGGGCTGACGGAATGATCAGTGTCTGCCCGATCAAAATGCGATCGCCGCGCAAATTGTTGGCTGCCCTGAGGTCAGCAAGACTGACCCGGTAAAATTGCGCAATCTCGGAGAGGGTCTCACCGCGCTGAATTTTGTGTTCGGAAGTGAGCGAAGAGTCACTACCCGGAAGTTCAAGCACCTGGCCTATCTGAATCGTATTACCCTGCAAGCCGTTAATCGACTTGAGTTCAGTGACGCTGAGTGAAAATTGCTCTGCGATTTCAGACAGCGTATCGCCACGCTTAACCGTATAAGATGTCGGTATAACGCCGTTTGCCTTCTGCCAGGCAACCAGCGTGCCGTCCGGCGGCGCTTCGTAGAAATAGTTGGCCACGCCGTCCGCAATCGCGAGGGCCATTCTTTCCTGAAAATTCCTGTTGCTCAGCCGCTGGGCTTCCTCGGGATTGGTCAGATAACCCGTTTCGATCAGGATGGAGGGAATGTCTGGGGAGTTGAGCACCTGGAGTGAGGCCTGCTGCACTTTCGTTTTGCGGATGCGGGTCACCCCGGCCAGGCTGTCCAATATGCTGGTGCCGGCCATCAGACTCTGCTCCATACTCCAAGCCATTTGCAGCGAAACCAGTGTCAATGCGACGTCGTCATCAAGCTCGCGCAGAGCCAGATCTCCCCCAACGCCCCCCAGCAGATCAGCGCTGTTCTCTTTCTCAGCGACTCTGGCAGAATTTTCGCGATCAGCGCGGTCGCCGGACAGCGCGTACACGGTCACTCCGCGCGCGCGGCTGTTGCGATACCAGTCTGCATGAATGGCAACAAACAGATCAGCGCGGTTCCGGCGTGCTATTTCAGGCCGACGCTTCAATTCGACATAGTAGTCGCCTTCTCTGATCATCACCGGCTTGTAGCCTGGCAATTTTTCCAGACGCTCGTACAGTGCCTGCGAGATTGCCAGTGTGACGTTCTTTTCTTTAATCCTTCCGTCATAGCCGATAGAACCCGGGTCCTCACCCCCGTGACCCGCTGAGATTGCCACGACTATGTCGCGACGTGCCTCACTTCCTGTCCGGTTTTCGGGCAGATTAGCGCTCTGGCTCTGCTGACTACCCGTTTTATCGTAGAGGTCCAGCACCAAACGCTCGCCGAATTCGCTGTTGGGCGCCAGGCTGAAGGTTTCCGGCTCAACGGCGCTGGTCAGATCAAGCACAATCCGCAGTGAGTCACCATTTCGCACACCACTGCGGATCCCCGAAATAGGGCTGCCAGAAAAATCCAAACCGTTAAAGCTGAGATCTGTAAACGAAGACTTAATATCGACAACGAAGCGGTGTGGATCCTCCAGAAGAAAGCTGCTGTACTCAACCGCGTCGCTGAGATCAAGCACGAGACGAGTGTGATCTGGTGCCCGCCACATACGCAAATCGACGACCTCAGCCGCCTGCAGGCCGATGCCGGATGAACCGAGCAGCAGTACCAGGACCTGTCTAATGACTTTGCTTACTTTCATGGCTGATTAATTCTAAGCCGACTGTAAAACTGGATTCCAGCGCCCATCTCACCCGAATCCACGGCAATCAGGTCGCCATGGACCCACGGCGCGTTGTCTATAAGTTTCGGCGGAATTGCCACAATCTTTCGGCAGCTTTACTGCCTTTAGGAGTGTGCCCCTGCCAGCAGACCTCCCTGCCTGTCCCTGACCCGCTGAGGGTAATCGTAAGGTCAGGAAGCGGTAACCAGCCCCTGCCCCGTTCCGGCCATTCCACCAGACAAATTGTCTGGTCCGTGAAATACTCCTCTACGCCGAGATGAGCCACCTCCTCCGGAGAGCTCAGTCGGTATAGATCGAAATGGTATATGCTGCAGTGCTTGAATTCGTAGGGTTCAACCAGAGTGTAGGTAGGACTCTTCACTGCACCCTGAAAGCCGTAACCACGAAGGAACCCCCGGGCAAAGGTGGTTTTGCCTGCGCCCAGATCGCCCTGCAGGAAAATCACGGCGCCCGTGCTCTGACAGCCGGGCTCTGCCAGTTGCTCTGGTCTGAGGCCAGGATCGTGAAAAGTCGCCCTCGCAAGGCAGCTCGCCATCGCGAGCGTTTCCGACTCAGCACTTGCCTGATACCGGAAGCATTCAGACATACCCGGTCCCGCCTTCAAAACCGTCTACGTGATCAGTATTGAGCAGACGACGAATTTGCGGCAACAGATCTGTTGCCAGCAACCCTTTCTGACCGGACGCGCCAGCACATAAGTCCGCAGCTTCCCCGTGAACGCAGACGGCAGATGAGAGCGCCTGATCAAGGGAAAGCCCCTGTGCGAGGAGCGCCGCGATCACGCCCGTCAGGACATCCCCCATGCCTGCTGTAGCCATGCCGGCATTGCCCTCGGAGCAAAGCTTTATCAAATCAGGTTCCACAGCGTTTGAGATCAGAGAGCCACTGCCCTTCAGAAGGCAGTTACCTCCCCATGTATCCCGCAATGTGCGAATGGCAGCAAATCGATCCAGCTGGATATCTGAAACCGCTGTATCCAGCAATCTGGCAGCCTAGCCAGGATGCGGAGTGAGTATCCATGTGTCTTTTTTTATAGCCAGATAATCGGCAGAATTTCTGGCAAGAAGGGTCAAGGCATCGGCGTCAATGATCACCGGCAGTGACTTCTTCGATGCAGCCTTCAGAGACATTCGCAGTAGCTCCTCTCCCCAGGGCCCAAGACCCAAACCAGGGCCGACAACAAGCACTGAGGCTCGCTGCATCAGTTGACCGAAATCATAATCATGGTCTTCCGTACCATGCACCATGAGCTCGGGCCTGCGCGCCAGAAAGCCTGCCCTGTGTTCTGATCGCGTCACCACAGACACCAGACCCGCGCCGCTTCTTAAACTGGCCTCCGCCGCCATCAGTGGCGCTCCCCCAAAACCTCTGTCCCCACCGATAACCATGACATGCCCGAATTTTCCTTTATGGGAAGCGGGTGGTCGCGGGGAAAACGCGCCGAGGACAGAGTGGATATCAATCCTTCTGACTCGGGAGACCGGCGCCTGCTCATGCGAGTAGAGTGCCTGAGGCAGACCGAGATCGTCAAAGCAAAGATCCCCGGTGAAGTTCAACGCCGAGCCCGTCAGCAGCCCTTGCTTGATCGCAATAAAAGTCATCGTCTGGGCTGCGCTTATCGCCTCGTCAAAGGGCTCGCCGGTATCGGCGTTCAAGCCTGAGGGCACGTCAACTGCAAAGACAGGCATCTGACTGCTGTTGATCGCTCGTATGGCGTGCTCATAGTCCCCGCTGACCGGTCGGCGCAGCCCGGTACCCAGCATCGCATCGACCAGCAGCGTATTCGGCTGATGACTACGCAGGGCGAACGCTGTTTCAACATAGGGATGTATTTCCGCACCGGCGGCAGCCGCCATCTGATAGGCTCTGAACGCGTCTGCAGCAAGCTGCTCAGGTGGTGACAGATGAAGCACTTCACTGCTAAGGCCCAGGTCTTTGGCCAGAGCGGCAATCACATAGCCATCGCCGCCGTTATTTCCGGCGCCAGTAAAAACAATAAGGTGAGTGGTTAACGGCCAGCGCTTGCGCATCGCCTGTAAACAGGCCGCTCCCGCGCGCTGCATCAACTCAAAGCCAGTGGTATCAAAGTGATTAATGGCGAGACGGTCGAGTTGTTGAACCGCTTTTGATTCGTATAGCTGGCGTGGCAGTGGCGCAGTCGTTTCAGCCATAGCTCAGGGCATCACCCCTCAGTTAAATTTTTTGATGAGCCGTCTGACCAGGCGCAGTGTGGTCTCCAATTCTTCGATTGGAATGTCTTCAGTGTTTTCAATCGCCCAAGGGTCCTGAACTTCGCGCAGCAGACTGTAGGTATCCTGACCCTTCTCACTCAGAGTCACCAGTGCGGAGCGTTTGTGCTTGGGGTTATCGGTGTAAACAAGAATGCCATCAGCCACCATCACGTCAGTGATCCTTTGTACCGCCTGACGCGATTGACCCAAAACCCGCGCAATTCCGGGGACCGTGAGACCGGCACTGGACAGGGCAATGGCTCCAATGACTTTCCAGCGAGCGTGGGTGAGACCCAGTTCTTTGGTCATTGCATCGCCTTCTGCGATAAGCAGACCATTTAGCCTGAACAGCGTCAAAACCAGATCAAGAAACAGGACCCTTTTGGGTGAGTGCAAACTGTGCCCCCTTGGCTACGACCCGCCTCAGACCCCTGAACAGGGGACCGTGTTGACAGATCTAATTGTCAATATATTGTCATTTCTGGCCGTACCAGTCAACGACGTCAGTCTGTCCGGGCAAAACAAACTTTCTGAGGTCAGTGCGCGTCTGACCAGTGAGGGAAAACTTATCGCTCGGGCAGAGCGCGCTCCTGA
>Ga0213859_10001426_pt1 | contig 10632 bp, 5 predicted proteins | sample PICome_2_FD_160133 | JGI IMG/M metagenome (GOLD analysis project Ga0213859, IMG submission 160133) | Coastal seawater microbial communities near Pivers Island, North Carolina, United States - PICO304 | ecosystem: Environmental > Aquatic > Marine > Coastal | place: USA: North Carolina | collected... | reverse complement strand
GACGGACCGTTGAACGCCCCGGACGGGCTCTCTGCCGGCCCTCGCAGCCTGGGGTGGGCAACGGGGCGGAGCCCCGGCTTTCTCGCCGCCTGGGGCCTTGGCCTCGGGCTCATGGCTGGCTGCGTGAGCACGGAGGTCGAGGCGGAGGGGTCGAGTCCGAGGGAGCCCCTCGTGCGCCAGCTCGGGCGCGCGGATGAGGCCTTCAACGGGCGGGCCTATCGGCAGGCGCTCGACATGTACTCGGCTCTGTACATGGCGGCGCTCTCCGGCGGGTACGACGACCTGGCGGCCGAGGCGGCGGCCCAGGCCGCGGCGATCAACGCGCTCCAGGACGACCCCGAGGAGAGCGACCGCTGGATGTCCTTCGCGGCGCGCTACGCCGAGGACGAAGGGGACGGCGCCCGGAGCCGCGTGATGCTGGCCCGCGGCGTCCGCCAGTGGAAGCGGGGGCAGTCGGGCGAGGCCCTGGACACCTTCCAGGCGCTGGTGGAGCTCTGCGGGGAAAACGGCCTCGAGGTCCGCGCCATGCAGGGCGCGAGCCTCTGTGCGCTGGTGGCCGAGGGTGAGGCGCAGCTGGACTGGAGCCTCAGGGCCATCGATATCTGCCAGGGGCAGGAGCAGCCCAGGTGGGAGAGCGCGCTCTGGTCCAACCACGGGTGGCTGCTGGAGGCGCGCGGGGAGTTCAGCGACGCCTCCCGGTGTTTCGAGCGCGCCCGGCAGCTCCTCTCCGAGGGGAGCGCATCGACCATGGAGCGGCTTCAGACCGACTGGGCCCTGGGGCGCTCCCTGCGCCTCTCAGGGCAGCTGACCGAGTCCCGGGTGCTCCTGGAGCAGGCCGACCTGCGCGGCCGTGAGCTGTACGCGGCGAACCCCGCGGCACGCCAGGCAGAGTGGCTCGGACGGGCTTGGTGGGAGCTCGGGGAGCTGGAGGCGGTGGAGGGGCGGGACGACAAGGCCCGCGCCCTCCTGCAGAGCGCCCGGCGCAAGCTCCTGGAGGCGGGCGTCGCGGACGCGGCGCCGGAGCTCCTCCGCCGCCTGGACGCGCGGCTGGCCGCCCTCGGCCCCCGCTAACGCTCCCGCTCGAACCAGGCGAGGATGTGGAGCACCTTCGCGATGAGGTGGCTCGGGCGACGGGCGATGCCGTGGCCCGCCTCGGGGATGCGCACCATGGCCGTCTCGACCCCCTGGATCTTGAGCGCCTGGTAGTACTGCTCCGACTCCGAGATGGGGGTCCTGAAGTCCTGCTCGCCCGTGAGCAGCATGGTCGGCGTGGTCACGTTCCCCACGCGGGAGAGCGGTGAGCGCTCCCAGTAGTGCTCGAAGTGATCCCAGGGGGCGCCGGGGAACCAGTACTGCCAGAAGAAGTCGTAGGCGTCCGCGGTCAGGGCGAAGGAGATCCAGTTGATGACCGGCTTCGCGACGACCGCCGCCCTGAAGCGGTCGGTGGTCCCCACGATCCACGCGGTCAGCACGCCGCCGCCGCTGCCACCGGTGACGAAGAGTCGGGTCTTGTCGATGATGCCGCGGTCCATGACCGCGTCGACCATGCCCATCAGGTCGTCGTAGTCCTGGCTGGGGTAGGCGTGGTGGATACGGTTGGCGAAGGTCTCGCCGTAGCTGGTGCTGCCCCGCGGGTTGCCGTAGACGACGACGTAGCCCTGGGCGGCCATGAGCTGGAGCTCGAAGGTGAAGGCCGGGCCATAGGCGGAGAACGGGCCCCCGTGGATCTCGAGGATCAGTGGGTGCGTCCGGTCCGGCTCGAAGCCCGGGGGGGTGATCACCCAGGACTGGACGCGGAGGCCGTCGGCGCTGGTCTCGGTCCACATCTCCTCCACCGCGCCCAGCTCGACCGTCGTCCGGAGGTCGGCGTTCACGTCGGTGACCTGGAGCTGCACGTCGAAGTCGCCGCGGGCCACGTGGAGCTCGCCGGGCCAGGCCGGGTCACCACCGATCCACGCCATGGTCCCGCCGGCGACGTGGAACTCGCCGCTGGAGTACGGCCGGCCGGAGCCCATGCCGTGCAGGCCGATGTCGAGGATCTCCACGCCGCCGCCGGGGCTGGTCACCCCCACGCGCGTCCGGCCCTCGTCCACGAAGGAGAAGTAGAGGGAGCCCTGGTCGAAGATGAGGTTCCCCGGGGAGCGGTCGAGCCCCTCGGTCAGGACCTGGCTGTCCCCGCCCCCGAGCGGCCGCGCGTAGATCTCGCGTTGCTGATGCCCTTGCCGGCGGTCGTCGAACCCGGTCCAGAAGAGCGTCCCGGAGGCCGCGTCCAGGACGGCCCCGCCGTCGGGCCCCTCGCGGAAGGTGAGCTTCGTGAGCTCCCCGTCCGCGACGCGGATCGACCAGAGGTCGGTGTCGTTGGGGTGGTCGTGGCGGTCCTCCCGGAGGTTGGCGCTGAAGACCAGGGTCTCGTCGTCCGCCCACATCAGCCCGCCGCCGTGGTCTGCGGGGCCGTCGGTGAGCTGCCTGGCGGTGCCACCCATGGCGTCCACCACGAAGACCTGACGGTCCGTGTCCTCGAGGTAGCCGCCGCCGTCGGCACGGTAGCGGAACTGCTCCACCACCTTCGGCGCAGGGGCCCACTCCGCGCCGGCGGGCTTGCTGGGCATGGAGGCCAGCGGCTTCGACTCGCGCGGCACGTTCATGGTGAACGCGATGCGCCGCGAGTCGGGGGCCCATCGCAGCGAGCCAGGAGACCTGGGGAGGCGGGTCACCTGCCGGGTGGTCCCGTCGTCCATCCAGCGCACGAAGACCTCGGCGCCGTCCTGCTCCGTGCCCGTCACGTACGCGATGTAACGACCGTCCGGGGACCAGCGGGCGCTGCCCACTCCGTCCACGAGCGGCCTCGAGTCCCCGCTCTCCACGTCGAAGAGCCAGAGCTCGCGCCGCTGCCGGTCGTTCATCACGTCGAACCCCACGCGGCTGTAGAGCACCATGGAGCCGTCAGGCGAAACGGCGGGACTCGACACGCCCTCCAGCTCGAAGAGGTCCATGGCCTCGAGCGGGCGCAGGCCCTGGGCCTCTTGGAAGGTGGCGAGGAGGGTGAGGGTCAGCAGCATCGGGAGTCTCGTGATCTGGCGTGGGAACCCGGGTCAGCGCGGCGCGAGCGTCGCGGCGGGCGGCGGCCCGGGGATGAGCTGGACGTGGATGAGGTCCGGAGCGGGGAGGGGCGGGTCAACCGCCACGCAGATGACCTCCACGTCCGGGCCCAGGATGAGCTCTCCGAGGGCGGAGAGGCTGTAAGGAGCGTGAACGAACACGGGCGGCGCGCCCGGGGCCGTGGAGACCGCGAAGACCCAGGGCTCGAAGGTCGTCGTGGTCCCAGGGGCCGTGGCCTCGAGGAGCGCGACGAAGCGGCTCGACTGGTCCGCCGAGACGGCCTGGGCCACCCCGAGGGTGTCCCGCTGGGGAGAGCCGAGATGTCCGGTCACCACGAGGCCGAGGATGGCGAGGCCGATGGGGGCCCCAGCGGCGCGCCGAGCACCGCCCGCCGCGACGCCGCCGAGGACCGCGAGCGGCGCGACCAGACCGAGCGCGTACCAGTCGTGGAAGCGACCCGACAAGGACGTGATCGCCACGGCTGACCCCGCCCAGAGCACGACCAGTAGGGCGGTCGCGCGCCCCGGCCCTTTCCCGCGGGCGCCCATCAGGAGGGCCAGGGCTGCGACGGCGAGGAGGCCGAGGAGCGCCCCGCCGCCCGGTGCGTCAGCGGACACCGCCTCCCACAGGGACCTGGTGATCCCCCCGAGGGAACTGGTCCCAGGCGCGCCGGACTCCGCGTGGCCGCCGAGGCCCCCCAGGACGATCGTCCGGAGGACCATTCCGGCGGCGACGCCCGCGGCGGGTCCGGCCGCGGAGCGAAGGGCTGCGCCGACGCCCCTCGCGTCGGGCCGACAGAGGGCGGCCGCGAAGGTCACGGGGACGACGATGACGCCGCTCTCCTTGGAGAGCAGGGCGCAGAGGGCGAGCAGGGCGGTCCAGAGGGGCCGCGTGTCGCGGACCACGGCCAGGGCGGCTGCGACGGTGAAGAGCACGGCGAGCGCGTCCGCACGCCGCGGGGCGTAGGGCACCACCTCCAGCTGGGCGGGATGGAGCAGGTAGGTGGCCGCGGCGCAGGCCGTGACCGCCGCGGCGGTCCAGCCGCGCGCGCCCGCGAGCGCGCTCGCGAGGAGGCCGAGCAGCGTGGATGTGAGCGCGGCCAGGGCGATGTCGGTTCGCGCGTATTGCGCCGGATCCAGGCCGCCGAGCGCGTGATCCACACCGAAGGTGAGGTGCACGATCGGCCGGTAGAAGCGGCCGTCGGGATACCGGCCACCCATGAGCTCGTCGCCGAACACCGCGAGTGGATCCGCGATCGAGTGGAACGCCGACGCGGCGATGAGCGGATAGCCGTCGAAGCCCAGCAGCGCCTCGCCGCTCACCGTGCCGTACACGAGCCACGCGGCGAGCAGGGTTACGGCGAGGGTCACCCCCGCGAGGACGAGTGCGGGACGCTGGCTCATCCTCCGTACCCGATGCTCTGGATGCGACTCGTGACCTCTTCCTCGCCGGCCTCGGTCGGGGTGCCGAAGTCGCCCCCGGTCGCTCGCATGCCGGGATCCTCGCTCGCCTCGACGCGGCCGACCGGCCGCGGTCGACGCTCGAGCGACGGCCGCGCGTCGCCCTCGAGGTGGGACGGTACCGGCTCTCCCATGAGGTGGTAGAGCATGGGCGCCACGTCGGTGAGCCGGGCTCTGGTCCGCTCCCGACCGCCCCCGATCGACGGGCCAGCGACGACCAGCACACCCTCCAGGGCATGGTCGGGGAAGGGCTGCGTCCCCGTGGACATGGGCGGTCCGAACACGTCGGTGTAGGCGCGCCAGGCCGGAGCGAACTCCACGATGAGGTCGGGCACGCGCTCATCCTGGAGGGGCCCGGGGTAGAGCTCGGCGCCGCGGTGGACCGCCTTCATCACCGGGACGCCCGCGGGAAACTCGAGCTCACCGAGCCGCGCGGTGAGGGCCTCGAGGGCGGCCTCGACCTCGTCCCTCGGCAGGGTCCCGGTGGCCTCTCGCCCCGCCACGTTGAGGCGGATCGCGCCGAAGTTACCCTCCGCCACGTCCGCAAAGGCGCGGCTCGCGCCCAGGTCCAGGGTCGCCAGCCGGGCCGCGCGCTGGGAGGCCTTGGCGTCCGCGAGTGGACCCGTGGGAGAGGCGCCCGTGGACTCTCCCTCTCGCTGGACGCTCCAGCCCTCTTCCACGAGCCAGCGGTGCAGGTTGAAGGTGCGGCGGTAGCTCCGGAAGCCGTGGTCGGAGAGGAACACCACCGTGGCCTCGGGGCCCGCGGCCTCGACCAGCTTCCCAAGGATCGCGTCGAGCCGGCGGAGCAGGCCGGTGATCTCCGGCCCCCGCAGGCTGAGGTTGGGTCGGTGGCAGAGCACGTCGAGGCTCTTGAACACGAACATGCAGAGCCGCCAGTCGCGGCGGCCCGCGAGATCGAGGAGCTCGCGCTCCTTCAGGTCGAGCTGGTGCTCGATCGCCGCGAGGTCCGCCACCTCGTCCTGTCGCCAGACGCCCAGATCCGGCACGAAGCCCTTGGCGCGCAGATCGTCCGCGAGGCCGGCAGGGTGGGCGTACTGGGCGCCAAAGGGGCTCAGCATCCCGGCCACCAGGGTGCCGTCGATGCGCTCGGGGGGGTAGGTGATCGGGACTCCCCAGACGTGGCTCCGCTGGCCGCGCCCCGAGAGGACGCGCCAGATCGGGGGCGCAGCCACGTCCTCGGCGGAGACCAGGCGGACGTCGTAGCTCCCCTGCTCGGTCTGGAAGAAGGAATAGACCCCGTGGACGCCGGGCCCGACGCCGGTGGTGATGGTCGGCCACGCGGCGCTGCTGATCGGAATCTTCGTGGACTCCAGCGTCGCGCTCTGCCCGCGTTCGAGGAGCGCGGCGAGGTGGGGGAGCTCGCCCCGGTCCACCAGCGGATCGAGGAGGTCGAAGGTGGCCCCGTCCCATCCCACGACGAGCACCCGTGTCCCATCCTCGGAGGCGCCGCAGCCGGTGAGGGCGAGGGCCCAGCAGGCGAGGGCGGAGGTGATCGTCAGGAGTCGCATGGGAGGCGCCGCGGCAGTGTACGAACCCGGCTCCCTGAGGTTGGCCCGCGGCCTCGCGTCGCGCGGAATCTCCGCTGGCTGCTCGCACCGCCCCGCGTGGCCCGTAGCCTCTTGATGGTCCATGAACTCTGCCCTCCGCGCCTCCCTCGCTGCCCTCGGCCTCGCGGCCTGCGGGGGGAGCGCCGACGCGCCGCCGACGGTGGTGCTCATCTCGCTGGACACGGTCCGGGCGGACAACCTCTCGGTCCAGGGAGCCCCCGAGGGCGCGACGCCGAGCCTCGACCGCTTCGCCGCCACCGCAGATCGCTACGAGACCGCCTGCTCGACCGCCCCGTGGACGATGCCGAGCCACGCATCCATGTTCACGGGCCTCTTCCCCTTCGAGCACGGGGCACACACCTTCCTTCCCGGGGAGGGCCACCGGGGGGACAACGTGTTCGCGCTGCACCCGCGATTCCGGACCCTCGCCGAGGCGCTCGCGGACGAGGGCTACGCGACCCACGGCGTGGTCCCCCACACGGGCTACCTGCGGCCGGGTCTCGGGCTCGACGCGGGGTTCCAGTCCTGGGACGTGCGGCGTGAGGGCGGCGCGGGGGTCACCGCGCGGGCGCTCGACTGGCTGGACGGGCGCGCCGGGGGAGACCGACCGGCCTTCCTGTTCGTGAACTACATGGACGCCCACCGCCCCTACGCGCACGGACGGCCGGGGAGGGACGGCCACGCCGCCCTCGACGAGCTCATCGATCGTGTGATGGTGAAGGGGGAGTCGGCGGGCGACATGGGGACCGCGGTTCGTGCGCTCCATCAGGACGCCGTCACGCTGCTCGATGCCGAGGTCGGGAGGCTGCTCGACGGGCTGGAGGCGCGGGGCCTCCTCGAGGACGCCCTGGTGGTCATCACCTCCGACCACGGTGAGGCGTTCGGCGCCCACGGGGTCGTCGAGCACTCGAAGGACGTCTACGAGGACCTCGTACGGGTGCCGCTCCTCGTCAAGTCGCCGGGACAGCGCGAGGGTCGGGTGATCGAGACGCGCGCGTCCTCGGTGGACGTCCCGGGGCTCATCGCCAGGGACCTCGAGGCGGCCGGTCTCACGGGGCTGGCGTCCGCCTTCTCGCGCACGCCGGGGAGCCACCCCGTCATCGTGGAGAACTACTACAGCCGGCTGCGCGACCTGGAGCGCTTCGGGGACCGATTCCGCCGCCGCCGGGTCGCGATCTACGATGGCTCGAACAAGCTCATCGTGGATTCGTCGGGTGCCGCCGAGCTCTACCGGCTCGACGGCGATCCGGCGGAGGGGACGAACTCCGCAGCGGGCAACGTGGAGCTCGTGGAGCGTCTGGGAGGTTTGCTCGACTCGCTCTTCTCCAGCGGGGGCTACGAGGGCGAGCGGGTGCTCCCGGACCAGCTCACGCCGGCCCAGGCGGACGAGATGGGGGAGCTTGGCTACGGGGGCGACCGTTGAGGCTGCACGGGATCGCGCTTGTGGCGTCCTTGCTCGCGGCGTGCGGTCCGGGGGAGGTGGTGGCGCCCCCGCACGTGATCGTGCTGTCCCTCGACACCGTGCGCGCGGACCGGCTCGGGTGCTACGGGGCCGAGCCGAGCCCCACACCGCGCCTCGATGAGCTCGCGCGGCGCGCGGACCTCCACCGGACCTGCGTGGCCACGGCCCCGTGGACGCTCCCTTCCCACGCGTCCATGTTCACCGGGTTGTTTCCCTTCGAGCACGGGACCCACGGGTTCCGGGTGGCCGAGTACGTGGACAACGCCCACCCGCTGCACCCCGATCACCTGACCCTCGCCGAGGCGCTCGGTGAAGTGGGCTTCGAGACCGCGGCCTTCGTCGCCAACACCGTCTACCTCGCCACCCGCTTCGGCCTCGACCAGGGGTTCCAGACCTACGAGGTCCGCCGGCAGGGCGCGGCGGCCATGACGGACCGCGCCCTCGCCTTCCTCGACGGTCGTGAAGCGGGGGGATCGTGCTTCCTGTTCGTCAACTACATGGATGCGCACCGGCCCTACGGGATGCGTCCGCACGAAGAGCTCGCGCGCCTCCCCGAGGACGCCCACCCGGCGAAGCTCCTCGAGCGTCTCTGCGAGCAGGTCATGGTCCGGGGCGAGGCGCCGGGGGAGCTGGGGGCGCGGGTCTCGGCGCTCTACGACGAGGGGCTCGCCGGGCTGGACCGTGAGGTGGGCCGGCTGCTCGATGGGCTGGAGGAGCGCGGGCTCCTCGACGGCGCGCTCGTGATCGTCACCTCGGACCATGGCGAGGCCTTCGGGGAGCACGGTGTGGTGGAGCACGGCAAGGATGTGTACGAGCCGCTCCTCGCGGTGCCGCTCATCGTCAAGCGGCCGGGGCAGTCCGAGGGAGAGGTGCTCGTCGACCTGGCCTCGCTGGTGGACGTGCCGGGACTCGTCGCCGCGGCTCTTCAAGGGGAACGGGGAGACCGACTACGCGGGCACTTCCCCCGCGTCCCGGGCGTGCATCCTGTGATCGCCGAGGTGCACTATGCCCGGCCGCGGGAGCTCCTTCTCTACGGCGAGCGCTTCCAGCGTGAGCGCACGGCGCTCCGGGAGGGCCGTCACAAGCTGATCGTCGGGGGAGGGCGAACCGAGCTCTACGACGTCCTCGCCGATCCGTCGGAGGCTCGCGACCTCGCAGGGACCGAGCCGGAGCGAGCGCGGGCGCTCGAGGCGCTCCTGGAGGGGATCATCGAGGCGGGTCTGTATCAGGGCGAGAGGCTCGCTCCGGTGGCCCCCACGGTGCCGCAGCAGGGGGAGATTCGCGCCCTCGGCTACGGTGGGGGCCGCTAGGGCGGACCTCGCTCGCTCCCTGGACGGGAGGCTGTTCCCCCTCACGCTCGACTCATGAGAGCCGCGTGAGGCCTCATTTGATGAAGGCGCTCGAGTGGGCGACTCTTACGTCGAACCCGAGTCCTCCCCAGCTCGGACGATTCGCTCCCTGAACCGCCGTCGATCATGATCCGCTCGCTCCTTGTCCCGCTGCTCGCCCCCGCCGCGCTGTCGCTGCCTGCCATGGCGCAGGGCCCCCTGCCCCCGCCGCCCATCCCGCCCCAGAACCCCCAGACCGCGGAGAAGGCGGTGCTGGGCAAGATGCTGTTCTGGGACGAGCAGCTCTCCAGCGACGGGACCATGGCCTGCGGGACCTGCCACATGCCCGGGCACGGCGGCTCGGACCCGCGAGCCGAGGGCCCGGCGCTGAACCCCGGCCCCGACGGGGTCTTCCTGACCCCGGACGACATCTTCGGGTCCCCGGCGATGCACGGCTCCAACGCCTTCGGTCACTACGTGGAGGACGCCGAGTTCGGCTTCGGCGCGAAGGCGACCGACCGCTACACGCCGAGCATGATCGCGGCGGCCTACTTCACTGAGCTCTTCTGGGACGGCAGCGCCTCGGGCACGTTCGTGGATCCGCTCACGGGTTCCGTGGTGATCCCCCAGGGTGGCGCCCTGGAGAGCCAGTCCCTCGGGCCGATCCTGTCGGACGTGGAGATGGCCTGGTCGGGCCGCTCGTGGAGCGAGGTCGCCGACCGCCTCGCGGCCGCCGAGCCCATGGCCATGGCGACGGACCTCACCCCGGACATGGTGGCTGCCCTCGCCGTGAACGGGAGCTACCCCGCGCTCTTCGACGCCGCCTTCGGGTCCTCGGAGATCACCCCCGTGCGCATCGCCTTCGCGCTCGCGGCCTACCAGCGAACCCTCGTTCCGGACCAGTCGAAGTTCGACCGGGTCATGCGGAACCAGGCCAACTTCACCCCCCAGGAGAACAACGGCTTCGGGGCCTTCCGTAGCCCTGGGTCCAGGTGCAACCAGTGCCACAGCGGCTCCCTCTTCTCGGACCGCCAGTACCACAATCTCGGCCTTCGGCCCATCAGCGAGGACGACGGGCGCCGGAGCGTGACCGGTCAGTTCGGTGACCGCGGGCGCTTCAAGACGCCGTCCCTGCGGAACGTCGACCTGCGTGGCCGCTTCTTCCACACGGGGGCGCCGGGGATCGACAACCTCAACGACGTCATGGTGTTCTACAACAACGACGGCGGCCCGTTCGGTCAGAACAAGGACCCGCTGCTGAACAACCTGAACGTCCCGGGGAACGTCCGCCCGGACCTCGTCGCCTTCCTGCGAACGCTGACCGACCCCCGCGTGGCCAACGAGACCGCCCCCTTCGATCGGCCCACGCTCTGGAGTGAGCGGACGGCCGCCAACCCCGCGTCGCTCCCCTTCGGCGCGGTCGCCGGAGCGGGTGGCTTCGTCCCCCAGATCATCGCCACGGCGCCGCCCAAGAGCGGCAACGGCGGCTTCCGGGTCGGGCTCCACGGAGCGGTGGGCAACACCTTCGCGGTGCTGAAGGTCAACCTGGTCTCGATCCCCGGTACGGCGACGGTCGCCGACCTGAGGGACGGCCTCCCCCTCGCCCAGACGGTCCAGGGGTCGGGGCCGGGGAACGGCACGGCGACGTGGATCGATGCGGACGCCACGGCGCCTGTCCTCGTGGGCCTGACCTACGAGGCGCAGTGGCTCGTGCG
>Ga0213859_10001425_pt1 | contig 10634 bp, 9 predicted proteins | sample PICome_2_FD_160133 | JGI IMG/M metagenome (GOLD analysis project Ga0213859, IMG submission 160133) | Coastal seawater microbial communities near Pivers Island, North Carolina, United States - PICO304 | ecosystem: Environmental > Aquatic > Marine > Coastal | place: USA: North Carolina | collected... | reverse complement strand
CCTTACCGCGTCTGCTGAGAGGGGAAGAGAAAGAATAATTACAACTGTATTTGGCGGAAGAAGTATTGCTACAAGAAATAGACAAGTGGCAAAGTTAATGGACCTAGGCTTCAAAAAAGCACCAACAAATGTCTCTTTAAGGAAACCACACCTGCCAAACTACTCATCGATTAACTTAGACGCTAGAAAGATTAAGAGATCTTCTGGTGCAGTTCGAAAAAGTTTAGTCCCTAAACCACGACCGGGTTCAAATACTGCAATCGTAGCATCTGTCGATCTCTCAGATGGGATCGAGAAAACCCTCAAAATGCTAATGGTAGCTTCAGAACAATCAGAAAATGTGGATACGGCACAAATTCACCTTGCAACCCTTGACGTTAAATCTTCTGACATAATATCTTCCTCAGTCACAAATGAAACAAATGTGCTGAAGCAAGCAAGGCTTGTCAGCCATAATTCATCAGATGAACACAAAGTTTGGGGTGTGAATGTTGGTCGCTTTGGCACCAGATATGCAGCAGAAAAAATGCTAATCAAAACTGCACTTGCAGAAATGCCAACATTGGGTGGTTCGTTGCGTAAAGTTGTGAAAACAAAACTTGGTTTTGAAGCAAACTTTTACGGTGTTTCGCAAGTTACGGCTGAGCAGGCCTGTCGCAAGTTAGCTAACCGACAAATAACGTGTGACGTAATAAATCCATCTGGATAAATCTAAATGCTGAGTAACTTTTAAACTTAAAAGATACTTTAAGTTTTTAATGAACCGATTTTAGCAAGTTTTTCGTATAAGTGTTCTGTGGACTAGTATAAACTTGCTCTGCATCACCCGTTTCAACAATATTCCCATCTTTCATAACAATAATACGATGTGACATTGACCTGATAACTTTTAGATCGTGGCTTATAAAAATATATGCAATTTTATGTTTTTTTTGCAGAGCCTTGAGCAAATCAACAATTTGAACTTGGACGGTTCTATCTAAGGCTGAGGTGGGTTCATCTAAAACTACTAATTTTGGCTTCAAAGCCATAGCTCTGGCAATTGCTATGCGTTGTCTTTGACCGCCAGAGAATTCATGAGGATAACGATGCCTTGTTTTAGGATCTAAGCCAACTTCTAACATTGCTTCTGAGACCAAACTTTCAGTTTCTTGCGAAGAAGTAGGAAAATGAACTTTCACACCCTCTAATATTATTTGCTCACAAGTCATTCGAGGCGATAATGATCCATACGGATCTTGAAAAACGATCTGGATATCTTTTCTTAATTTTCTAAGGTCTTTTAGAGAGAATTCATTTAAATTATGGCCATTAAAATAAACTGAACCTTCATATTTAATTAGGCGCATCAATGCGAGGGCAAGCGTAGACTTACCAGACCCACTCTCACCAACGACGCCTATAGTCTCTCCCTCTCTAACAGTTAAATTAGCCTCGTTAACAGCTTTCACAAAACCTACTGTGCGTTTAAGAAGACCCCTTTGGATGGGAAACCAAACCTTCAGGGAGGAAACTTCAGCAACAACATCAGCTTTTTCATCCACCGGGTCAGGACTGACCGAAGTATTGGCGAAAAGAAGTTTTCTGGTGTATGGATGGCTTGGTTTTTCGAAAACCTCTGATACTAAACCATCTTCAACGATTTTTCCATTTTTCATCACACAAACTCGGTTTGCTAATCTTTTAACTAGCCCGAGATCGTGCGTAATAAAAAGAATTCCCATCTCGGTATCTTTTCTCAATTCAACAAGCAAATCTAATATTTGCGACTCAATAGTGACATCCAGCGCCGTTGTTGGCTCATCCGCAATCAAAATTTTCGGATTATTTGCAAGTGCCATTGCGATCATTACACGCTGACGTTGACCGCCCGATAGCTGGTGGGGGTAAGCACTTAGCCTTTGTCTTGGACTATCTATGCCAACTCGCGTCAACAACTCAACAATATACTCGCTAATGTTACTAAAATATGCAGCACTATGCAGTTCAACCGCTTCACGCAGTTGCTTTTCAATGGTGTGAAGTGGATTCAAAGATGTCATAGGCTCCTGAAAAATGAAACTGACTTCACTACCACGAACACTTTTGAGTTCTTTATGACTAATGCCCAGTAATTCGTTGCCTTGAAGTTTAATCGAGCCAGAAACATCCGCATTATTTGGCAGCAACGAAAGTATTGAGAGGGCCGAAACTGATTTGCCAGATCCACTTTCTCCAACTAAGGCTAAGACCTCTCCCTTTTTAATTTCAAAATCAATTCCATCGACGGCAATAACCTCTGATCCATCACTCTGAAATTTTACACCAAGATTATTTACAGATAATAGAGAGGTCATTTGAAGGTCTTCCTAGGATCAAAAGCGTCGCGAATACCTTCAAAAATAAAAACAAGCAGTGCCAACATTATTGCAAACGTAAAAAAGGCAGTAAAGCCTAGCCATGGCGCCTGAAGGTTTTGTTTCGCTTGCAAAGTCAACTCTCCCAGAGACGGAGCAGAGGCAGGCAATCCAAAACCCAAAAAATCCAATGAAGCTAGAGTAGCAATTGTTCCAGTAACAATAAAAGGCATCAAAGTTAATGTAGCCACCATTGCATTTGGCAACATATGGCGAAACATAATTATAAAGTTACTTACACCCAAAGCTTTTGCAGCAGTTACGTATTCTAAATTTCTAGCCCTTAAAAATTCAGCTCGAACTACGCCAACCAGACCCATCCAACCGAAAAGAACTGTTAACAAAACAAGCAACCAAAAACTTCTACCTAAAATAGCAAATAATATTATGATTACGTATAAGGAAGGCACCGCACCCCAAATCTCTATAAATCTCTGGAAAAGTAAATCTGTTCGTCCTCCAAAATATCCTTGAACAGCGCCTGCAAGAATACCCAAAATACTTGAAGCTATTGTGACTAACAAAGTAAACATTATTGATATGCGAAATCCATAAATTACACGAGCCAGAACATCTCTCTTTACATCATCAGTGCCTAATATATTTGATTTACTGGGGGGTAATGGTGCCGCTCCAGGAACATCAACAGATGTGTCAAAAGAGTATGGGATTAAGGGCCAGACAATCCAACCACGATGAATCTCTAGGTGCTCAAACTCACCTAACCTAATAGCCTCTACGATATCTTCAGGTTCCTCAAAACACTCAACAAGACCACCGGAAAGAATTAGACACTCTACTTCTACCTCTTTGTAAGCTGCCTCAGTTTTAAAATCTCCTCCAAACCTAGTCTCAGGATAGAATGTAAAGATAGGCATATGTATTTCACCTCTGTAACTGACGAAAATTGGCTTATCATTAGCAATAAATTCAGCAAAAAGAGACAGAGTAAATAAACCAGAGAAGATAATCAGTGACCAAAATGCCCTATTGTTGGATCTAAAGTTTCGCCATCTTCGTTTTGTAATTGGTGAGCCCAGCAAACGCTAACCCTCTCTGATTTCAAAATCAATGCGAGGATCTATAAACACGTACATTAGGTCAGAAATTATACCAACCACTAGCCCCATTAGACCAAATATAAAAAGTGTTCCAAATATTACTGGATAATCACGTGCGATAGCAGCCTCGAAACCCATCCTACCGAGACCGTCAAGCGAAAAAATAGTTTCAATTATGAGGGAACCTGTAAAAAAAACCCCTATGAAAACAGCTGGAAATCCAGCTATTACAATTAACATAGCGTTACGAAAAACATGTCCGTAAAGTACGCGTTTTTCACTGACACCCTTCGATCTGGCTGTAATCACATAATTCTTCTGAATTTCATCCAAAAAGCTATTCTTTGTCAAAAGAGTCAAGGTTGCAAACGCTGAAATTGATGATGCTAAAACTGGTAAAGAAATGTGCCAGAGATAATCCATAACTTTTGAAAATAGCCCAAGCTCAGAAAAATTTTCAGATGTAAGGCCTCTAAGGGGAAAAATCTGAAAATATGATCCACCAGCAAATAAAACTAACAACAAAATTGCAAACAAGAAGCCTGGAATTGCATATGCAAGAACTATGAGCACACTGGTCCACGTATCAAACTTAGAACCATCTTGGACGGCTTTTCTAATCCCAAGTGGTATTGAGACCATGTAAGCGATCAATGTTGACCAAAGACCTAGTGAGATGGATACCGGCATCTTCTCAATCACTAAGTCAATTACTGATATAGACCTGAAATAACTTTCGCCAAAATCCAAGCGGAGATAATTCCACATCATAAACAAAAACCGAGTAAGGGGTGGCTTATCAAAACCAAACTCTTTTTCTAATTCTGCTATGAACTCTGGTGGCAGGCCCCTAGCACCAGTATACTTTTCATCCTGTTCAAAGTTCTGAGCAACTTCCTTACTGCCCCCTGCAATACCCTCAAAAACATCACCATTTCCCTCATAGTTTGCGATTATTTGCTCTATTGGGCCCCCTGGTACAAATTGGGTGAGCGCAAAATTTATCACCATAATCCCAAACAAGGTTGGGATTACTAGTAACAAGCGACGCATGATATATGCAGTCATCTTAGTTTATTGGCGCAGAAAACCAGCATCTTTTAGTGCTTTTGCCTTACCTTCATTATACCACCAATAGTCCAAGTATCCCAAGTCGTAAGGTGCAATTTCTTCTGGATGTTCATACATATCCCAGTAAGCCACGCGATGTTGATCGTTATACCATTGTGGTATCCAAAAATTGTAAGCTCTTAGTGTTCGGTCAAGAGCTTTGACTGCCACTTTTAAATCACTTTTATTTTCTGCTGCAACCACATGCTCAATAAGCGCATCGACAGCTGAAGATTTTAAGCCCATTGAATTAAAGACAGAATCATCAGCCGTATCAGACCCAAAATATTGCTTCAGCCCAGAGGAGGGTTCATATGACATCGGGAATTGATCAGTAATAATATCAAAGTCATAGTTACGGGTTCTATCTGTATACTGAGCAGGGTCTATTCTGTCATATTCAGCATCGATCCCAGCTGCTTTCATATTTTCAACGAAAGGAAGTACGATCCTATCAAATGCAGCACTGTCCTCAATTATTTCAATTTCCAACGTATCGCCGCTAGCATTCCTTCGTAAACCATCTGCACCAACGAGCCAACCAGCATCATCTAGTAAAGCATTTGCTTTGCGGAGATTGGCTCGGTCCATTGGCTTTGTTCCAGATACCGGAGCCATAACTGCATCCTGCGTGAGTACGCCGCTTGGCAAATCACTTTCCAACGGGGATAAAAGCTTCATTTCCTCACTAGAGGGCAGTCCAGAGGCCGCCAAATCTGAATTTTCCCAAAATGAATTAATTCTAGCGTATTGACCGTAGAATAAAGACTCACGGGACCACTCAAAGTTAAATAGATAAGATAAAGCCTTCCTAACCCGAATATCAGAAAATTTTTCTCTTCGGAGATTCATGACAAAACTTTGCACGATTGAGATGCCTCCATCTGGCATTAATTTTTTTACCACATGCCCATCGTTCAATGCTGGAAAATCGTACGCGGTAGCCCAACTTTTTGATGAGTTTTCAACCCGCATCGTGTAAGCCCCCGACTTAAATGCTTCAAATGCCGCATTAGTATCCGCAAAATATTCAACTCTGATCTCATCAAAATTCGCTCGACCCCTATTTATTGGTAGACTTGCGCCCCAATATTCAGGATTTCGTCGATATTTTACCCAACGATTTATTTCAAAGCTATCTAGGATATACGGACCTGATCCGATTGCTGGCTCCATTCGAGACTCGTCAAGCCTAGCCTGGCTTCTTTCAAACCAAGCTAGTGATTTAACCGGTAAACCACCAACGATTGGTATGGCGTCTCTTTTCGATGCTTGGTCTGAAAATGTGTACTTGATGGTATAGGGACCAATAACCTCAACGCCTTGAACTATTTCAGCCAGAACAGCCCTGTAGCTAGGCAAACCCTGTTCAAGGAAGAGGTTATACGTAAATGCCACATCGTCTGCTGTAACAGGAGTTCCGTCAGAAAACTTTGCCTCTTTGCGAAGTTGAAAAATAACCCATTTTTGATCTGCTGGGTACTCAATACTTTCAGCAAGCAGCCCATATGAAGATCCAATTTCGTCGCCTGTCTCAACAAGGAGTGACTCGAATGGAGCAGATGAAAGAGACGCAGCTCGTCCTTTCCTTGAGTAAGGATTCATCGAGTCAAAAGTACCAAAACCCCATATTGATATTTCACCACCTTTTGGCGCATTTGGATTCACGTAGTCTAAATGCTGGAAATCATTCGGGTATTTTAATTCTCCAAAGAAATTAAACCCATGTGCTTTTATATTGTCTTGATCTGCATTCACAACAGATCCAGTGGATACTAATGATCCAAAAAAGATCAAATAAACAAATGCGATCAATCGAATTCTTATTTTAACTAAATAATTAATTTGCAGCAATTCCAACATAACAAACCCCTTTTTCATAACATATGTAAGATTGAGGCGGTTTTTGACCATACTCAAGGTGGTTTTTATTAACAGTTAAAGCAACTATTTACCATTAATAATCATGCTGATTTTGTCGCCTTTATTCTTCCACACTGTCCAAGTAGGCAATCAAATTTGCTCGGTCATCGGGCTTTTTGAGACCTGCAAAGCCCATTTTAGTGCCGGGCGCGTATGTTTTAGGATTTTCCAAAAATCCATTCAAGCTGTCGATATCCCAAACATCTGCAACCTTTACCAAAGCTCCAGAGTAGTTATATCCACTTACAGAACCAACCTCACGATCGACAACAGCATAAAGATGAGGTCCTGTCGCATTAGCACCGTCCTCAAGCTTATGACATGCCTTACATTTACCCCAGACCTTTGCGCCTTTCGATACATCCGCGACTTCCATTAGAGCAGCAAAGTCAATTTCTTCTTCTGCTTCATCAACAATTTCTTCTTCTTCAACTTCTATAGCATAGCCATAAGCATGTTTTTCTCCGTGCCCATGACCACCCACATGATAGAAGCTTTCGGCAGCCCAATTGCCGAGGAGATAAATTAACAGGGCGCCACAAAACCCACCAATTATTTTTGTGAAAGTCATTGTATCAAGCATAACACACGGTCCATTTAAACTAGTTTGGAGCTTTCTATCCTCATCGATACAGGTTATGCAAGATGTTGATCCGCGACGAAACGCCCTTTAGGGCAAATTTTTGGGGTGAAAGATGAAAACCATAGCTTTTCAAGGCGAACTCGGAGCCTATTCACATGAAGCGTGTATGTCAGCTCGACCAAATTGCAAGGCGTTGCCATGTAAATCCTTTGAGGATGTTATTTATTCTGTAAATAACAATGTTGCAGATTTAGCCATGCTGCCGGTAGAAAATACTACCTACGGCAGAGTCGCGGACATTCACAGATTACTTCCTGGATCCGGCCTTCACATCATTGATGAGGTATTTACTAGGGTAAGAATAAATTTATTAGGCTTACCGGGGAAAAAGCTCGAAGATATCAAATCAGCTGAAGCGCACCCAGTTTTATTACCACAAGCAGCTTCATTTTTAGACAAAAATAATATCCGCGGGATTAGGGCGGTTGACAGCGCAGGCGCAGCTGCAGCTTTAAAAGGTTCGAAAGCCGCAGGGCTTGGGGTGTTGGCTAGTAAGTTGGCTGCAGAGATCTATGGGCTTGAAGTACTTGCAGAAGACATCGAAGACTCCGATCATAATACTACAAGATTTCTTCTGATGTCCTCCTACCCAGACAATACCAGGCGTGGTGACACAAAAATGATGACAACGTTCATTTTCCAGGTGCGCAATATTCCGGCGGCTTTGTATAAAGCGATGGGTGGCTTTGCTACAAATGGCGTAAACATGACTAAACTAGAGAGCTACATGGTTGGAGGAACCTTCTCCGCAACTCAATTTTATGCCGACATCGAGGGTCATCCAGACGATACAAATGTCAAATTGGCCTTGGATGAGCTTTCTTATTTTACTCAATCAATAAGTATCCTTGGAGTTTACCCAGCTAGTTCAGAACGAGTATAACTTCAAATTTTTTAATATTAAAAAAATGCCAGGTTTATGCTGTAGGATAGGTCAGTTTTATTGCAATGTATCAGCTAACCAATTTAATAGCAGAAAATGTGCGATTGAACCAGGTCTTGCCGGTTTAAAACTGTCTTCTATACCTGCCATGGCCATATGAAGATCATGTTTATTGACCCATTTAATATCTTCCATCTCAGAGTGATCTATTGTGATTTCTTTGGACGTTGCTTCCCCATAGCAACCAAACATCAAAGACATTGGGAACGCCCACGGTTGCGAGGCAAGATATTGCACAGCGCCAACATTAATTCCAGATTCTTCAAAAGCCTCTCGGCGAACAGCTGCTTCTAAAGTTTCCCCAGGTTCCATAAACCCTGCGAGTAGAGAATACATACCATCGGGCCATCCGATAGATCTACCCAACAAAACAAAGGGTCCATTTGTGATTAGCATTATCACTACTGGGTCAATGCGTGGAAAAGACGAACTGTTACAATTTTCACAATTTATCTGCCAACCCGACTCAATAATTGAAACTTTCTTTCCGCATTTGGAGCAGAAGCGAGAGGTATTTTGCCAATAGAAAACAGATTTAGCGGTAGAAGCCAATTCAGCAGACCTAGGTGTAAGTAAGTGCATAAAGCTTCTTAGTTCCCAAAACGGGAAATCTTTACCGAGAAATTCATGAAATTGTTGAGTTTTATCATAAAACGAGCCATCTATTTCATCTTGGCCAATAGGCTCCCATTCTGAAATATCAGTAGCAAAATACGAAACGTCTTTATTTCTTCCAAGAAAGATAATTTGTTTATTCGAAATTATCTTATTTGGATATTTCATTAGGGCAAGTTCGCAGGCATTTTTTAAATCAACTGCAAATTTACCGCGCCAATGGATAATGAATAGATCTCCTTCACGAGGCGAAGCTTTTGCAGAGCCGCGAAGCTCACTTGCTCGATTTAACCCAGATCCCCCAAAAGTAACTCTTTCAGCATTTCTCAAATATAAAGATCCTTACCGCAGTATTTGCTTTATCCCTAAAAATCAAAATTGACAGAGTCAACTTGCAACTACACTTTAAAGACTTTAAATAACTTCCGAGGGGTTGATGCGGGCGTGTACCTCGCCAACCCGGTCAGGTCCGGAAGGAAGCAGCCGTAACGAGTTTTATTCGGGTCGTTATCAATCTCTCACCTTTTTTTCTCAAAATCACCTAAAGTCTTCTAATTTTGCAGCTTTACTTGAAAGCCCAAAACTTTTGTTGTTCAGTTTCGATTGCGCAAGGTCGAAACTCTCGTAAACGCTCCAAAGCACCTTCAGAACTCCAACCCATTTCTAGAAGTAACCGCATCAAAAACATTCCAGATCTACCGCACCCACCCATACAATTGAAAATTACACCCCCACCACTGAGTACAGTTCTTTTTAAAATTGGCATCATAGAATTCCATTCTTTTTCACGTAGTGCATCTGGTATCTGAAAGTCATCTACCGCTATTTGAAACCATTTAATTCCTAATGTATGTAATTTTTCAGGTAAGCTGGCGGCTGAACAGTTAATCATCTCAGATTTGGTTGCACATGTTACAACTACTGTAGGCAGTGCATTAACCAATTGCAAAAAGTCCTCATCAAATGAAGAGTACTTTCCCGGCATTGGACATAAGCCAACGAAACCGCTTTCAAATTCTATTTTGACTACCTCAAACACTGACTTCTATAATGCTATTTCAATTTGCCATTTAGAATAGTAAATAATGCAGTATACTAACACTAGTAAATATTCTGTATGTCTACTGGGTACCTATTGATGACTGAAATAAACGAAATGAACCTATATAAAGTCCTTGCTCGAAAATACCGCCCAGAGACTTTTAAAGATTTGGTTGGCCAAGCGGCAATGGTTCAAACTCTTCAAAACGCTTTTGAAGCTGATAGGATTGCACAAGCGTTTATTTTAACTGGCATAAGAGGTACAGGTAAAACGACCACAGCGAGAATAATTGCCAAAGGGTTAAATTGTATCGGTTTAGATCAAAACGGTGGGCCTACAATAGAGCCTTGTGGGAAATGTTCGAATTGTACTGCAATTATTAAAGGCAACCATGTTGATGTAATGGAAATGGACGCCGCAAGTCGAACTGGTGTTGATGACATAAGAGAAATAATAGAAAGTATATATTACAAAGCTTCCTCAGGCCGCTTTAAGGTATACATAATCGACGAAGTTCACATGTTGTCTAATAACGCATTTAATGCACTGTTGAAAACACTGGAAGAGCCACCAGAACATGTAAAGTTTATTTTCGCAACAACTGAAATCCGGAAAGTGCCTGTAACAGTCCTATCCCGTTGCCAAAGATTTGATCTTAGAAGAATAGAGCCAGAAGAGATGATGGCACTGCTTCAGAAAATTGCAGGATCTGAAGGCGTAAACGTCTCTGAGGATGCTCTGCGAATGATAACTAGAGCTGCGGAAGGTTCTGCAAGAGATGCAACATCTCTTCTAGACCAAGCGATAAGCCACGGTGGTGGCAGTAGCGATGCAAAGCATGTCAGAACGATGCTTGGAATCGCAGACCGTGGCAGAGTATTGGACCTTTTCGAAATGCTAA
>Ga0213859_10001422_pt1 | contig 10646 bp, 8 predicted proteins | sample PICome_2_FD_160133 | JGI IMG/M metagenome (GOLD analysis project Ga0213859, IMG submission 160133) | Coastal seawater microbial communities near Pivers Island, North Carolina, United States - PICO304 | ecosystem: Environmental > Aquatic > Marine > Coastal | place: USA: North Carolina | collected... | reverse complement strand
ACACCCCCGCGGCCTTCATGGGGCTGGGCGACCGGCTCGGGACCCTCTCCGAGGGCAAGCGCGCCAACCTCCTCATCTTCTCCGGCGACCCCTTCCAGCCGGACACCAAGCTCGACGCCGTCATGCTCGACGGCAAGTTCGTCAGCGGAGACATGGACCAGTGATGCACCTCCGATCCAACCAGCAGCGCCGCTCCTCGCGGCCCGTGCGGCTCCTCATGGCCGCCTCCTTGCTCCTGGCGCCCGCGGCGCTGGCGAGTGCTCCCCTCGACGACGAGCCGGCCAAGGAGGCCGGGGCCGAGGAGGACAAGGAAGAGGTCCTCGCCCTCACGGGCGGGGAGATCCACACCGGCCTGGGCGGTGTCCTGCGTGACGCCACCATCCTCGTGCGGGATGGCAAGATCGCGGCCTTCGGCTACGACGTGGACGTCCCTGAGGACGCCGAGGTCGTGGACGTCTCGGGGATGCGCGTGTATCCCGGTCTGATCGCGGTGGGCTCGTTCGGACTCTTCGGGAGCAGCGGCAGCCTCGATGACTCCGTCGACCCCTACAACCAGAACATGACCCTCGCCCTCGCGGCGGGCATCACCACCGCCGTGGACGGCAACACGGTGGCGAAGCTCAAGCGGGGGCACGTGGACGGGCTCGTGGTGAACACCTCGGCCTTCGAGTCGGTCAGCTACTCCAACGGCAACCCCCAGGGGCAGCTCAAGGTGGAGGCGGACCTGAAGGGTGCGGCGGACTACATCCGCGCCTACCGCGCCTGGGAGCAGGAGAAGAAGTCCAACAAGGAGGCCAAGGAGCCTTCCAAGAAGGGCGTCGACCAGAAGTCGCTGAGGATCCTCCGCGGTGAGGTCAGGCCGCGCTTCAACGCGGAAGATCGCACGGACCTCCTGGAGATCGCGCAGCTGGCGCAGCGCTTCGGGTTCCGACCCATCATCAGCGGGTGCCGCGAGGGCTGGACCGTCGCGGACGAGCTGGGCCGGGCGGGCGCCACGGCGATCGTGACGCCCCGGAGCCGGCGGCCGAAGGACGAGTCCCTGCTCCGTGACGGCGGCTCGAGCATCGAGAACGCCGCGATCCTCTACGAGCACGGGGTCAACGTGGTGGTCGTCCCCGGCTCTCGCGGGATCTCGCTGGGCGGCATCGTGGGCACCGACCTCCTGCACCTCCCCGTGGAGGCGGGCTTCGCGATCCGCGGGGGCCTCCCGGAGCTCGCGGGCCTGCGGTCGATCACGATCGAGGCGGCCCGGGTGCTCGGTGTGGACTACCGGATCGGATCGATCGAGGTCGGGAAGGGCGCCGACCTGATCGTCACCGATGGCGACCTGCTCCACTACCAGACCTTCGTCCAGTGGGCGATCGTCGACGGGGAGATCGTCTACGACAAGGAGGCGGAGATGTTCTTCGCGCACATCCGGCCTCGCCCGGAGTCGGCCCTCGCGCCGGCGGAGCGGATGGACGCCGGTGAGGAGTCGCCCGCAGACGCGCCCGAGGAGGAGCCGGCCGAAGAGGAGCCCGAGGAGGAGGCGCCCGAGGAGGGCGGCGGCGAGGAGCCGCAGCCGAGCGAGGACCCCGTGGAGTCGGAAGATCCCGACGAGTCCTCGACCACCTCCGGAGCCTGATCCTCCTCGATGACCACGGCGCGGCCGGCATCCTGCACCTCGCAGGGTGCCGGCCGCGCCTCTGTTAGGCGGGAGGTGCTGCGCAGGGGGACGAGGGGACCCGTTACACTTCTCCCATGGTCCTCCGCCGCCTCATGGGTTCCTTCGGGACCGGCCCCAAGTCGCCGCGCAACCTCTCCCGGGAGGAGGCGTCCCAGGCGTTCACGGCGATCCTCAACGGTTCGGAGAGCGACGCCCTGGTGGCCTCGTTCCTCGTGACCCTGCGCTGGAAGGGGGTCACGACGGAGGAGCTGATGGGCATGGCCATGTCCGCCCGCGCCCAGTCCCGGATCCCCTGCATGGGGATGAGCGGCCTGGTGACCGTCGCCCCGCCCCAGGACGGCCACGACACGATCCCTCCCCTGGAGGTGGCGGCGGGCATCGTCGCCGCGGCGGCGGGGGCGAGGGTGCTCATCGTGTCGGACCGCTGCGTCCCGCCGCGGAGGGGGCTTACGGCCGCGAACGTCCTCGAGGGGCTCGGGCTGTCCATGACCTGGGACTCCACGGAGGCCGAGGACTGGATCACCAAGGCGGGCTTCGCCACCGTCTCGGTGGCCGGGCTCTGCCCGCCGCTGCTCTCGCTCCGCAAGGTCCGCGGGGACATGATCGTCCGCACGCCGCTCTCCACCCTCGAGAAGCTCATCGCGCCACCTGGCTCAGCCATGCTCATCGGAGCCCAGCGCGGGCCGGTCCTGGGGGCCGCCGTCGAGGTCCTGAAGGGGCTCGGGCACCGCCGCGGCGTCGCGCTCCAGGGCCCCGAGGGCAGCGTGGTGCCCTTCGTCACGAAGCGCACCAGGGGCATCGAGCTGGACGGCGATCACCTCGTCTCCGTCACGGTGGAGCCTGCGGACTTCGGGCTCGAGGACACCTCCGAGCCCGAGCTCCCGCTCTTCGGGCCTGCGGAGGACGGGCAGGGCTCCTCGGACAACCCTGTGCTCTGCCAGTCCGCCTCGGACACGGTGCAGGCCGTGCTCTCCGGTGAGCCGGGCCCCGCGCGCAAGGCCACCCTGCTCAGCGCGGCGCTCATGCTCAAGGCCTGCGGCCGCTGCATGACCATCGCCGAGGGAGTGGACGCGGCGACCAGCGCCCTTGACTCCGGAGCAGCCCTCGAGCGCGTCGCGCGCCTGCGTTCACTGATCGCGTGACGAGGGGGCGAGAGCACGATGACGCGGCCGTCGCCGCCGTGGACCTGGGCTCCAATTCGTTCCACCTGGTGGTGGCCAGGGAGGTCGACGGCCAGCTGCTCATGGTGGACAAGCTGCGCGAGCGGGTGGCGCTCGCGGAGGGGCTCGAGGACCGCCAGCTGAGCGGTGTGGTCCAGGCGCGGGCGCTGGCGACGCTCGAGCGTATGTCCGAGAGGATCCAGGGCATCCCCCCAGGCCGTGTCCGGGCGGTCGGCACCGCGACGTTCCGCAAGCTACGGGACCGGGGGGCGTTCCTGAGGAAGGCCTCCGAGGCCCTTGGCGTGGACATCGAGATCGTGTCCGGTACGGAGGAGGCGCGCCTGGTTTACCTGGGCGTGGCGCACACCCTCGGCGACGATGACGGTCGTCGGCTGGTGGTGGACATCGGCGGGGCGAGCACCGAGTGCATCCTCGGGAAGCGCTTCGTCTCCACTCGGAGGGACAGCCTCTCCATGGGCTGCGTCACCTGGAGCCAGCGGTTCTTCGGGGACGGGCTGATGAAGAAGGGGCGCTTCGAGAGGGCCGCGCTGGCCGCGAGGGTCGAGCTCGAGCCCATCGCGGAGCGCTACGGCCCGTCCAACTGGGACCACGCCATCGGCTCCAGCGGCACGATTCGCGCGGTGGGGTCCGTCCTCGAGGGGAAGGGGTGGACCGATGGGGAGGTCACCCGCGAGGGGCTCGCTCGCCTCCAGGAACACCTCGAGGAGGTCCGCAGGCCTGGAGAGCTCGACCTTGATGGGCTCCGCGCGGATCGCAGGGAGGTGATCGCCGGAGGCGTGGCCGTGCTCACGGCGGTCTTCGAGGCCTTTTCCGTGGAGGTGATGCGTCCGTCGGGCGGCGCGCTGCGGGAGGGGCTGCTCCATGACCTCGTGGGGAGGATCCACCACGAGGACGTCCGCGAGGTCAGCGCGGCAGCCTTCGGGGACCGGCTCGGCCAGGACCCAGCGCACGGTGCCCGATGTCGCGAGCTGGCCGAGGCGCTCTTCGATCAGGTGTCCGGCCCCCTCGGGCTGTCCGCCGAGGACCGGCTCCTCCTCGGCTGGGCGGCGCAGCTGCACGACGTGGGCCTCGCCGTCGCCCACTCGGCCTACCACCGCCACGGGGCGTACCTCGTCGAGCACGCGGACCTCGCCGGGTTCTCCGCCCGGGACCGCCAGGAGATCGCGGCGCTCATTCACGGCCAGCGTCGGCGCCCGCGGCTGGGTTCCCTGGAGGACCTGCCGCCCAAGCGTGCCCGGACGATCCGGCGCCTCCTTCCGCTCATGCGCCTGGCCCTCCGCATGCGGCGGGACCGAACCGAGCGCCCGATCCCTGCGCCGACGTTGAGGGCGTCGGTGGGGGGCCTCGTGCTTGAGTTCAGCCCCGGGTGGCTGGACAAGAACCCGCTCACGCGGGCTGATCTGGTTCGCGAGGCGCGGCACCTCGAGTCCCTCGGCCTGACCCTGGAGATCACGGAGACCCCATGAGATTTCACGAGTTCCACAACGGAGATCGGATGCCCCTTCTCGGGCTCGGGACCTGGAAGGCCGCCCCTGGCGAGGTGGGAGAGGCGGTCTTCACCGCGCTGGAGCTCGGCTATCGACACCTCGACTGCGCGGCCATCTATGGCAACGAGGAGGAGATCGGCGCGGCGCTGGGCCGGGCCTTCGACGAGGGGCTCGTCACCCGGGACGACCTGTGGATCACCTCGAAGCTCTGGTGCAACCGGCACCGGGAGGAAGAGGTCGAGCTGGGACTCCGCGCGTCGATCGAGGCGCTGGGGGTCGAGTACCTCGACCTCTACCTGGTGCACTGGCCGGTGGCCGTTCGCTTCGACGTGGTGGGCCCGAAGGGTCCCGAGGACTTCCTCACGCTGGCGGAGGTGCCCCTCGAGGAGACCTGGGCGGGGATGACCGCGGCGTTGGAGCTCGGGCTCACGCGGCACATCGGCGTCTCGAACTACAACCTCGAGCGCCTGCGGGCCCACGCCGGCCTCGCGTCCCCGCCGGAGGTGATCCAGGTGGAGCTCCACCCCTACCTGCAGCAGCAGGCCCTGGTGGACGGGAGCCGCGCCCTGGGCGTCCTGCCGACGGCGTACTCACCGCTGGGGTCCATGGACCGGCCGGAGACGATGAAGGGCGAGGACGAGCCGCTGCTGCTCGAGGACGGGGTGGTGAGAGAGATCGCGGCGGAGCAAGGGGCCTCGGCCGCCCAGGTGCTCATCGCGTGGGCCCTCCAGCGCGGGACCTCCGTGATCCCCAAGTCGGTCCACCGGGGCCGGCTGGCCGAGAACCTCGCGGCCGCGGAGCTCACCCTGACCGACGCTCAGATGGCGCGCCTGGCCGCGCTAGACCGGCGGTTCCGTTTCGTCACGGGGACCTTCTGGGAGCGAGCGGGGGGGCCGTACCCGGCCGCCGAGCTCTGGGGAGAGTGATCGGGCCGGCGCGCCCTTCAGACGGTCGCTCCGCGCCGCTCAGAAGACCTCGGCCAGCAGGGCCGCCATGCGCGCCCAGCTGTCCTGGTCCGCGCCCTCGTCGTGGCGCAGGGGCAGGCCAAAGCGCTCCCCGCGGGCCGTGGCGCCGGGGTTCGTGAAGGCGTGCACCACGTCGGGGTAAGCGACGATCTCGCAGTGTGCCCCCGCCGCGTCCATCTCTGACCGAAGGCCCTCCACGTGCTCGGCGGGGACGAAGGGGTCGGCGGCGCCCGTGCACACGAGCAGCCTCGCTCGGACGGCGCCGGCGCTGGCGGGGTTCGTGGTCTCCAGTGACCCGTGGAAGCTGACGACAGCGGCGAGCTCGGCCCCGGCCCGGGCCATCTCGAGGGCGATGCCGCCGCCCATGCAGTAGCCCGCTGCCGCGATGCGCCCGCCGTCGACCTCGGGCCTGGAGGTCAGGGCCTCGCGCGCCGCCTCGAAGCGCGCCGAGAGCGCGGCCGCGTCACCCATCAGCCCGCCCATCAGCGCGCCCGCTGCCTCGGGGTCGTCGGCCCGCTGGCCGTCGCCGTACATGTCCGCCGCGATGGCCGCGTAGCCAAGCCCCGCCAGCTGGTCCGCGCGGGCGCGGACGTACTCGTCGCAGCCCCACCACTCGTGCAGCACGATGACCCCGGGCACGGGCCCCGACGTGTCGGCGGGGAGCGCGAGGTAGCCCTTGCAGGTGGTCCCGGCGGCGGTGTACTCGAGCTCGATCTTCTGGATGCCGGTCGACATGGTCGTGGGAGGAGAGGGGGGCTGTGGGCCGCGGGAGAGGCGCCCCACGGCGGGCGCCGTCTGGGTCGCCGAAGAGGGCCACCCGGCCGCGATGTTAGCGGCTCTCCGCGCCGGCTAGATCGACCTCAGCCCGTGAATCCCGCCAGCGGCGGCGTCCGGATCGTCGCCGTCGGGTTCGGACCCGATGCCCATCCTGCGGAGGATCTCCTGCTGCGGGTCCAGGCTCCCGCCCGTGCGCCGGTGGCTCCCGTCGGGCTGGAGCTCCCAGGCCGCCACGTCGTCGCCGAGGTAGACCATCAGGTCCTCCTCGATCACGCGCTTCTTGAGGGCGGGGTCGAGGATGGGGAAGCACGTCTCGACCCTTCGGTAGAGGTTGCGTGACATCCAATCCGCGCTCGACGCGAAGACCGCCCCGCGTCCGCCGTCCTCGAAGTAGAAGAGCCGGGAGTGTTCCAGGAAGCGGCCGAGGACGGACCGGACCCGGATGTTCTCCGAGATGCCGGGGATGCCCGGCCGCGCGCAGCAGGCGCCGCGCACGATGAGGTCGATCTTCACGCCTGCGGAGCTCGCCTCGTAGAGGGCGCGGATCGTGTTCACCTCCGTGAGCGCGTTCATCTTCGCGATGATCCTCGCGGGCCGCCCTGCACGGGCGTTGTCGGCCTCCTGCCGGATGCGGCGGCGCATGTCTTGCCGCAGGGTGAACGGCGCGTCGAGCAGGAGCTGGAGGGGACGGGTGGCGCCCAGCCCCGTGAGCCGATGGAAGACCTGGTGCACGTCCTCCGCGATCCGAGGGTCCGCGGTCAGGAAGCCCAGGTCGGTGTAGGTCCGGGCGGTTCGGGCGTGGTAGTTCCCGGTGCCGAGGTGCACGTACCGCACGAGGCCGTCCGGCTCGCGGCGAACGATGAGCGTCATCTTCGAGTGGGTCTTGTAGCCCACGATCCCGTACACGACCTGGGCGCCGACCTCCTGGAGCTGGTTCGCCAGGTCGATGTTCTCCGCCTCGTCGAAGCGCGCGCGGAGCTCGACGACCGCCACCACCTGCTTGCCGTTCTTCGCCGCCTCGACCAGGGCGGCGACGATGGCCGAGTTCCGCTCCGTGCGATACAGGGTCTGCTTGATGGCGAGCACGTCCGGATCCGAGGCCGCGCGGCGCACCAGGTCGATCACCGGAGCGAAGGACTCGTAGGGGTGGTGCAGGAGGATGTCGCGCTCTCGCACCGCCGCGAACGGGTCCTCCGCGCGGGCCAGGGCACGGGGGACGCGCGGGGTCAGCGGCGGATACTTGAGGTCCGGGCGGTCCACCATGCCGTGGAGCACGTCGAGGCGGCCCACGTTGACGGGGCCCTGGACGCGGTACACGTCGGAGTTCTCGAGCTCGAAGCGCTGCCTCAGGAAGCGCACCACCTTCTCCGGGCAATCGGCGGCCACCTCGAGGCGCACGGCCTCGGCGTACTTCCGCTCGGGCAGCTCGCCCTCCAGGGCCTCGAGGATGTTCTCCACCTCCTCGTCATCCACCCAGAGCTCGCTGTTCCGGGTGACGCGGAACTGGTGGCATCCGACCACCCGCATGCCCGGGAAGAGCGTCTCCACGTGGGCGTGGATGACCGACGAGAGGAGCACGAACGCCAGGTCGTCACCGCGGACCGACGGGGGCAGGGAGATGAGGCGCGGGAGCGCGCGCGGGACCTGGACCACGCCGAGCCCGGTGTCGCGGCCGAAGGCGTCCTCGCCCTCGACGATGACGATGAAGTTGAGGCTCTTGTTGAGGATCTTGGGGAACGGATGGGAGGGGTCGAGGCCGACGGGCGTGAGGATCGGCTCGACCTCCTTGCCGAAGAACCCCTGGATCCACGCGGCCTGGTCCGGCGTCCACAGCTGGCGCTTGAGCACCTTGATGCCCTCGGAGGCGAGCAGCGGGAGGAGGACGTCGTTGAGCACCTCGTACTGCTCGCGCACGAGCTTGGCCGCCTCGGTCGAGATATCGCCCAGGAGCTGGTGGGTCGAACGGCCGTCGAAGCCAATGCTGCTGGACCGGAGCGTCAGGCGCTCCTGGTGGGACGCCTTGCGGACCTCGAAGAACTCATCGAGGTTCGTGCTCGAGATGGTCAGGAAGCGGAGCCGCTCGAGGAGCGGGATGGACTCGTCCAGGGCCTGGGCGAGGACCCTCCGATTGAACTCCAGGAGGCTGAGCTCGCGGTTGATGAAGTGCTCGGGCGCCGCGCCGTCCTGACCTGACGGGGCCTCTCCCGGAGCCTCCCTCCCCCGGTCCCCGGAGCGAGGGCCATTCGAACTGCTGTCGTCGACCATGCCTCCCCTATGTCTCGTCCCGGGCACATCGGCCACAGGAGGGAAAGGACCGCCCCGATGCCGGCCGGGGCCATTTGATTCGATTTGATGCGCTAGGCCCGCCGGCGCAGGCGCCCGCGGCGGATGACGTCGCCGACGACCCCGGACATGCGGCCGGTGGGGGCGACCTCGAGGGTGAGCCCGATCTCCTCCGCCGCGGCCTCCCAGACCTGGAGCTCCTCCTCGGAGGTGGTGATCACGGCGCCCTCTCCGGACGCGATCAGCGCCTCGTCCACCAGCTCACGAGCCCTGCGACGCTCCTCCTTGGGATGTCCGCCGCCGACGGCCTCGGGCGTGCCCTGCCGCTTGTAGAGGGCGTCGTGCAGGGCGGGGAAGGCGTCGGGGTCCGTGAGCACGCTGGTCATCCAGACGTGGTCGCAGCGCCCGAGCTCGCGGCCAACCCACCGTTCGGTCTTGGGGACCGGCAGGGCCGAGCGCCCTTCGACCGACACGGCGCGCAGGGCGCGGGTCAGCTCCTCCATCTCCACGGAAGGCAGCGCCTTCCAGACGACCCGGCGGCCGAGGACGATGGCCTCGAAGAGCATGGGCGCGAGCTCGGCGACCGCGGCGCCGACGTAGAGCGACCTGCCGCCCGGCGCCAGCTCCTCGCCGAGGTCCGAGGCGAGCTTGAGGCCCGAGTCGAGCACCGCGCCGCGCCGCTCCTCGTCGAAGAAGCCGTCCGCTTCCCCCTCGCAGTAGACCGTGGCCACGAGGTCCCAGTCCACCTCTCCATCCAGGGCCGCGAGGGTGGCACCGAAGTGCTCGATGTTCTTGCTGTTGGGGGTCACTCGCCCGCCTCCGCGTTGGCGCTCCCGCCGGCGTCCTCTCCAGGGGAGAGGGGGATCCAGCGGACCACCTGCCGCGCGGGTTCGATCTGTGACTCGACGTCGAGGCCCGCGCGCCATCGGAGGCCGCCGGGCCCCTCGTACACGACGCCCTCCTCGAGGGCGCCGCCCTCGAGGGCGAGGTGGTGGGCGATGTCGAGGAGGAAGCCGAGGACCTCGTAAGGGGGCAGGTCCGGGCGCTCGGGGAAGACCGCCTCGGTGTCGGGGAGTCCGACGAGCCCGAGCCCGATGAGGTCCGCGATGACCGCGCCCTCGGCGCTCTGCGCGAGCCGGCCATTGACCCAGTTCTGGAGCGGCACCGCCCCCTGCTCCTGGGCCGCTGCGCGGATGTGGCCCATCACGTGGCCGTCGCGCAGGGCCTCGCCCCAGGGGAAGAAGAGGCACAGGCTCGCGGGGTCGGCGAGCATCGCGAGCGCAAGACGCTCGAGCTCTTCCACCTGGGCCTGGGGGGGCCCGGTGCCCTCGGCCATGATCAGGTGCACGAAGCCCTGGTGCGCCTCGGCGGCGAGGGCGCCTCCGGGCCACACCACGCTCTGGTCCGCGGCGCGTCGCAGCGCGCCGGGGTGGATCCCCGCGCCGACCCCGCCCAGCTCCTCCAGGGACTCAGGGTCCATGTCAGGCCAGGGCGCGCCGAACGTGGACGCGTGCACGACCCCTGCCGGGGTGTCCAGGCGAACGTGGGTCGACTCCAGGATCACATCGCTGGTATCGGGGAGCCTGCGGTACACCTCGAAGAGACGCTCCAGGGCAGGCGCCTCCCGGAAGAGGACCGCGGCGACGTGGGTGGGGGTAGGGGTGGCCATGTTGATCGCGGCGCCGCGTCGAGGGCGGCGCCCGGCGTCTCACTGCTTCTGGCCCGCGCCCTTCTCGAGGACGTGGTACTGCCCGGCGGGGCGGTCCCCGAAGGACTCCACGGAGCCGTCGGGCCAGCGCACCTGCCCGTCCTTCGCCACGGCGGCGCCGCCGAGCCCGAAGTGAGCCCGCGGGTCGTTGCTCGAGAGGTAGCTGTAGGCGGGGTTCGCCTGACGGTACTGGCGCTTGCCCTCTTCACCGCGAGCGATGGAGACGGTGGCCCCGTGGACGATGGCGCCCTTCTTGCCGGAGACGGTCTGGAAGCCGACCCAGCTCGCGGCCGCCCCTTCGCGCGGGGCGATGTTCTCGAGCACCTTCACCCGGGAGTCGAGGTCCACGACGACGATGTCCACGTCCCCGTCTCCCTCCAGGTCCCCGAATGCGGCGCCGCGGCTGACGCCAAGGAGCGGATCCGGGGTCGCGCCGGCGGGCTGCGTGAGCTTGAAGGTCACCCGCTTGCCCTTGCGGGTCCCACGGAACAGGTGGTTCGGCTCCGCATAGGCGTCTTCGGGGTCGAAGCGCTCGCCCTCCTTCCACGCCTGGACCGCGCCGTTCGCCACGTACAGGTC
>Ga0213859_10001421_pt1 | contig 10647 bp, 14 predicted proteins | sample PICome_2_FD_160133 | JGI IMG/M metagenome (GOLD analysis project Ga0213859, IMG submission 160133) | Coastal seawater microbial communities near Pivers Island, North Carolina, United States - PICO304 | ecosystem: Environmental > Aquatic > Marine > Coastal | place: USA: North Carolina... | reverse complement strand
AGAAAGCAATGGAATTGATGTTGTTTTCTGGTGATATCAGAAAATACGGTCTCAACAAAGCACTTTCTAGGCTAGAATCCCAAGAATAAGTTATCCACAGACGCTAGAATCCGCATAAACCTTGACATCTTAGGTGCTTGACTTTTGGTATGTTAGAATGTATTATTAAAACATAACAACAACTAAACGAGGAGTACAAAATGGTAAAACAGAAAAGCACACAAGATACTGGACTTACAACAAGACAGTTATCGCCTAACAAAGCAAAGGCAAGTGTATTACACGCATTAAAAATTAAAAGACCAATCTTTTTATGGGGTGGTCCTGGTATTGGTAAATCAGATATCATCCATCAAATTGCTAAAGACATTGAAGCAAAGGTTATTGATATCAGATTGAGTTTATGGGAACCTACAGACATCAAAGGTATTCCATATTTCAATTCAAAAGAAAACAATATGACTTGGGCATCACCGGCAGAACTGCCAACCCAAGCAATGGCAAAGAAACACAAAAACATTGTGTTGTTTTTGGATGAAATGAATTCTGCGGCACCTTCAGTACAGGCGGCGGCATATCAGTTGATCTTGAACAGAAAAGTTGGTCAATATGAATTGCCTGACAATGTGTTGATTGTGGCGGCTGGTAACAGAGAGGCAGACAAAGGTGTTGTTTACAGAATGCCTGCTCCGTTGGCAAACAGATTTATCCACTTGGAAATGAAACCAGAATTTGATGACTGGTTTGAATGGGCAGTGGCTAACAATGTGAACAAAGACGTTGTTGGATATCTAACTTTTAGCAAGAAGGACTTGTATGACTTTGATCCTAAATCGCCAAGTCGTTCTTTTGCTACTCCGAGATCTTGGTCATTCGTAAGTGAGTTGTTATCGGATGAACTGGATGAAAACACTGTGACCGATTTGGTCAGTGGTGCAGTGGGCGAAGGACTTGCGGTCAAGTTCATGGCTCATAGAAAGGTGGCTTCACAGTTGCCTAATCCTTCAGAAATACTTGAAGGCAAAATAACAGAACTGAAATCGAAAGAAATATCAGCAATGTACTCCCTTACGGTTTCGTTGTGTTATGAACTCAAAGAAGCAAATGACAAGAAAGACAAGAAATTTAACGACAAAGTCAATAAATTTCTTAGATTTATGATGGACAACTTCGATACAGAACTTGTTGTTATGGGTATCAAGATGGCATTAACTCAGTATCAATTACCGATTGATCCTGATGCTGTCAAATGCTTTGATGAATTCCATGAAAAATACGGCAAGTATATTACTGCCGCTCAAAGCATCAAATAAAAGTGTTGAGGATAGGGCACTTTTTACCGGTGCCCTATACCAAAAAACGGTTGACTAAATTACCAAAAGAATATATTATAATACTATGAACACAGAAACTTTAGAAATAGAAAAAAAAGAATTAAGCCCAGAAGAATTAAAACACTTAAGAAAAGAAGTTATCGATAAGATTGTGGTAGCAAGAGTTGGATTGTTGTTGAGACATCCTTTTTTCGGTAACATGGCAACAAGACTTCAAATCAAAGAATGTGATGACTGGTGTCCAACTGCGGCAACTGATGGTAGAAACTTGTATTTCAACACAGAGTTTTTCAGCAAGATGACAAGTAAAGAAATTGAATTTGTTATTGCTCATGAAATACTTCACTGTGTGTTTGATCACATGACTAGAAGAGAAGATAGAGATCCACAACTTCATAACATCGCTTGTGATTACATTGTGAACAATACTCTTGTAAGAGACAACATTGGAGAGAAACCTAAGGATGTAGAAATATTCCAAGATTGGAAATATGATGGTTGGGCAAGTGAAGCCGTGTATGATGACATCTACAAAAAAGGCAAAGAAAAAATGGAGCAATTAGGCAAACTGTTGGATGAACACATTGACTGGGAAAAAGGTGAAAGCACAGGCAGTGGCAATGATCAAAACAAAGACAAGAAAAAAGGCAAGGCTCCTGCTTATTCCAAAGAAGAAATGGAAAAGATCAAGAACGAAATTAAAGAATCAATGATGGCGGCGGCACAGGCGGCAGGTGCTGGTAACTTGCCAAAAGAAGTTGAAAGAATTATTCAGCAATTCACAGAACCAAAAATGAATTGGAGAGAACTGCTACAACAACAGATTCAGAGTGTGGTTAAAAACGATTACACATTCGCAAGACCTAGCAGAAAAGGTTGGCATTCAGGTGTGATATTGCCAGGCACAAACTATGATGAAACAATTGATATCTGTATTGCTATAGATACTTCAGGTTCTATTATGAATCAACAGGTTGAAGATTTTCTAGGTGAAGTACAAGGCATTATGGATCAATACAAAGATTACAATATTAAGATATGGTGCTTTGATACAGAAGTACACAATGAGCAGGACTTCAACGCATCTGGTGATGCCATAGACAGTTATCAAATGGCAGGTGGTGGAGGTACAGATTTTATGGCTAATTGGGAATACATGAAAGAAAATGACATTATGCCTAAAAAGTTTATCATGTTCACAGATGGTTATCCTTGGGAAAGTTGGGGTGACGAAAACTATTGTGATACTCTGTTTGTGATAAATGGTCATCATGATAAAAACATGGAAGCACCTTTTGGTACTACAGTACACTACGAATAATGTTTTCTAAAACCAATCAAGTCAATCCATTAAACTATTTTGGTTGTAGACAATTTGGTAAAAAACCAAAAGGTCTTGAATTCTTAAAATTAAATTATGATTGGAATGATAACGAAGACATGATAGAAAAATGGATTTTAGAAAATCTTAAAGGAAGATTTTATATTGGCAAACATCTAGATGTCGATGCCCAAGGAAAAATACAAAATATGATTTTGGTAGGATTCGAAAATCCAAAAGAACTCTCAATATTCAATCTTAGTTGTCCATTCATTAAACGTCATTAAATACCTTTGTATATACAAATATAAAGGAGCTCATGAAAATGACAGATACAAATCAAACAAAAACAACAACGACTCCTACACAGGATCAAGTAGTTGGTCAACCAGCGGCAAGTGAAGCACCGAAAACTCAAGCAGGTGCTGGAGCAGAATTAACTGTTCAAGACTTGAACGTGATCAAATCAATTATTGATGTTGCGAGTCAAAGAGGAGCATTCAAAGCCAATGAAATGGCAATGGTGGGTGCTACTTACAATAAACTAGAAGCATTTTTAAAGATTGTTGAACAGTCTCAAAAAGATGCCAACAAAGCAAAAGCACCAGAAGGTGATAAACCAGCGGAGGCAAAATAATGCCAGACATCAAACACGTAGGTAGAAACAAAAAGAACAGAGAAAAGGTTGCTGTGGCATACAGAACATTGCCAGGTGATTCTTCATCTGCTCTAGTGATTGAAACCAGTAAATTAGATGCTCCGGACCACGATGCTCTAATGAGTGTGGTTGAGAGCAACACAGCACAAACTTCATTTGAACTGCACGAAGCATTACAAAGAAGTCAAACACCAGATGGTCAAAATATGTTAGTTAAGTTCCATTCAAACGGACTATTAACCAAAATGGCTACAACTGATATCGAAATGATTCCGAACACCAATGCAACAATCGGTTTGGATGAATTGAATAAAATGATAGCAGAACAACGTGGTGTGTCTGTAGACGACCTAGCAGTGAAGCCAACAGCAGAAGCAACAACAGTTGCCTCATCACAAGCGGCTAATGTACCAACTGGAGAACAACCTCTTACAGATGAACAATTAGCAAGTCGTATGAGAAGTGATGCTGATCGTTTGTACAAAGAAGCGGCTAGATTGAGAAAAGAAGCAGAAGATCTATCTCCAGCAAAAACAAAAAAGTCTAAGTAAAGCACAGTGTCTGTTGTGGTCAAGTTCACTAAAAAGAAATTGCCTAAGGAAGTGGTTGCTCACTGGCCCGAAGTGTTTGACGATTTACGAATTGAGTCAATACCGGTTCAATATCTACTATCTTTAAAAGTTCAATTTAAGGATGGCAAACAATGGGAAATCAGGGTCAAACCCAACCGTAAGAAGTTGACCAATAAGGAATTAGAAAAGAACATCAAAGAGTTGTTTGAACACTACGGAAACGACATCAAAAACGTGGATTTTAGGATAGATACCAACAAGGTTAAAGCAGACATACAAAAACGCACCAAAACCTTCCTAAAAAAGCGAAAATAATAACCATAGCAATTTCACACACGGAATAAATACAGTATATTATATCGTTAGGAGCATAGCATAATGGCACTACAAATTAGACGTGGAACAGACGCAGAAAGACAAGGAATCACACCTTTAGCAGGTGAATTGATCTATACAACAGACACAAAAAAATTATATGTGGGAGATGGTGCTACTGTAGGTGGAAACCAAGTTGACACCACTCTATCAGCACAATATCTTTCAGTGCCAAGCAACATCACTCCAGATGCTTCTAATTCAAGAGACATTGGTTCAAACACAGCCAAATGGAGAACAGGTTATTTTCAAGGTTTACAAGTAGATGAAGAGATCACAGCAGTATCAATCAATGGTAATGTGGTAGGTAATGATTCATCAGTTTTAGTTGATGTCAGCAATGGTCAGGTCACAGCAACATCTAAAGGTGATTTGCTGGCTTCAGATGATTCAACAATCATTGATCACACAGCAAAAACAGTGACAGCATCAACAATTGGTACTCACAAAGGCACAGTGAATGCTGATGATAATTCATTAAGAATTGATGGTGCATCAGATAGAATCACCAACAGTGTGTTGGACTTTGATGGCAATGTGATCACACTACAATCAGGCAACGGAATTCAAATTGGTACAAACACTTCTGTACAAGGTGTTGGTTTAGAAATTTACAACACAGACCACACAGCCAGAAATGCATTAAGACTGTATTCAGACGATGGTAATGCCAACACATTCAACTCAATCGAAGCATATGTATCAAGAGGTTCAATTGTAACACCAACAGTGAATGCGGCAGATGATTCATTGTTTGGTTACATACACTACGGACACGATGGATCACAATATGTTCAATCAAGTTTCATAGTGGCAGGTGTCGATTCACAAGCAAGTGTTGGAGCAGGTGCTGTTCCAGGAAACATTGTGATGGGAACAACTCCAGACAACGGTGTAACTAACAACGTGGTTGTAATCAACAAAGATGGTAACTTGGGTATAAACATACTAACACCAACAGAAAAATTAGATGTTGATGGCAATGTTAAAACATCAGGTTTTGTACAATTTGGTTCATTCACAACTGCTGAAAGAAATGCTTTAACTCCAGCAAATGGAATGATCATTTACAATTCAGACGATAATAAGTTTCAAGGTTACGAAAACGGCGGTTGGGCTAACCTAATATAATCCAATGATAGTCCGAATTACTGGACACACCAAAGGCATAGGCAAGTGTTTATTCAATGATCTTGTTCAAGCGGGTCATGATGTGCAAGGTTTCTCCAGAAGCAATGGATATAACATAAGCGATCCTCAATCCAGACAGAGTATTTTAGAAGAATCCAAACAAGCAGACATATTCATCAACTGTGCATGGCCCGACGGTGATCTTCCTATGACTGAGATTCATCAATTTAATGGACAAACAGAAATGTTAAAATTAATGATCAATGCATGGGACGGAAATAAAGATAAAAAAATATTAAATTTAAGTTCTAAATCTTGTTATAATAATTCAGATACAAATGATTTTATGGAAAATTATGGGAATGCTAAAAAAGAACAAAATAGAATTGTAGAAAATCGTATCCATGTGTATGGTCCACACATATTGAATGTTATACTAGGATGTACTGATACACAGATCAGTGAGTACTTACAAGGCGATAAAATAGATCCAAAAGAACTTTCTAAATGGATAATCAAAATGTTACTGTGCGAAACTATGTATTTTCAAAGTGTAACTGTAGATGCTACACAATTAAACTACAAACCTAAATAGTTTTTTTCTGCTTCTCTTTGGAGTCGTCCCAACTTTTAAATGTCCACTCTGTAACTTCGTAGTCAACATTTTCAGGTTGAAAAAGATATTTGTTTGGCACTGTGTCATGCAGTGTTTGACCTTCATTGATTACAGCATCACGCAACATGATTTGATGTAAGAAATTAGTTACAGGTTTACCAGGTACAAAATCACACCAAGGACCACACTGCAATTGTTCCATGTCAATTGTTTTAGGATCACTCCATTGTATGATTCTGTGAGTGATGCCATTTATGTTAACCATGTAATGATAAAGATTATCATCAGCAGGTTTCTTTTCCCATGTCCAGCCTTTGCGTTCACAGATTTCCTTTATTTTAGCAACGTGTCTGCTCAAAAAGAATTGAGGTTCATCTGGTGATCTGCCTATATCAGAACCTGCTCTAATTCTGTATTGCCAAGCACGATTGCCTAGTGATTGGATTTCCTCTAATACTTCTTCCATATGGTCAATGTGTTCCAACGTATAACCCACATAGTAGACAAATATTCCTTCCGCAATACAATTGTCAATTCCTTTTAATTGTTTCTCATGCACTTTCTTACCTTGATAAGTGTGATGGTTCATGCCTATCATAACCATGTTGGTTCCTGCGTCAGCAATTTTTTTAACCCATGCTCTATCAGAAAGTTTTACACCATTTGTAAGAATACACACATCTTCAGGTCTACCCAAACGTTTTAATAATTGTTTTATCTGCACTATCAATTCAGGTAAATCTTTTCTCACAGTTGGTTCAGCACCTGCTAATATTACAGCACCAGCATCTGCATTAAATCTATGTTCTATTTGATAGAGTATTTGTTCAATTGGTTTGTCTTGCGTTTTATTGTCAGGCTGATGATAACAGTGGGGACAATTCAAATTGCATTTGTCTGTGACTTCTATCATTATACCTTGTGGTATTGAGTACCCTGATTTGTCATACTGCAATGAATTATAGAATTCTATGTTTTGTTCAACCAAATAACTTGATGTGCCATGTTCTGGGCAAGTCTTTACCAAATATACACCATCTGATTTAGTAACTCGTTCTGCTTCGCAGTGTCGATAACATATATGGCATAGGCTTGTGGTTTTTGTGTCTTGCATACTATTACTTATAGAGTGAAATTGCCTTATCTATGAAACTGTCTGGATACACATTTCTAAAACTTTCCAGACACAATATTTGTAACTGATCAAATGGATATGTGTTGTTTATTTCTATATTCATCTGTTTCATTTTAGGCAACAGTTCTTTTTGTCTTTCTTTTGAAATATGACTCATGTGTTCCGCCACAGTAATTGCTGATTCAGATTGTCTATAAGCGAAGAAATAGTTAATTGTCCTCAGTTCACCATCAATTACAAAATAACTGCTAGGATGTAAACTGTATTTGTAAATGCCTAATTTTTTGTGTGTTTCCAAGATGTACAACATTTCTTCTTCCCATCTAGGTACTACATCTTCATATGTTTTGCCATGGCTCTGTTCCCAAAAATCAACACCTTGAATTTCAAAATATATTTTTCTATCATCATAGTCCAGCCTAGTTATTTTTGGAATTAATTCTTTGTGATCAATATCCAGCCATAATAAAAAGTCTTTTTCTCTTTTAAATTTTATATCCATTAATGATTGATCTACAACTTCATTGTGTCCTTTATGGTATTCCGAATCATTGTGAAACCACATACAAAACTCAGTTGCATCTTCGTTGATCAGGCTGGTATAGATCAAATTGTTTCTGCACAGTCCTTTGCCTGGCACATTGTTGTAATAGTATTTAAAATCACTCATATGTGGGCCATTGTTTAACTTGTTCAAGTTGTTTGAAGTACACATCAGCGTTCACACGCCACACAGTTTGACGTGTGCCTCTGTAATCCATGTCTTTTATTCTTGTGTAAACACCTGTGCTTTCTAGTGTTGGTGCCACAATAGAATGTACCAGTCGTTGTGTGCCTTCTGCGTTTTCATTTGTGGTCACATAGTAATTTTTATTTTCACCTGCCCAACGTATGCCTGCTGGTTGAAAAAATTGTTGGGTTGTTGTTTGATGATTTCTTATGGTATCTCTAGTACGCACCACTTGATATTTTTTGGGCAGTTCATCTGTGAATGTACAAATTCTACAAGCAATACGATAACTGTCAGGTCCCATTTCAGGAAATGAATGTGCCGCCGTGGATCCTATAACCTTGCCATTCCACAACAGCATCCAAACCTGATATCTGTCTTCTCTGGACAGAGAATCTACCAACATTTTTTTGGTTGAATTGTTGACAAATCCTTTTTGGTTGGCTGTTTGATAAAATGTTTCTAGGTCCAAGTCTTCAGAATATGGTACCAATTTAAAAGCCATGATAATTTATTTGTACTGTATTTAAAAGTAAATACTTTGATGATTAGAGGAATTGGCGGTAAACCATACATCAGTCTAGATGACCACATAGACATAGACACATTCAAACAACTACATCCAGAAATATGTAGAGGTTTTGCTCTCGCACGAGAATATGCCAAAGAAGGCACATGGATGTCACCAGGTTTTGATACCAAAGATATGAGTTACCAATTGAATTGGAAACCAATTTACCAAGCATTAGAAGAATACAAAGCACTACCAACTGACCATCCTATTAGAAAAAATGGCGACGACTTGTATGCCAACATCAAAGATTATAAAACAAGAAATCAATTTACTCGTTATCTCAAAGCAGTGCTAGGAGCAAAGGATCCTTACATTTATTATTTCCTTTGGGAAGAAGGAGATTGGGACCAAAGAAATGCTGAAAGAAATCTCACTGAAGAAGCCAAATACTTTCCGGGTTTAGTTGCTTGGATTAAAGAATTGGTCAATACAGGTATTGTTGAACGCATAGGCAGAGTGATATTTTTCCATTGTGAACATGATGGTAAACCTTTTGAACACAGAGACCTAGATGGCAAGCATGGAGACAATCAAGGATACAGCAGTCATAGAAATGAATTTATTCACATAAGACACAACACAAAAAGAGGGTTCTACATATGGGATCCTGAAAAACAAAATAAAACTTACATTAATTCTAATTGTGCATTCTGGAATGATCAGGATTGGCACGGTGGAGAAGTCAATGCTGAACAAGAGTATGGCTTAAGAATTGATTGTGTGTTCACAGACAAGTTTCGTAAACAGTTAGGAATAGATCATTTAGAAAGTTACTAATGTACCATCGTTATTTAAATATACCTATGGCACATTCAAAACCTGCCTGTTTCAATGACACACCAGATCAAGCCAAAGTTATTTTTGTTGATGCTATACACCTTGATCAAAACATCAAAAAATGGATTGAATCATTTGATGTCAAAGTTTCAAATATCACTGAAGGAATATACACGCCTCCAGGAGATGGTAAAGTCAGCATACATAATGACACGAAAACATTAACCAATGCAACAAAAATTAACTTTACATGGGGACCTAACACCAGTGTGACAAGATGGTGGAAAGTCAAAGATAATTCTAAATTACAAGTTGATGTCACTGACAGCACTCACATTTTTGATGCTGTAAATCCTGATATCACTGATCATTTTGATAACAACAAAGTACATTCTGAATTAGTGTGTGATGAACAACACTGTGAAATGGTGCATGAAGCAGTAATTAATAAACCTAGTTTGCTTAATGTGGGTCAATTACATTCAACGTACAATCCTCACAAAACAGAAGGTAGATGGTCATTGTGTTATTTTTTACTCAATAAAAACAATACTCATTTACAATTTGAAAAAGCATTAAATATATTCAAGGAAGTAACACATGAATAAAAACATATATCACCGTTATGTAAAATTGCCATTTGAGCATAAGTTTCCAGATTGTTTCAAATCCAAGCCTGAAAATATGCGTGGTGAAAATTGGCATGAATGGTGTGCTACGAGAGAACATTGGGACGAAAGATTTGTTGATTGGTTAAAGCAGTTTGGATTAAAACCTTCAAATGTATGCGAAGCATTTTATAATGGACCTAATGGTGGCGGTTTGCCTATGCACAATGACGCACCTACATTAAACAATTCATCAAACATAAACTTTACATGGGGTCCGCAGGACAGTATTGTGAGATGGTACAAAGTAAAGGATGAATCCTTAATTCAAACAGAACGCGATAACACAGATTATCACAAAGACGTTTATTTCAAAGATATAGATGTTGATATTCCGGTTGATAAATTTTATCATGCGGAAGTGGAAGACTGCGATGTGGTACATGAAGCGGTGATCAGTAAACCTAGTTTGCTCAATGTTGGACAACTGCATTCAACACACAATTTTAACACCAGTGAACCACGTTGGACTTTGAGTTATCATTTGCTTACAATAAAGGATAACACCCACATACAATTTGAAGACGCATTGGATTTGTTTAAGGATTTAGTATATTAATAACGTCTTACGTCTAGTGTAGAAACGTACATAGGCTCATCGATCAAATAATCAATTGTGCGAATAATATCTTGTGCTGAGCAGGTTGGTTCGCCTTCACGTTCGCCTGTCTTTTCGCCATAGTTCAATACTCTTACCAAACTGAATGGCAATTGTGTACCGAAAGGCATTTCATTAGCAAGTGAGTTATGCACAGC
>Ga0213859_10001418_pt1 | contig 10656 bp, 24 predicted proteins | sample PICome_2_FD_160133 | JGI IMG/M metagenome (GOLD analysis project Ga0213859, IMG submission 160133) | Coastal seawater microbial communities near Pivers Island, North Carolina, United States - PICO304 | ecosystem: Environmental > Aquatic > Marine > Coastal | place: USA: North Carolina... | reverse complement strand
CCTGTCAAGTTTTGTTTGAAGTTTTTTTTTTCGGAGTGGGGGGGAGAGGGCCGGAACCCCCTCCCCCGATTGTCACTCCTCCTCGTCTTGGCAGTCGCCGTCGCACCAGCGAGTTGACTCACCGCAGTTCCAGCACTCCTCGTCCTCGTCCTCCTGAGGATCGAAGTCGATGGTGATGCTGACGATACGGTCACCGCTGTAGGTCGCCGTGACGGGGTAGGAGCCGTCGCCGTAGGCGGTGCTAGTGACCACTCCGCCAGCGACCTCGCCAGCGCCGTTGTCGCCCAGCGTGATACGACAGGCGGTGTCATAGTTGCCGCCAGTAGGCTCGTCGTCAGGGCTGAAGTTGTCGCTCCAGACGTAGCAGGGGTCGATGAGCAGAATCTGCCCGCTGTCAACTCCGCAGTATCCGATTAGTTTTTCCATTGGCTGACCTCCTAGGTCGGTTGGTTGATGTGAAACATTGTCTCACACTTTGTGAGGGGCTGTCAAGTTCTGTCTGAAGTTTTTTTTAGAGGCTCACTTCGACCTGTCGATTGACGAGCCGTGCGTAGCCAGCAGAGTCAATGGGCCGGTGTGTTTCCTTCTCCACGAAACTGCTGAACTTGTAAGGGTTGTAGGTGGCCTTCACGGGGGTAGCAGGCACCTCATCGACCAGCGTGCCGATGACGAAGGCGTGGACGTTCTTGCGTCCCTCTCGGATGACACGTTGGCGACCGGCCTCGCTGATCTTGAACGTGGCGTTCTTGAGCAGTACTTCGTCGGCGTAGTCACGAACGAGCCAGCGCCCGTCAATCTTGTGCTGGATGCTGAAGGTGTGCTTATGAAGGTTGTAGTAGACTCGTACTTGCATGGTGGTGGTCCTCTCGGTTGATGTGAAACATTGTCTCATACTTTGTAGCGGTAGGTCAAGCCCAAACAGGCATCGTCATCAAACCGTAACAATCGAACACATGTTCGGTTGGGTTCTACTTGTCCCACTTTCGTCCTATGGAACAAAACTTGCAGAATCTGAACAACTTTGCAGCCGCTGCCGCAAGGCCGGAAAGCCCCGCTGCGGAAGCAGAGAAAGCCGGGACGTGCGAACCCCGCCGATAAAGAAAGAACCTCGGAAAGCCCCGCTGCTATGAAATGCACTGCGGGACGTGCTAGCCCCAACTAGAAAAGCCCGCCACCAGAAGTGACGGGCAAACGGGTAAGAATAATACAACTCAGGCTTGGTCTAGTTCCCAAGTATCTTCTAGGATGCAGAACATAGTCCAGTTGTAGTGCGATGCGATGTCGTAAGCAAAGTGCTTCACATCGGGGTCGTTCCAGTCGTCGGTTAGGACTTGTAGAACGTCGGCAGGTATGTCTGCTAAGGGTTCCTCAGCGTCAATGTTTACTGCATCGGGAAGGGCTTTACGGTTGCTGTAGAGCACCCATCCGATTTCTCGCACAAAGTTATCTCTTGTTAGTTCCATTTCACCTCCTTTGCTCAGTTGTCCTCCTCAATGTCGATACTTTGGAATGTGATGCGTCCCAACTTCTCGCTGATGACAGTCCAGTAGCCGTCCTCGTCGTCAATGTCAGCAGTAACCATAGGCATGGCTTCTGACTGTTCGACGTACAAGGGTTCGCCTCCTTCGTCCCATCCAACGACAAGCAGGGAGCCGTCGTCCCCGCCGTCGTAATCTGTGAACCGCAGGTACTGCTTCATATCAGTTGACCTCCTCAATAACGATGATTTCATCCAGATGGGCATAAAGTTCCTTCATGTCCGTGACCTCACCGCAAAAGAAGCGGGCATTCTCCTCGTTTTCTGCTTCGATCCAGTAATTGCGAATCACACGCTCAACTACGCCTATCTTGTATTTTTTCATGTCAGTTTACCTCCTCTTGCTCTCTGCGAGCCTTCTCCTCAGGCCACTCAATGTCATCCCAGATGGCATTGTTGATAACCTCAAAGCCCTCTTTACACAGCCAGTCCTCCATAAACTTATTCCAAGTGTAACCATCCATAATCGTGGCTACAGCCTCGTCCATCTGTTCATCGGTGTAAGGCTCTTTGTCGTCTGCGTCACGACGGTCTGCGATGGACTCTCTAACGTCGTCCTCGCAGAACACGGTGCCTGCCCATCCGAACTCTCGCTTCATAGCGTGGAGAACTCCGAAGGCTTGTGTCTCGTCCATGATGATGGTTTGGTTTCCCACTTCGATGGACTTGTATTGGTTGTTGTCGGTGGTATTCATATTGCTCCTCTCGGTTGGTCTGTTATTGCATTATCCCACAGAAGGGAGAGGACTGTCAAGTCCTCCCCCTCCGTAGGGACACCATAGGGATGTATTAGAAGAAGTCAGACTGTTGCCAGACCTGCCTCCATAGCAGCGATGCGCTCGTGGTGGTCGATGAGCCGGTCACGAAGGTCGTCTTGGATTTCCCATGCGTCGTCGTTGTCCCAGTCAAAGTCCTCGGGTAGATGGTCGCTGAACGAACCGGAACTGTCGTAGGTAGCGCCGTCGATGATGACGCTTGCCCCGATAAAGTCCATGCCTCCCTCAAAGTAGGTAAGGCTGACTTTCACTCCGAACTTCTGGCTAATCTTTTCCAGTAGAGCGGTAGGCGGTGCCCATGCCGTGTTGCCACTGATGTGGATGGCCTCGGGGTCACGGTCTACGTCGTAGGTGTAGCCGTACACGTCCATGCTCCACTTCGTGCCCCACTCGTTGTTCGCCCACGAGTACCAGTCGGCGTAGCCTGTCTCGGCCTTCGCACGTTCGGCACGTTCGATGAGAGCGTAGTGCTCGGCCTTGTCCGCCTCGTAATGCTCGGGAGTCCAATGCTCGTTAGCAGGGTCGTCTACGAGAGCCTGCAAACGCCCCTCGGGGTCGTAGTCGCCGGTAGGGGCAGGCGCACGAGTCCCCCGTAGTGCCTCGGGCATGGGAACGAGTAGCATAGGCTGACCCATCTCAGGGGCGTCGTCTGCCTCGCTCTCCCACTCCGATGACTTCATGATGAAGTCCATGTTAGAGAGCGTACCGTAGTCGCCCTCAATCGTGATGTGATTTTCGCACCAGTTAGGCATGATGTTTCTCCTCTCAGTCGGCGTAGCCGAAGTTGTCGAAGTCGTAGTTGCAGTCGTCGGTGCGCTCCATCTTGTAGGCACCGTAGCCGTAGTCCTCGGCCATCTCTGCGATATCGTCGTAGTCGATGTCAAAGTCCTCGGGGTCGTAGCCCTCGGTGTCGTTGTCGTAGTCGGTGTAGGTATCCATGATGCCCTCCTCAGGGTCGTTGTAGTTGGTAGTAGGGAAAGTACCAGATGGGGAGACTCCTGTCAAATCGGAGCCTCCCCACCGGCTTCACCGCTTAGGCTGAGTGACCTTCACGGCCTTCACGTTGGTGACCTTCGTGAACCTGTCCACGATGGCCTGCTTCAGCCAACCGGCGCTCACGGCCTCATCCACGAGAGCCTGCTGAACGACACGCTTGCTGACACGCTGGTGGTGCCCCTCGGAAAGAGCCTCACGAGCCTCGGTCTGGTCGATGGAGCGACGGTTCTGCTCCACGATGGCGACCTTCGTGCCATCCTCAAGAATGACCGCCTCGGTGCTGAGAGCACGGAAGGCATCCTCAGCCTTCTCAGCCTCGGCCTTTGCCTCGGCCAGAGCCGCACGAGCCTCAATCACTCGGCGTGCCGTCATCTCGTTCACCTTGTCGGTGCTGATGCTGATGGTGTCGGTGGTGGTTTCCATGATGTGACCTCCTCAGGTCTGTTGTTGTTGGTATTCACCTTACAGCAGGGGTGCGACAAGCGCAACCCCTACCGAAAGATTTCTTCAGATTTCTTGACCGCAGAGCCAGCACTCTGACCCTACGGGCTGGATGGTGAAGCAGCACGTGGCCTCGTCCACATGATGCTTGTCGGCCACTTCGACCGGAGGGCATCCGCACGGTTCGGCGTGGATGACATACTGGTCGGTGTAACGCTCGGTCTGACGGCAGACGTTGGGGTGCTCACGGAGTAGGTGCTGCCGGTAGGTGTCACGCTCACGGATGACACGCTCGCCGTTGGCGATGGCCTCCATGACTCGTTGGTTGATAAGGGCTGTTTGGTTGATGGTGGTATCCATGTAGCGAAGGATACACCCTCGGTGTGACACTCCGCAACTTCTGTCCAAAGATTTCTGAAATATCTTTTCTTCGGATTAGGGGTTGCGCTTTGTGTGGGGAGGGTGTATCATCCCTGATGTGCCCAATAGGGTACACTATTCATACCAACTAGTAGAGGAGCCAGAGATGGCGAAACGTAAGATCAAAGTAGAGTTCACCGAAGCCGACCAGCGCAAGGCTATGGCTCGGATGAACTGGGAGCGTAACGTCGCTGAGATGGCCGAGGGTCGTCGCCAGCGTGCGGCTACCTTCGCTGACCGGCGTAAGAAGGCCGACCGTGAGGCGTGCCGTAAGCACAACCGAAACGAGTGGTTCTGATGATTACTCGGGATGACGCTACCCCGCTCTCTATCGGAGATCGGTTCTACCTGATGGATGCCGCTATGGGCATGATTGAGGAAGGTATCGACCTTCTCCACGATGAAGCCGTAGAGGAAGGTACCGACCCTGACGACGCTTATCTAATAGAGTCGCTAGAGGAACTGCGGATGATGTCGTATGCCTCGCTGCTCGCCACGATGGTGAACGACAGCGACGAGGCGAAGGCGCTCATCACGCTGCTGAAGCAGAACACGCCCAACAACTGACAAAACGCAAGGAGTGAGAGTAACCCCGTCAGAAATGGCGGGGTTTTCTCATGCCCAAACTCAGACAGCCCCGCTAGGAGACTAGCGTTGGGCGGGGCTTTCCTACCCTAAACTAAAAAGATGGGCTGCGAGCGAGATTATCAGCGAACTTGGCTTTATCGTTCAGAGTGGGAACTCATTGACGAGTTTGATGAACTTTCGCTGCTGGAATGTTGGGATTTTCTCGCTTCCGCCATCACCCGAACACAGTTTGTCAAGCAGTTTCCTAAAACTTACGACTACTTGGCGAAGAACTGGGGGCCAGAACGTCCCGCAGCGGAGGAATACCGCCCAAAACATCGCCTCATCTACCTTCACCGAGGTGACCGCCGTGGTGGGCTAAAACTACGACCCGGATACAGACGAAGGTACGCTGATGCCCATTGTTCCACGATCACTCTCCCTTGCTGGAGTCGAAACAAACTAACGCTTCTGCATGAACTCGCCCACATCTGTTGTTGGTGTGAGTTACCAAATGGTGATGTTGTGTCTGCACATGGGAAAGAGTTTGCGGGCATCTACCTGCGGCTGGTACGACAAAACTTGGGAAAATCTACGGAAACTGAACTGTTTGATGCGATGCAGCAGCACAAAGTAAAAGTTTTGGCCTGCTAGGTACACCATAGGGACACCATAGAGGGTTAGTAGATGCCAAGAGGTGCTGGCAGCGGGGCTTTCTGGGGTTGCTGCTGGAACAAGGGGTTTTGAGGCAGCGGCGGAACTCGTGCGTGTTGCAGCGGCTGCGTAACTCGGTAAAACTCGGTAAAACTCGGCCAAAACGACAAAAAGGCCCGCCCCCCTTAGGGAACGAGCCTGATTGTGCTAGGTGTCAGTCGAAGATATCGGCGTAGAGAACGCCTGCACCTTCGTAGCGAAGAATCTTGTTGATCCCTTGCTTGTCGGACACTGACCCCCACCCTCGGTTGATGGGTACGACACGACCGTCTGCCGTAATCTCCATCATGCTTGTGGCGTAGTGGCCGATGATGACGGAACCGGATTCGGTTAGCGTGGCGTGCCATGCACCCCCGGACGCTTGCGCCGTTCCCGTCCGTGATGTTCGGGCGGCTTCGGCAATCGCTTCGGTACGCATTGGTAATGCCTTTCTGTTCGGGCTACCTATCAGGGACTCTCACCCTGACCCGGCCTACTGGCTAGGTGCCTTGCTTATTGGATATCTACAGTAAAGCAGACTCTACGACCTAATGCAACCCCCACGGCAAAAAAAAACAGATAAAAAAAGGTTGCCTATGCCTCGGCGTGGTGGTAGGGTGAAACTGTCAACTACAGAAAGGGGGCCGCATGGCCTTTATCACCGACTACCAACAGGGCGACTACGCCTCGGAGGTGGACGACGCCAACCTAAAGGCGGTTGTTCGTAACCTCACCACGGGGAAGATCGTCAAGCGCTTCAAGGGTGAGTCTGCTTGGTCAGACGCTCAGCGAGAAGTTACCGACCTCGCCCTAGCCGCTATGTACGGCTAATAACACGCCCTCAGACTGAACCCCTCGGCCCCAACGGGTCGGGGGGTTCTTTTATGCCCCAGAACTTCCGCCCAGAGGCTCCTAAACGGCCCCAGACAGCCCCGCACGGTGAGAAGTGCTCAGCGGGGCTTTCCGGCCCCCAGAATCGCTCCTGAAGCCTGTTTCCGGGCATGAAAAAGCCCCCTGACCCGTGAGGGCCAGAGGGCTGGTGCCGGGGATTCTGTTGCCACGCCCCCGTCAAGCGCCGGAACTTATCCAGTTGAGACTGAAGCCCTCATCGACGGCGCTCGTGCGTAACACGATACATCTCGTCAATGGCGTCCATCAACTCCTGATACTCGGTATCCGAGTCCCAGTCGTAAGGCGCTGCGAGGTCGTCCTCCATCTCAATGATTGCATCAAGACGAAGTGACTCCACTTCGTAGGCTTCCATGTCGCTAAGCGACATTTAGTCTCACCTCCTCTCTTCGGTTGTGAAGTAACTCCTTCAGTATGGGGCAGATCGGAACACTTGTCAACCCCGAACCTCAAATAATCTGAACTTTCTCACCCCGAGATCAACCTCAGCCTTCAGGCCACTGCAACTAAAAAATAGTTACTAAAAAATAGTTGACAACAGACTTGACACGCTGCGTCCGCTTCGTCGGGCACCCCCGAACAGCCCCGGCTCGGGCAAGTGTCTACCGGGGCTTGCCGACCCCGCACCTGTTTCCGGGCATGAAAATACCCCCGGCTCCACTCGGGAACCGGGGGCTATTCTCAGGATTCAGCGTTTCCGCAGGGGCAATCCGGGTCATCCGAATAGCACTCGCTTTCACCGGGATGGTTATCTTCCCATTCCAGTTCACTAAAGTGCTCATCGTCAGCCACGGGGTAATCCGCAAGTGCGGACTCCCATGCCTCCACTGCGTCAGCCAGATCAGCGTTCCCGACGTTCCACGCCAGTTCAGCGACCCACCCGACGGCCCAGTGTCCGAACGACACCTCATCTACGTCACTACCGAAACGCTCGTACAGATCAGCGTAGACTACGGCGAAGTTCGACCTAGCCAGTGCGTCACTGTCACGATGATGTCCCACCGGCCCAATCGCAACGCCCTGCCAACCCTGTCCCTCAACATATTCGTCAAGGTCCCAGCCGGTAGCACGCCGAATCGCAACGGCGGTATCAGTGTGGTGAATCATTATTTCCCTTCCTACCGTGCCGCCAGACTCCTACTGGCCGGGGTGCTCCACTCGCACGGGATTACTAGTTGGTATGTCGGTATTCACTCTACAGCACGGGTGTAACAGTGCAACACCCTATTGGTCATCGTCACGAAACCGTAACATTAGCCGCCTCGCACGGCTCACTGGCGTAACGCCCACCCGGACGGCAATCGCAATACCTACATCGCACGTCACCGCCCTCACGGGGATCGCCGTCAACTACCCACTTATGTCCCATGTCGCTCATACACATCAGTGTACCACAAGTCCGCCTCACGATGCAAGCCCAGCAAGCCCCGCCGTGGGGAAAAGGCTGACGGGGCTGTCTGGGGGTGGAAAAGCGGGTGGCGAACCTGACCCCGGACATGAAAAAGCCCCCCGACCCCGAAGGGCCGGAGGGCGAACGTCTCAGCAACGGACGTACCGTTCTCGGATCGACCAACTATCGTGATGGTTGCCACGAGCCGGACGCCGAGAGACCTTGCTCCCCCAGTACCGCTGCCACTCGGTATCACGCTTCAGCGTGTCCTTGCGGCAGGCTAGGGCTAGTTCGATGCCGTAGGCGTAGGCATCGCTGCCTAGCGCCTTAGCACCGGCTAGAGCGGCCACTAGTTGCCTTGCGGCGACCGGGTTGCCCTTGCTAGCCCTTGCGGGGGATTCCACTAGTTGCCGCACTGCGGCTTCGGTGATGGTATCCACGGTGATTAGTTCCCTTCTTGCCTAGTTCCCGGTCTCTTACCGGCGAGGGCGCTTCGCTCACTAGGGCTTAGTAGTTGGTATGTCACTGACCACTCTAATGGCATCCGCACCCCTTGACAACCCCCAATCTCATTATTCATAGAGATAGTTGATATCTTTTTTTGAGATGGCTCTCGCAGTGCCCCTCAGAAAAAATCGAAAAAAGGGTTGACAAAAAAATAGGAACGAAGGGTTGACAAAACCGCTGCCATCGTGTCCGCCCCAGATAGCCCCGCTGCGGGGAATACAACGACGGGACTTGTCGGGGTTGATGCAAAAACATTTGACACTTCCAGCAGCAACGAGCCTTGTATCTGATGAAAGGAGGAGTTCATGATTACAACAACGAAAACCACCGTCACTATCCCGTTCTTCAGAGTTGGCTGCGAAAAGCCCGATCTCGTCGGAATACTGACTGCCCTCGGCGTTATTCAACCTATGTAACGGCGAAACAAGTCGTACTTCTGTGGAATCCAGCGGAAAAGATGAGCCGTCAGGTAAAACCAGAACAAAACCAATGCCGGTCTACCCAACTTGGACGAAGAATACGAGTAAAAGGCGGCAGAAAGAGTTGCCTTCTGTTTCCTCATGGCAACCACATCGTACACCGTCACGTAAGCGGCTAGCCCTGCCCATGCAGCAGCGCCCCAGTCGATACTTCTGCCCTTAGTAAGTCCCGTTCGTGGTAGCATAGTATTATCATATCCGACAGTTCATAGGAGACTTGGAACCCCGTGCATTACAAGAACGACACTTCGTCAGGACAGACTCGTAAACCACCGAAGAAGGCGAACGCCCATTCGGTGTACGAAGAAGAACGGAAAGAGGCCCGATGGCTCGCCCGGTTAGCGGAGTGGGAGCGGACACGGCTATCGAAAGAGCCGCCTCGGAGAGTTCCACCTAACTGGCGAAAGTGAAAAACCCACCCCGGAGGGTGGGCTAATCACTCGCCTACGCTATCCCTCGGAGGCTTTCTCAGGTGCTGGTCCCTCTCGGGTTTCGCACACCTGCCGGTCGCTATGCCGGATACTGCTCTCTTAGGCTTCACGCCGAACCGCTTGCAAACAGTCCGACTTGGCTAGATTGTTAGGGGAGAGTGATCTGATCGCCAACTTGGAGAGTGACGACTCCGTTCAGTTTACCCATGTCGTAAACTGCGTTACCGGTGTGTCCGGTGCAGTGCGTGTTGGCGATTCCCCATAGGGTGTCGCCGGGATGAACCGTCACGATGCCGTCCTCACACTCGTAGGCCGTAGCCTTGTCAAGCGCCGCATTAGCGACCCCTGCGAGAAAGAGTGCCCCGAAAGCGGTGGCGGTAAGTGCTGCTAGTTGCTTCTTCATGACTACAGTAAACCACAGATGCAAACCAATAGCAACCCCTAATCGAAAGATTTCTCAGAAACTTTCAACATCCAGTTCAAGGGCGTCCTTGCCCTCGGTACTTCTTCTTGTAGTTCTTCGACCGCTTCTGCTTGGAGGAGCCTGCCTTCGCATGAACTCCCTTGCGTTTGATGCGGGTAGCCGAGTAAGCCCCGCTGCCGATGCCTTTAGCCATTCTCTTTCTCCTTCTTCTTGGCTTCTCGCTTGATGCGACGTTGTTCCGCCTCGTCAAGTTCCGTTTTCGTGCTCATTCGGTGCCCGTTTTGGCACCAGACTGTTGCCCGACTTGATGCCCCGACAGTTGTTTCGCACTTCAGGCAGTAATGATTCGTTAGCCCGTCCGGGCCTTTGTGTGTAATACGCATGGCTCTAATCCTATCACCGGGGCTTGCTGGGGTCAAGTAATCGGTATTGTAGTCCCAAAACCGTGCAACGCCCTCAACTAACGGTAGTACGCTATTTGTATGACAGTTCAGAACCGACTAATAGCAGTCACTTACCTAGCGAGTTGCTGTAACGCCGACGAGTTCTGGCGGGTGGCCTCTAGCCTTCTGTCTCGTGGCGTGACTCCAACAGCGTTTGACGTAAGCCTGCTGTACGCCTCTCAGTAGACAGCAAAAAGCCCCCGACTCCCGTAGGTGTCAGGGGCTAGTCGCCGCTTCCCAAGCGAACTAGGCGTGCTGTAGTTCTTCCACGATCCTGTCATGGTCATCGTAGGTGCCCCGAACTTCGCTCTCGCCGTTCGGGAAGAATACGCATGTCTCGTTCAGTCGGGCTTCACCGATGTCGTAGTGAACCGATGACACTTCGATAACTTCATCCGTTCTCGGAATCGGAATCGCCGTGACTCGGTGGTCACGATGCACTGTCTTGGTGTAATCGTATTCCATTACTTGTCCCTTCTGATGGCCTCTCGTAGTGCCATCTCTCTTGTCTCGTAGGTCTCTATTGTTCCGTACCCGTTACGGGTATCGACAACATCCCAACCCCCTTCGGGGTTAGGACGAATGTCGTACCGCTCTTCCATCTCAGTAAGCCTCATCTTGCAAGCGACGGGCATAAGCTTCG
>Ga0213859_10001416_pt1 | contig 10673 bp, 6 predicted proteins | sample PICome_2_FD_160133 | JGI IMG/M metagenome (GOLD analysis project Ga0213859, IMG submission 160133) | Coastal seawater microbial communities near Pivers Island, North Carolina, United States - PICO304 | ecosystem: Environmental > Aquatic > Marine > Coastal | place: USA: North Carolina | collected... | reverse complement strand
CGAGAAGATCTCGTCGAGGCCGTGGGGCAGGGGCCACACGTGCGTCAGGTGGATCCGCGAGACGCTCTGGCCCTTGGCCCGCGCGTTGTCCACGGCCTGGCGCAGGATGCCGACGGTCGAGCCCCACCCGAGCACCAGCAGGTCGCCCGACTCGGCGCCGTCCACCTCGGGGGTCGGGATCGAGTCGGCCACGTTGCGCACCTTCTGGTGGCGCATGTCGGTCATGGCCTGGTGGTTGTCCGGGTCGTAGCTGATGTTGCTGCTGGGCGCCTTCTCGAGGCCCCCGATCCGGAACTCCATGCCAGGCGTGCCCGGCCTGACCCAGGGGCCGGCCAGCTTCTCGTCGCGCCCGAAGGACTGGAAGTCCTCGGTCTTCTCCGTGGTGAACTGCACCGGGAAGGGCTCGAGGGAGTCGAGGTCCGGGAGGGACCACGGCTCGGCGCCGTTCGCGATGAAGTTGTCGGAGAGCAGGATCACGGGCGTCATGTACTGCACCGCGATACGGCAGGCCTCGATGGACAGCTCGAAGGCGTCGCTGGGCTTGCTGATGGCCACGACCGGCATGGGCGCGTCGCCGTTGCGGCCGAAGATGCTGCTGAGGAGGTCGGACTGCTCCACCTTGGTCGGCATCCCCGTCGAGGGGCCGGCGCGCTGGACGTCGACGATGACGAGGGGAAGCTCGGTGGAGATCGCGAGGCCCATGGCCTCGCCCTTGAGGGCCATGCCGGGGCCGGAGGTCCCGGTCATGCCCAGGGTGCCGGCGAACGAGGCGCCGATCGCCGAGCAGATGGCCGCGATCTCGTCCTCGGACTGGATCGTCACGACGCCGTGGTTCTTGTAGCCCGCGAGGAACTCCAGGACGCTGGACGCCGGGGTGATCGGGTAGGAGCAGTACACGGGCTTGCGGCCCGCGAGGCGCGCGCCGGCCACGAGGCCGATCGCGAGGGCCTGGTTGCCCATGACGTTGCGGTAGGTGCCCGGCTGCAGGGTCGCCTTGGGGACCTCGTACTGGCCCTGGAAGAGCTCGCGGATGTCGCCGGCGTTGTAGCCCGCGCGCAGCGCCGTCTGGTTGGCGGCGATCAGGTCGTCCTTGCCCTTGAACTTCTCTTCCAGCCACTCGAGCGTGGGCTCGAGGGGGCGGCTGTACACCCAGTACATCAGGCCCAGGGTGTAGAAGTTCTTGCAGCGCTGCTTGTCCTTGTTGGAGAGGGGCGAGTCCGCGAGCGCCTCGGAGACGCGGGAGTTGATCCCGACCTCGATGACGCGGAAGCCTTCGAGGGTCCCGTCCTCGAGGGGGTTCGTCTCACACTTCGCCTTCTTCAGGTCCGTCGCCTTGAAGGCGTCGGTGTTGACGATGACGATCCCGCCCTTCTTCAGGGTGTTGATGTTGACCATCAACGCGGCGGGGTTCATCGCCACCAGCACGTCGGGCTGGTCCCCCGGCGTGTGGATGTCCGAGGAGCTGAACTGCAGCTGGAAGCCGGAGACCCCCGGCCGGGTCCCGACTGGCGCCCGGATCTCCGCGGGGAAGTCGGGGAGGGTCGCGAGGTCGTTTCCGAACAGCGCGCTGGTGCGCGTGAACTGGTTCCCGGTCACCTGCATCCCGTCGCCGGAGTCCCCGGCGAAGCGGATGACGACGCGGTCGAGCTGCTGGAGGGGGAGCTCGCCTGCGGAGGTGTCTTGGGCGGTCGGCGGAGTCATCGTTGGGCTGGGGCGTGGGCGCCGGAAAATCGCAAGAGAGGATAGGCCCGACCCCGACCGAGATGAGCCCCCTTCCGAACAGAAGCGGCATCAATGCGCCGGGAACATCACCCAGACGCCATTCGAGGCAGGTGGAGGGCCCCTTGGGCCCCTCCGACACCAGTGCCTTCGACGGGCTCGCCCCCGGAGAGGCGTCTCCGAGCCGAGGGAAGGCTCAGAACGAGCAGATCCGGGACCGGGTGCGCTTGCGCATCCCTCCCTGGAGGTCCGTGGCGCGGACCTGGGTCTCCAGGGACCGATCGATGGCCTCCGCCACGAGCTCGGGATCGCAGCTCTCGGGCATCAGGAACGCGATCTCCGCGTCGTCGATGGCGCCGCACGGCAGCTGCACGTGGAAGTCCACGTACAGCGTCTCGATCACCATGGTCAGCGCGAGGGCGGCGTCCGCCCGGCTGCGGATGCGGGCCAGGGCAGCGATCAGGGGGATCGAGGCCTTCACCCGGGCGTAGCCCTCGGGAGCCTTCGCCCAGCGAGCACTCCAGGGGGTGCCATCGATCAGGAGGTACTTCGAGACCTCCATCCAGCGGCTCTCCCCGGCGGTCTCCCGGATCTCATCGGGGGAATCAGCGTCGACCACGGGCTGGGAGACGAGCCGGAATTGCGGCCGTTCGGTGCCCGTGGAGGGGCCCGAGGGGTCGGGATGATCGTCGAGGGGGTCGGACTCGGTCATGGGAGGAGCGGCCTCTGGGGGCAATGGTCGTCCAGATCACCCCTGTCACTGAACGGGAATCGGGTCCTGTGGGGGCCAGCCTGGCACTTCCGCCGACTTCGATACGATCTGGGCGGCGGCCCGAACCCCGATGAACACCCTCCGACTGACCTCGAGGCCTCTCCAGCGGTGGGGCCTGACCCTGCTGCTCGCCCTGCTGACCCTCTCCGGAGTCGCGGCGAGCGCCCCTCAGAACCGCGCCATCGAGCTCTCTTCGATCATCCGGCGAGAGGGAGACAAGACGCCGGTGGCGGTGTTCGAGGAGCTCGGCACCCTCAAGACCGACCAGGCCTTCGGGGTGCTCGAGCGGTCGCGCGGCCAGGTCAAGTCCGCCCCGAAGTACAGGGCGATCCACAGGGCGATGCGCCACTTCGTCTCGGACGAGGAGCTCGGTGAGAAGGCCATCCGATTCACGCTCCGGTCCGCCAAGGGGCGCGACAAGGTCGAGGCTCCACAGGCGGCCACCGCCCTCGCAGGCTTCGGCCCGGCGGCCACCGAGGCGCTCCTGGAGCTGGCGGAGGAGGGCAAGCTGCCCGGGGCGCGGGCGAGCGCCCTGCGCGGGCTGCAGGCGGAGATCCTCGAGCGCGGGAGTCTGGAGCTCCTCGACCTGGTGCTGGAATCGTGGATGACGCCTCGGTCGGGGACCCAGACCCAGGCCTGCGCGATCATCAGCTCCTTCCGGGAGCTCGAGGCCTTCAAGCGGATGGCCAAGTACGTGGGGGCGAAGAAGAGCAGCTACCAGATGTGCCAGACGATCCTCCTGGCCATGGGGTCCCACCCCTTCGGGACGAGCCCGGCGCTGGACGAGGGGGTCGAGCAGGTGCTGTACCGCGGCGTCCAGAGCAAGGACTCCAGGCTGTGCTACTACGCCCTCGACGCGATGGCGACCCGCGGGGGCACCGAGAGCCTCCCCGCCGTCACGCGGCTCACCAAGGACCGTGACCCGGCGGTGCGACGGCTGGCCCTGCTCGTCGTCCTGCGCAGCACCTCCAACAGCAAGGGGGCCATGGGCCTCTCGAAGGCCAAGGACCCGGTCTCCCGGCAGGCTGCGGCGATCTTCCTGGCGGAGAGCTCCGCGCCCGGGGCGCTGGATGCGCTGCACGCCCTGCTGGAGGACGAGGACACCGCCGTCCGCGCCGAGGCGATCCGCCAGGTCGGCCGGCGCCGTGACGTGGCCTCGATCCAGCCGCTGATCGACTGCCTCTCCCGGGAGAAGGGCAGGCTCCGCGGGGATGCCCACTTCGTGCTCACGATGATGACCGGGATGGACCTGGGCTTCCGGGTGGGGTCCTGGCGGAGCTTCTGGCGCGACAAGGGGGACGGGTTCCAGATGCCCACCCTCGAGGAGGCGCGCAAGATCGCGGCGGAGCTCGCGGCGAACCAGAGCGAGGAGGGCATGTCCGCGGTGTCCTTCTACGGGCTGACGGTCATCTCGGACAACTTCGCCCTCGTGGTCGACACGTCCGGCTCGATGACCACCAAGGTCAAGGACGGCAAGACCCGGCTGGACATCGCGAAGGAGCAGATCAACGGCGTCATCAAGCGCATCCGGGAGGGTGCGCTCTTCAACATCATCCCGTTCGCCGACAACGCCCGCCCGATGGAGGAGGTCTTGATCGAGATGGACGAGTCGCTCCGGGAGGACTCGATGCTCTACGTCGAGGGCCTGCGAGCCGGTGGGGGCACCAACGCTTACGAGGGCCTCGCCGCGGCCTTCGAGGACGAGCTGGTGGACACCATCTACCTGCTCACCGACGGCATTCCGAACGGGGACCCGGTCGCGATCCGCGAGGAGGTCGCGCGCTGGAACTCGGTCCGTGGCATCCGGATCCACTGCATCTCCATCGGGGCCGCGAGTGCCTTCCTGAAGGGGATCGCAGAGGACTCTGGCGGAGAATACATAGAAGTAAAATAATCTGCAGTATACTAAAGTGGCCTCCGAAGCCCGTTCGGGGCCCTCAGGCGGGGTCGGCCCGGGTCTCGACTGGTACGCTGCCCGTCCATGGAAGGCCCTGACCCCACGCCCCGCGACGGCGAGACCAACGTCCTGCTCGAGGTCTTCCCTGGCGCCTTCCTCCTCGGTGGGATCACGGCCCTGGCTGGCGGGGCCCTGAGCGTCGCCGCCCGGACCTCCGCCCTCGGGGATCAGGCGCGCTCCATGGAGCGGATCGCCCTCGCCACGGGCTGGGTGGACCAGCTGGCCGAGGCCCTCTTCGCGACGACCCTGGCGATGCTCGTCGTGACGACCGCCCGGCGCTCGGGTCGTCGTCCGGCCCTCGCGGCGGGGGCCCTGCTCACCCTCCTGGTCCTGCTCGCCAACCTGACGGGCTTCCCGGCCGCTGACGCCCAGCTGACGGTGGGCCACGTGGCCTGCGCCCTGGGCCTCCTCGCGGCGGTGCTGGTCCTCGATCGCGTCGGCTTCCGCGGCCCCGTCGCCCTCGTGATCGGTATCGCCCTGGGCGTCCTCCCCACCTGGAAGGTGGCCGAGGCCGTCAAGGGTGGGGACGCAGGGATCCCGGTGCGTGTCGTTCTCTACGACCTCGTGGCAGCCCCCGACCTGTTCGAGACCCTCGAGGCGCGCGCTGACGCGCCCCCAGGGCCCGGCGTGCTGACCCCCGCCGTGGACCAGCAGACCGACACGGGCGACAAGCCCGCCCTGGTGCTGCCGCCTCCCGCGGCCCAGCAGGTGACGGTTCCCCGTGCCGCGGGCGCGGTCCGCCTCCAGGCCGCGGTGGGCGCCGACGCGTCGGTGATCCAGCGCTTGCCGGCGGACCTCGAGGCCCTGAAGGTGCGATACACGATCGCCGTGGACGACGCTGTGGCCTGGTCGGAGGTGGTGGAGCACCGACGCATGCCCGCTGGAGTCTGGGACACCTCGGTCTTCCAGTGGCGGCACATCGCCAGCGCGGACGGGCCTGGCATCCCGGTCCAGGGTGGCCAGGTCCTCCGCTTCGAGACGGCGCTCGTCTGGGACTCCGAGGAGGAGCGGGCCCGGGTCGAGGGCCTCGATGGAGCGGGGCTCCAGCTGGGCTTCGGGGGCGTCACCCTCGAGAAGGAGTTCCGTGAGCCCCGGAAGCTCGCCACGCCGGAGGCGCCCAACATCGTCTACGTGGTCATGGACACCCTGCGTCGCGACCGGCTCGGCCTGTATGGCTACGAGCGCCCGACGACGCCTCGCCTGGACGCCTTCGCGCGCGAGGGGCTCGTGTTCGAGGACGCCTACACGACCTCCAGCTGGACCTGGCCGTCCACGGCCTCCCTGCTCACCGGCCGGTTGCCGGACTCCCACGGCGTCAAGAGCTCCAAGGCCTGCACCCTCAGCCAGCGCCTCCCCACCCTCGCGGAGGCCCTGCAGGCGCGCGGCTACACGACCGCGGCCTTCGTCGGCAATCCGATCGTCGAGCCGAACCGCTACTTCGATCAGGGCTTCGAGACCTTCGAGGTGGAGGTGCCGAAGTTCCGGATGAGCGACGAGGTGATGCCCGCGGCCCTCGAGTGGCTCGAGGTGCACGCCCCCGTGCGGTTCTTCCTCTACCTGCACCTGGTGGATCCGCACACGCCCCACCGGCCTCACCCGGAGGAGGCCGCGCGGCTGGGCCTCGGCGCGCCTCCCGCGGACTGGCCCGAGCGCGGCCTCGACGGGGTCCCCTCCGACCCCACTCCCGCGCCGGAGATCCGCGGCTACTCGAGCCAGCTCTACGACGCGAGCGTCGCCACCGGGGACCGATGGTTCGGCGCTCTCCTCGACGAGCTGGAGCGCCTCGACCTCGACCAGCGGACCATCGTGGTGTTCACGTCGGACCACGGGGAGGAGCTCTTCGAGCACGGCCGGCACGGCCACGGCCACGAGGTGTACGACGAGCTGGTGCGCGCCCCCCTGGTGATGCGCGGGCCGGGGATCCCGGCGGCCCGGCGCTCCGGCGTGGTCTCCAACCGCCACGTCCCGACGACCCTGGCGGCCCTCGCGGGGGCCACGCTGCGGACCCCTGGGGACCAGGTTCAGCTCGTCGACGACCGCCTCCCCGACGAGGCGCTCTTCGAGACCTCGAAGGGCCTCTGGGGCAAGGCCCGCTACCAGCAGCTCTTCGGGCTCCGGCGCGGTGGCACCACCGTTCACCTGCGCGTGCGGCCCACGCCGGAGCAGCCCCTGGGCCCCCCGGCCGCCGCCGAGGGCGACGTGCGCGTCTTCGACGCGCTGGCGGACCCCGGTCAGCAGCAGGACCTCGCGGGTCAGCGCCCGTCGATCGCGGAGCAGGGGGAGCGACGGATCCGCGAGCTGGTCGAGGAGGCCGTCGAGTCCAGGCCGCCCCTGGTCCTCGGCGTCGGCGCCCAGGGGCAGCAGCAGCTCGAGCAGATCGGATACGCCGACGGGCGCGACCGCTGAGCGGCCGCGCCCGTCGCGCGATCACCTGTTTGGCGCCGGCCTCAGCCGGTGGGCAGCGCCGAGGTCAGGTGGTCGACGATGTCCATCTTGGTGAGGATCCCCACGGGGTGATGGTCATCGTTCACGACGATCCCGACGGTCTCCCGGGCGAACATCTCCAGCAGGTGGCGCGCGGGCTCGTTCTCGTGAACGGTCTCCACGTTGCGGAACATCATCTCGGCCACCGTGGCGGTCAGCTGGGCGCGCCCGTCGACGATCCGGCGCAGGAGGTCGGACTCGGTCACGATGCCCACGAGGCGACCGCCCTCCACCACGGGGAGCTGGCTGATCCCGGCCTCCTTCATGCACTCGATGGCCTCGCCCAATGTCTGGTCGCCGCTGGCGGTGATGATCTCGCGGGCGGGGAGCCGGCTGATGAGCGAGCCGCAGGAGTCCTCCTCCCATGACGGCTCGGTGAAGCCGTGCTGCTTCATCCAGGCGTCGTCCATGAACTTGGTCATGTAGTTACGGACGCTGTCGGGGAGGATGACCACGAAGGTCTTGCCCGGCCCCACTCGCTTCGCGATCTCGACCGCGGCGGACATGGCCGTCCCGCAGGAGCCGCCGCACAGCAGCCCCTCCTCCCGGATCAGGCGGCGGGCCATGAGGAACGAGGGGTGGTCCTCGCTCTTGTACCACTCGTCCACGAGGTCCCGGTCGAGCACGTCCGGGATGAAGTCGTAGCCGATGCCCTCGACCTTGTAGGCGCCGATGGGCTCGGGGCCGGCGAGGATCGAGCCCACCGGGTCGACGCCGACGATCTTGACGTGGGGCGCGTCCTCCTTGAGGCGGCGGGCGCAGCCCGAGAGCGTGCCGCCGGTGCCCGCGCCGGAGACGAAGTAGTCGAACTGGCCGCCGTCGGTCTGCTCGAGGATCTCCACCGCAGTGCCCTCGTAGTGGGCGAGCGGGTTGTTCTCGTTGGAGTACTGATCGAGGATGTGCGCGTTGGGCAACATCTTCTGCAGCTGCTTGGCGACCCCGATGTGGCTCTCAGGCTCGTCCCAGGCGGCCTCGTTCGGGGTGCGGATGATCTCGGCCCCAAGCGCCTCGAGGACGACCTGCTTCTCGCGGCTCATCTTCTCCGGCATGGTGATGATCATCCGGTAGCCGCGCACCGCCGCCGCGAGGGCCATGCCGATCCCGGTGTTCCCCGAGGTGGGCTCGATGAGCGTGTCGCCGGGCTTGATCCGCCCGGACTTCTCGGCCTCCAGCACCATGCGCCGGCCGATCCGGTCCTTCACCGAGCCGCCGGCGTTCATGAACTCGCACTTCACGAGGAAGCGGCAGCCGGTCTCCTTGCCGACCTTCTGCAGTTCCACCAGCGGCGTGCAGCCGATGGCGTCGAGGATGGATTTGAGGGGGCCCATGGAAAGCGACCTGGGCGCGCGCCGCGCCGTGAGATGGGGGAAGGGGTGCTCGGCCGGCGACCGGCGTCGCCGTTGACTGGGGCAGAGTGTAGTGGGCGCGAGGCCGCGCAGGAGCGCTCAACGTGGGCTCAGGACCACCCGGACGCGCCCCCGGTCGTCCAGGGCCGTCGAGTACACGTCGATCGTCGTTTCCTCCGCCTCCTCGGCGTCGCCCCTGGGTGCCCAGGTGCAGCGTCCGGTGTCCAGGGAGTATCGCCAGCGGTGCCAGGGGCAGGCGATCTCACCGCCCGCGCTCGAGCCCTCCCACAGGGGCCCGTCGAGGTGGGGGCACCAGGCGTCGATGGCGACGATCCGCTCCCCGTGCCTCACCAGGGCCAGCTTGCCGCGCGGGGTCTCCACCAGCTGCGGCGAGCGGTCGGTCACCGCGGCGGCTTCGACGTCCGTCGCGAAGACTTCGGGCCCCCGGGGTTCGTGCTCGGTCATGCCGCCAACGTATGTTCCTGCGAGCGATGCCCCAAGACACGTTCGTGACCAAGGTCCCCAGGGGCCAGTTCGCCGCCCTCCGCGCGCGGCTCTCCGGCGGTAGCTTCGAGTATCGCTCCGTCCCCCACGCCGAGTTCAGCGCGAAGGGCGACGGCGTCGTGGCGACCCTCTATTCGTCGGGGAAGTTCGTGGTCCAGGGCGCCGATCCCGCCGCCTTCGTGGCGCGCTGGACGGACCTCGATCCGGGAGACCGGGCGGCGCCCAAGGCCCCCAAGGCGGCGCGGGTGGACGAGCCCCTGGACCTCGACCCGCCGGTGACCGGCAGCGATGAGGCGGGCAAGGGGGACTACTTCGGGCCCCTCGTGGTCGCCGCCGTGCGGGCCGACGGCGACATGCTCGCGCGCCTCGAGGAGTGGGGCGCCGCGGACTCCAAGACGCTCACCGACAGCCGCGCACTCAAGCTGGGCGCGAAGCTCCGCGAGGAGGTGGAGTACGCCGTCCGCCGGGTCGATCCGAACGAGTACAACGCGCTCTACCCCGAGTACCCGGCCCTCAACCCGATGCTCGCGGACCTCCACGCCGAGGTCATCGGCCAGCTGGCGCAGCCGGGGGAGAACGTGCTCGTGGACCAGTTCGAGCGCCGCGGGCTCGTCCGCGGCCGCCTGGAACCTTTGAAGGTCCGGCTCACCGAGGTGCCCCGCGCGGAGCGCCACGCGGCCGTCGCGGCCGCCAGCATCATCGCGAGGCAGGAGTTCCTCCTCGGGCTCGCCGAGCTCTCCGAGGACTTCGGGGTGCCCCTGCACAAGGGCGCCGGCGCCCCCACCGACGCGGTCGGTCGCCGCCTCGTGGAGGAGCAGGGCGAGGACGCGCTACGCGGCGCGGCCAAGCTCCACTTCAAGAACACCGGGAAGATCCTCGACCGTCTGTAGGTGCTCCCGGGGGCGGCCTGCACCTACATTCCGAGCCCCATGGGCCCCCTGTTCTCCGTCCTCGCAGCGCTCGTGGCGCCGCCCCTCGCCCAGGCCGGCGTGGGGGCCACCGAGCCGCGCCCTGAGGTCCTGCTCTTCGGGCTGCTCCTGCCCCACGGGATCGGGCTCGCGGCGAGGCGGGCCTCGCTCCAGGGCCAGACCGACCGCGCCCGCCGCCTCGAGCGGCTCCTCGCGGCATCGGGCTGGATGGGCTACGCCGCCCTGGTCCTCGGCGGGGGGTGGCTGGGGTCGATCCGCCAGTGGACGGGGCTCGCCCTGGACCTGGACGCCTGGCCCGACCTCGGTCTCCTGCTCGCCATGGCGCCCTTCGCGCTGTTCGAGCTCTCTGCCATCCACGCGTCGGCCAGGGTGCACGGGGGAACGCCCCTGATGCGTCAGCAGCTGCGCCGGCTCCAGACGCGGCTGTTCATCGCGTGCTGCGCGCCCATCGTCCTCTTCGTCCTGCTCAGCATGGTCGTGGGGCAGAGCGACTGGCTCCGGACCGAGGTGCAGTACGTGGGCGCGGCGTCGTTCGCGTTCACCGGCCTCATGGTGGCGGCGCTGGGGATGATGCTGCCGCGCCTGCTCACGTGGTCGTGGGACACCCAGCCGTTCCCCGAGGACGCACGCCGGGAGGCGCTCGACGTGGTGGCGGAGCGCGCCGGGTTCCGTCCCGGCCGGCTCTTGGTCTGGCGCACGGGGGACCTGATGGCCAACGCGGCCATCGTCGGGTTCCGGGCGCGCGGGCGGGTGGTGCTGTTCTCGGATCACCTCCTCTCGCTGCTCAACATGCGGGAGCTCGGTGCCGTGTACGCCCACGAGATCGGCCACGCCCGCTGCCGGCACGTGGGCGCCTTCATCGCCTGGCTCGCCGCCCTCGTCTTCCTCGGGGACGTGCTGTTCCGTGAGGTGCTGGAGGGTCAGTCCATCTGGCTCCAGGGTGGGGTCGGAGCGGGCCTCCA
>Ga0213859_10001414_pt1 | contig 10676 bp, 4 predicted proteins | sample PICome_2_FD_160133 | JGI IMG/M metagenome (GOLD analysis project Ga0213859, IMG submission 160133) | Coastal seawater microbial communities near Pivers Island, North Carolina, United States - PICO304 | ecosystem: Environmental > Aquatic > Marine > Coastal | place: USA: North Carolina | collected... | reverse complement strand
TGTTCCAATTTGTGAATTTAATATATGATTTACTGAGTTATGTAAAACATTAGAGTGTATCTTATCTTTATTGTCTAATATTGGTTTAACAGGTGTATAATGACCATGTAATATGTTTATCCTTCTTGCACCATTACACAACTCTTCAAATTTTTGTATATCATCTCCATGCCAATAAGCTTCAATAGGAAATTCGTAATCCTCGTGTCCTTTTGGTTTATTTCTGTGAAGAAGAAGTATAGGTTTTACATCTAACTTTGGTGCAACTAACTCCATCCACATATTTACCCACATATCAGTACCAGCATTTACCCAAGGACCACCACCAGTTGTGTAGTATATATCGTACATAGTTTATTTTTTTACGATTATAATTCCACCGAAAGTATCTGAAAATACTACAGTAACTTGATTTACCGAGTTTGTGGTAATTGAAGTTGGAACTTCTTGTTGTGAAGTTGAAGTGTTCCAAGCTTGAACTATTGGGTATTGTTCGTTTAAGTTGTGGGTTATATCATATGATGAAGCGGCGCTAACTGTTTCTTTATAAGTTGTCAAATCAGTTATTTGTGATGAACCACTTATAATACTACTACCACCTAAATGTTCTATTGTTTGTGAAGAACCACTCACCAATCCGCTTGGTAATTGTTCAGATGATGAAACAATACCACTTGGAACATTATTTAGGTTACCATAATCTAAGTAGAAAGATGCAGGTTGTCCATTTAAGTTTGATGAGTCACCAGCCTGTGCATTTACTATATGACCACCTTTAGCTACTACTGCAAATCCAGATTGAGCTGATGAAAGAGTAATAGATACATTATCATCATCAGTTAAAGATACTGTTTCTGGTATGATTTGTTCGTCATCATTACTATAAACAGATACTAATATATTCTTTGTACCAAAAGAGTGATTAATAGTAAATGAAGATGCATTTGAGAATGAACCTGTTACAGTTGCTATTTGTGCAACGTCTATATTCGTTAGGTTACTACCATCACCACTAAATGAACCAGTAAATGTAGAACCACCGTCTGTATCACCGAAATTATCACCACTTATTCTACCTGTTCCAAAGTCGGTAGCTTCATCAAGTAATTGAGTAGATGAGGATATAATACCACTTGGTACATTTGTTAAAACTAAATAATCTGCTCCACCAAAACCACTTGCTTCAGCAGAAGCTGATATATAGTCATCGGTTATTACAGATGTTATTTGAGTTGAACCACTTACCGTACCTGTTGGTAATGACTTAATAACACCATCTGTAAAGTGGGTTGAACCTGTATGTAGTGATAAACTACGGTTAGTATCAATAGTACCACCACCTTCAAGACCTTTACCACTACCAATAGTTATACTTGAGTGGTCTATGTGTTCGTTAGCAACGTAATTTAGTGTGGAGTCATGGTCTATTTGTGATGATTCAGAAACAACATTATCACCACCAATTTCTAAGAAGGTATTAAATGCACTTATTTGAGCAGATGAAGAAATAACATTTTCACCTGTAGTGTTTAGGTATCTATCATCTAATAAAGTGTGAAGTTGAGTTGAACCTGATATGACACCATTTGTAGCAGCAATTGAACCTGTGATACTTGTGGTTTGGATATTAGTTGTAAAGATTTCTCTTATATATCCTTTTCTCCAATATTTAGCAGCTCCCCCTAAATCAAAATAATCATTTCCATCAGGTATTAAAGAACCACTAAACTCTGCCGATATGGTTACAGAATCACTTGGATTATCTCCAATAAAGATATTACCACCTAGTGTTAAATCACCATTTATAGTGGCATCACCTTCTACTAATAAATCATTGGTAACTTTAACATATGAAGAAGTTACGGCACCTGATATGTTTATTGAACCGGTTGTTAATGAATCAGTAGATACGATTTGTTGAATCGATGGGTCTCCATCGTTCTTTTCAAAAAATATTCTACCATCAAAGGTATTAATCGCTAATTCGCCTAATTCTAAATTAGACGTAGTAGGTACTTTACCCTGTACTGCGGTTCTCTTTAACTTTACTACTTGTGCCATATATATGTGTTACCGTTTTCATTATATATATAATTACTTCGGTTATTTACTCTTTCTAAAGAGAAGTGTATGTCAGTTTTCTAATTTATCTAATCTTGATTCCAAAATCTCTATTTTTTCTTGTTGAGTTTTTACAACCTCTATTAAAAGACCAGTCAATTTAGAATAGTCTACACCTTTATAACCATTTTCTCTATCGTGTACTAATTCAGGAAGAACTTTTTCAACTTCTTGTGCAATTACACCCACATTTGGAGTTTGTTTTGCAGCTATTGAAGCTTCTTCGTTCCATTCCCAAGTTACACCTCTAAGTTCTTTTACTTTTTCTATTGGATTTGAGATAAGTTTTATATTATCTTTTAATCTTTCATCAGAAGATTGGAATGCTACTACATCACCCGTTGCAGCTATATCACCTGTTACTTTAAGTTCAAATCCATCACTTACTGCTCCACCAACACCTACTGTACCGAATTGTACTGCTGATGTTGTTGTAAGACCACTAACTGTGGCTGATATAGTATCACCACTAAGTGTCACATCTATACCAGTTTGACCTGTTGTGTCAGATACTGCTAAGTTGGTATGAGATGAAATATCAACTGTTCCTGCAGTAATTTCTTGACCACTTATAGATAGATAACTACCACCCGCTAATGTTACATTTGTTGAGTTATCAGTACCAGCTGCATCTACACCTAAGTTTGTTCTAGCAGTGGATGCATCTGTTAAATCAGATAAGTTTTGGTCTTTTTGTAATTTACCACCTACTGTTGTAGTAAGAGCAGTTAACGCATCTTCGTCATCAGATAAAGAAGCGGATAATTCACCTAAAGTATCTAATGTCGAACCAGCAGTTCCGATTATTGTATCGATTCTATCTTGTACGAAAGCAGTTGTTGCAATCTTGGTTGAATCGTCTGTACCTGTTTGTGTTGGTGCAGTTGGATTACCTGTAAGATCTGGTGAAGCTAAATTAGCTTTTAAATCAAGTGCCGTTTGTGTGGCCGTTGATACTGGTTTGTTTGCATCAGATGTATTATCAACATTACCTAAACCTACTTGAGTTGCAGTTACACTATGTGGGTTCGATGTACTATCTGTATGACTACTAAGAGCTGATTGTGCTCTTGCCTCTGTAAAGTATTCGTTACTACCTTCAGATACGTTAGAAGTTGTAAGATTTGAAATATCAGCAGCTGCATCAACTTGTCCTAATGTTATTTCTTGACCACTTATAGAAAGGTAGTCATAAGAACCCGCTAAAGTAACATCACCTGTGTTAGTACCTGATGTACTATTAAGAGTTGCTGCTTCAGTTTGTCCAATTTCTTGGTTACCGATTTTGATTGTAGAAGCATTTACTTCTAATCTACCAAATGAACCTGTTGAAGTACTTGAACCAATTAAGTTTCCTTCGAAGTATAGGTCTGTACTTGCACTTACGATACCAAACTCTACTGTGTCTGATGTACCAAGTCCTAAAGTAGTTCTCCCCGCTGCTTCGTTTGCATCATCTACTAAAGATGCACCAAAGGTAGATATAGTTGTATCATTAGGAACAGTAAGAGATTTAATACCATCTAAATCTGTTACTTCAGAGTCCATTACGGCACCTGCTGCAGTTACATTTGCAGTGTCGGTTACATCAGCTGAAGCTTCAATACCGTCTAATTTTGTTTTATCACCATTAGCGAAAGCTCCTTCAGAAGGTTTAGGTTGTAATGTTGATATTGTTACTGCTTTAACACCAGCTAAATCGGTAAGTTCTGAATCCATCAGAGCACCTGCTGCAGTTACATTCGCAGTATCAGTTACATCAGCACTTGCTTCAATACCATCAAGTTTAGTTTTATCACCATCAACAAAAGCTCCTTCTGATGGTGGTTGTTGAGCAGAGTCTGCTAAAGTACCTTGAGCTGCAGTAGCGTAGTCTGAAGAGTCGAAAGCTTTAACTTCGTCTAAGTTAGTCACTTCAGAATCCATCAGAGCACCTAAGTCTTGTAATTGGTCTGAACCAGATACTACACCATCTGCTACGGTGAATGTTATTGTTTCATCTGAATCTTGGTTAAGTGTTATTGAACCACCACCATTTAATCCAGCTCCTGCGGTAAGTGTGATTGTATTATCATTAACACCACCTAATTCTTGTACTTGGGCTGAACCAGATACTACACCACTTGGTAAAATTTGTGCTACATCACCAGCAGTTACAGTACCTAAAGTTGTAATCGATGATGCTCCGGTAAATCCTGTCTTATCTGCACTTTGTAGTACTACTTGTGAAGAACCACTAATTACAGTTTCTGCATCTAATTTTGTTTTTACTCTAGCATCTGTATAGTAAAGATTTGAAAATTCTGCTACATCTGCAGTACTTGTTGGTAAGTTAAAGTAAGTTGAACCATCATTTGTAAACTGCCATCTATCTGTACCTTCATTGAATTGGAACACAACATTATCAGAAGTTCCTCTTTCGATTTCGATACCACCATTTTGTGAAGGAGTACCACTTTCATCAGAGTTAAGAACTATTATATTGTCACCTATACTAACAGCATTTGAATTTACAGTAGTTGTTGTTCCACTAACTGTTAAGTTACCAGCAATAGTAATTGTATCAGAACTATCACCGATGGTTTGTGTTCCACCTAAACTTGCATTAAGTGCGGTTTTAACATTTGCAGTATCAGTTACATCAGCGTTTGCTTCAATACCATCTAATTTTGTTTTATCTCCATTGGCAAACGCACCTTCTGATGGTTTAACTTGTAATGTTGATATTGTTACACCTTTAACACCATCTAAATCTGTTAATTCAGAATCCATTAAAGCACCGGCTGCAGTTACATTTGCAGTATCAGTTATATCTGCAGTTGCTTCAATACCATTTAGTTTAGATAGTAAAGTATCTGTTAAGTTGTTGGTATCTGATTCGTTAAATAATGCAGTTTTAATTTCAGCACCTGTTTGGTCAGCAGTAGCACCATCTTCTACATTTATAAAAGTACGAACTTCACTTGCAGAACCTGAAACAACTGCTAATGAGTCAAGATGTGCCGTGTTGTCTGCATCTGTATATGAAGTTACACCACTAAGTGCAGTACCATCACCAACAAATGAACCAGTAAAGGTAGAAGTACCGGCTACATTACCTATGTTGTTTGCAGAGATTCTATTTGATTGTGCATTAATGTCTTCACCAAATAAAATTGGATTACCATCAGATGATAGAACTTGATTACCTGCTGCTATTTGTATAGGAGCATCTAATTCAATATTACCTGTACCAGATGCAGTAAGTGTTATATCTCCATTTTCAGTTTCTAGAGTTATAGTATCATTACCAGCTTCAAGTATTTTAATTGATTCACCAGCATCAGTTGTAATTCTTAATTCTGTTCCTGTAGTAGAAAGAACTTGTTGACCGTTGATGTAAAGTGAGCCAGATGATAAGTAGAGGTCTCTCCAATATTTTGTAGTTGAACCTAAGTCATAGGCATTGTGAGTATCTGGTATTAAATCACCACCAACTTCACCTTGTACTTGAGCTGAACCAGAGAAAACTCCTTCTGAATCTAATGCTGTTTTAAATGTTGCTCTTTTTTCCGTTCCACTATCACTTTGGTCAGAGAAAAGAATAAAATCGTCACCAGTTATTGGGCCTTCATTAAGTAAGTCTATGTTAAGACCAGATGCAGCAACATTTGTTAGTTGTGAACCGTCACCTTGAAATGAACCACTAAATGAACCTGATACTCCACTATCTGAAGATACCATTGTTGCACCTTGTGCAAATGTCAATGAACCGGATATTATTGGACTGTGTATAATCATTATTTCTACCTTATTTATATATAATTATTAAATTTATTAAATTCCACCACCATCAATCTCACCGATTGAGGCATTTGCTGCGGTTCCTGTTATGTCACCACCCATTATAACTTGTGCCGAAGAAGAGAAAACTCCTTCTGCATCTAATGTTTGTTTTGCTCTTGCGTCAAATCCTACTATATTATTTGCTTCTATGGAACCACTTACTATATGACCCCCTTGTGCTACAATTGCATAACCAGTTTGGTTACTTTCAAATGTTACTTCAATATTATCTCTATCTACAATACGCAGAGTTTGTGGTATTATCTGATAACCATCTGATGTATATACTGCTGCGATAGGATTCTCAGTATCTAAACGATGCTCCAAAGACCATGTGTCTAAATCTGTAAATTCTGCTTTAATGGTTGCGGTTTGTGCAACAGTAAGGTCAGTAAGAAATCTACCACTACCGCTAAAATGGCCACTACCACTTAAAATTCCTATACTACCTGAAATTAATACATCCCCTTCTATTGCATCGGATGTATTTGTTGCTAAAATTGTTTGAATGGAATCATCATTCTTTCTAAAAAAGACTTTACCGTCTTCGTAGTTAATTGCTAATTCACCATATTCTATATCAGAAGAGGTAGGTTTAGAACCAGCAACAGAACTTCTTTTTATTTTAACTATTTGGGCCATTATTTATTTTTCCAATTTTTTATTTAAGTGGTCTATTTGAGTTTTAAGTTCCTTTATACTCTCAATAAGTAACGGAACCAATTTTTCGTAGTTAACTGCTAAGTACCCATTTTCTCTTTCTTGAACTAACTCAGGTAGAACTTCTTGGATTTCTTGTGCAACAACTCCATAATCTTTACCTTTATAAATATGTTGTTTATCATTATTCCAATTAAAAGAATAACCATTAATTCGAGATAATTTGGACAAAGGTGTAACTATTTGTGTTAAGTTATCTTTAAATCTCCTATCAGATGATGAGAACGCTACCACATCACCTGTTACAGTCACATTTCCTTCTACATTTAAGTCATCTGAAATGTTAAATCTTGAATTACTATGGTTCCATGTAATTGACTCATTTGCTCCATCAATAAAGATTCCGGCACCATTAGCTGCAGCAGAATCAGCTGAACCACTTGCTATGGTAATAAGTTTATCTTCTACTGTTAATTCAGTTGTTGCTATTTCTGTTGCAGAACCTAATACGGTAAAGTTTCCATTTATCGTTACGTCACCTGTAAATGAGCCTGTATTAAATGTTACATTATCAGTAGTACGAACATTTTGGTTCATTACTCCTAAATAACCCCATTGAGTATTTGAAATAGTATTAGTATCAATATTTGCTAATTGAGTAGCTTCACCACTTGTTAAAGATACACCTTGTACTTTTTCAACTGTTGCATTAGTCGCATCACCACTTATATCACCACCCATATTTACTTGTGATGAACCAGATAATAAACCAATTGAATCAATATAACTTTGATTATCAGAATCTGTATATTGTTCAATACTTGAATAGTTGGCAGTTTGAGTTACATCAATTTGTGATGAACCAGATACTGTACCACTTGGTAACTGACCTGAAACTGAACCAGAAACTAAACCAATTGAATCTATATAATCTTGAGTATCAGAATCAGTATATTGATTTATAGAAGAATAATTAGTGGTTTGAGTTACATCAATTTGTGATGAACCACTTACAGTACCCGATGGTAAAATACCATCTACATTACCTGTGGTAACAGTACCAACTGTGGTAATATTTTCTTGAGTATAATGTTCAGCTGGTGAGAAATTAAGAGTTAAGTCATGGTCTATTTGTTCAGAACCAGAAACTGTACCACTCGGCAGCTGACTTGAAACTGAACCAGAAATTAAACCAATCGAATCTATATAATTTTGAGTATCAGCATCGGTATATTGATTGATTGAAGAATAATTAGTGGTTTGAGTTACATCAACTTGAGATGACCCACTTATATTACCAATTGAATTTAAATAATTTTGAGTATCAGTATCTGTATAAGATGTTACACCACTAAGACTACTACCATCACCAACAAATGAACCGGTGAAAGTTGTAGAACCATTACTATTACCTATATTATCAGCTGATACTCTACCCGTTTGTACATCAATATCTTCACCGAATAAAATTGCATTACCATCTGATGAAAGTATTTGATTTCCTGCTGCTATTTGTATTGGGGCATCTAATTCAATATTACCTGTACCCGATGAAGTTAGTGTTATATCTCCATCTGCAGTCTCAAAAGTTATAGTATCATTATTTTGTTCAAGTATTTTAATTGATTCACCATCATCAGTTGTAATCCTTAATTCAGTACCTGTTGTTGATAAAACTTGTTGGCCATTAATATAAAGAGAAGCTGATGATAAGAATATATCTTTAAATGGATTATCAGCACTACCAATATTTATTTCAGATGTAGTTGGTAAAATTGATTTACTTACAGTAACTGTACTAGCACTTTGTGAAAATGGATTATCATTTATATCATTAAATTCTACTTGAGATGAACCACTTAATAGTGTTGGTAATGATGTTATAGAACCATAATCAACTACTGCCGTTTTTGTTTCTTGAGAAGCACTATCTAAAAATAAAACGTTACCCTCGTCATTAATACTAATTAAAGTTCCACCCAAATCTATAGTAGAACCACTTAAATAAAGACTTCTCCATCTAAAATCTTCTGAACCTAAATCATAAATTTCTGTTGTTGATGGTACAAAGTGGTTAGATGCGGTTATACCATTTGAATCAGATTCAAAAGGATTTTGTGATATATCGTTGAAAATAACTTGACTAGACCCACTTTTTATCCCATCAGGTAAATTAGAAACAATATTAGCAGTTGTTATAATTTCATTTTCACTTCCTAACTGACCTGCTTTCCAATAATCGTTTGTACCATCCCATAATAAAGAACCACTTAATGTATTTGGATTAGTTACATCATTTACTAATATACCACCATTAGCTGCACCTGTACCATTAAGTTCTATAATATTATCACCTAAAGTGATAGTAGTAGAATCAATAGTAGTAGTTGTTCCTTGTACATCTAAATTACCAAGTATTGTTACATTTGATGAATCGAGAGATATTGCAGTATTAAATGACTGTGTAAATGAGTTAAGATTAGTTATACTTGTTTGAATAGGACTTAGATTGGAATTCAATGAACCCGAATCTAACAGAGTTATAAAATCTGAACCTGATATACCAAGTTTTAATACATTTAAACCTGTATCTAAAAATGGTTCAGCTATTTGAGGGTCTATAAAAGTAGTTCCCCTCTTAAATTGTAAAGTAGCCATTAACTGTTTCCTTTTCTACCTAATTTTATTAAAATATATTTTATTACAAATATAAGTATAAGAAAAGTAAAAGTATAAAAAAAATCCCCCACTTTTGGTGGAGGATTTTATAAAAATTAAAGTACTATTCTAATTTTAATTAGAATGTACCACCATCTACTTCGTTAGAAGCTACGAATGATGAACCATTCCATTGGATTAAGTCACCTGCATTTGATGGCTGAACTGACTGTAATGTCTTGTTAGCATCTGCATATACGAATGAGTTAGCAGTTGCAAGACCATTAATAGTGAAATCACCACTAATACTTACGTCTATACCGTCATCAGTAATTGTACCATCTACTAATGTACCATCAGCACCTACTACTTGAACAGAAGCTGAAGTTGGAGTAGTGTCGAATCTCACGAATTCTTTTTCAGAACCGAGAGCTCCACCCATCCAATAGTCATTAGTTGCATCCCATAAAAGAGAACCACTTATGGTTGAACCACCCGTTGCATCTGTTGCCAAAATACCAGCAGTTGGTTGTGCGTTACCGAATGCTAATTCAAGTATGTTATCACCAAGTTGGATTGTAGTTGCATCAACAGTAGTTGTTTCACCTTGTACGAAAAGGTCACCAGCTATTGTTACACTACTACCAAACGAAGCTGAGTTCGCTGTAAATGTACCTACGATTGTTACATCATCAGTAAGTGCAAATGTTGGGTTAAGACCATCCGCGATGTTCTGTGCTGAACCATCTGTTACTACGATTTGGTTTGTAGTACCGTTGAAAGTAGCAGTTGTGTTACCTTCAATTGCAGAACCTGCAGTGTTACTGTAATCTACCTGTATTGTGTTATCAACACCGTTAAGTTCAATACCAGTACCAGCAACATCAGCATTTAAGTTAGCAGCTCTTACACCACCATCTTTGATAGATACGTTACCACTTGTTACTGAGAAATCATCAGCTACGAAAGATGCGATACCTTTCGCTGAGTCAGATGCGTCTTGTACAGAAGTTGTAATTACACCATCACTATCAACGGTTGAAGATACACCAGTACCACCTGCATAAGTTAATGCAGTTGTAGGTGATTGTATGGTTTGTTGTCCGTTAGAACCAGAAATTACTATCTCTGCGTTTAATCCCGTAAGAGCAGAACCATCACCTTCGAATGAACCTGTGAAAGTTGAACCACCATCACCGTCACCAAAGTCATCACCACTTACTCTACCTGTACCGAAGTCAGTAGCTTGGTTAAGTAGTAACTCAACTACTTGTGCAGAACCAGATACAACATCATCACCATTTATTTCTAAGAAAGTGTTGTAGTCTGAAATCTGAGCTGAAGAAGATACTACACCATTTGTTGCGTTAATCGCACCGTAGATGTTTGTACCATGGATTTCTGCGAATCTT
>Ga0213859_10001413_pt1 | contig 10676 bp, 17 predicted proteins | sample PICome_2_FD_160133 | JGI IMG/M metagenome (GOLD analysis project Ga0213859, IMG submission 160133) | Coastal seawater microbial communities near Pivers Island, North Carolina, United States - PICO304 | ecosystem: Environmental > Aquatic > Marine > Coastal | place: USA: North Carolina... | reverse complement strand
CACGGAATAGATAAAACAACTCATGAAGAAAATGTAAAATTATTTGTCAGATTAGTAAGAGAGAAATACAAATAAAACGGTCAAAAAATGGTTGGCAAATAGATTGTATGAGTGTATACTTAAAATGTATAAAGGAAAAAACAAATGACACAGCAAAAACTTCCACTAAAAGATGTACTTGCCGCAATAGATATGGGCGGTATAGAAGTGTGGGACGAATTGACTGATGATGAAAAGAAACAAGTAAGTTTCTATTTGTTGAACAGATATGTAAGCAGTGTAAAAGGTAACAGAGATAAAGCAGAACTTGCTGTATTCAAAACAAATGAATATTACAATAAACACTTTTTTACATTACAAAAACATAAAAAATTACTTTGGCAATTACTATGTATTAGTGGTAACACAGGTAAAATAGAGTATCATGAATGGATCGGACACAAAAAGAAAAATGGATCTAATAGTAAAAGCGTAAAGTTTTTAGAAAAAATTTTTCCTAATATGAAAAAAGATGAGGTAGAATTACTTGCTAAAATATCTACAAAAAAAGAATTGTATGCCCTTGGAGAAGCATTCGGGATGGATAAGAAAAGTGTCGACATCTAAACCATACGTATGTGAATACTGCGGAGCAAGTTTTGTTAGAGAAAAAACTCTAGCAGTACATATGTGTGAAAAGAAACGTAGAGCATTACAAAAAAATGAAAAACGTGTACAAGTCGGCTTTTATGCGTTTCAAAGATTTTATAAATTAAGCGCAGGTGCTAAGAAAGAAAAAACATATGAAGACTTTTGTAACTCGCAGTACTACAATGCTTTCGTCAAGTTTGGTTCGTTTATCAATAATGTGCGCCCTCTATATCCTGAGCGTTATATTGATCATGTCGTAACAAGTAGGGTAAAACTTGACCATTGGTGTAGAGACGAACTGTATGAAAAGTACGTAATTGAATTTGTATTAAAAGAAGATATGGAAACAGCAGTCAAAAGATCAATTACAACTATGATGGAATGGGGCGAAGAAAAAGAAGCCGCTTGGAATGACTATTTTGAATATGTAAGTTTGAATAGAGCCGTAAGAGATATTAAAGATGGCAAAGTAAGTCCATGGCTAGTTTTAAATTGTAAAACAGGAAAACAAATGTTATCAAAGTTTAACGACGAGCAACTAGGATTTGTAAGTTTAATTATTGATCCACAACACTGGGCTATTAAGTTCAAACGTAAAGAAGCAGATGTTGCGACTGTAAAAGAAGTAGCAAAGGAATCTAATCTATGAGTACAGTGACTCTTACACTACGAGATACTAATGGCCAATATGATGATTACTCTTTAAGATATAATATTAGAGATACTAGCTTAGGTAATCTTTGGAAGAATTGTATGATTGAAAATTTCTTTGAAAGTGGACATCCTATAGAAAAAACATATTGCTTACATGGATGGCAAACTACTTGGGATACAAATTACCCAAGGAGTTTAAATTATATCTGTGATAGTTTGAACAAACATATTGAAACAATTAATAATGAACTTCCTGCTTTGGGTTATCCTGTTATAGATTTACATTTTTCTGTTGAGGGTTTACAAGGAAATTCACAAGAAGAATTATTAAATAAAATACATCACCACTTTGAAACACTAATAGGACAAGTATGGGATCCAAGCCCTTGGTGGTTGAGAGAGGACATTAGCAATCCAACTAGATTTAGTATTAGAATGTTGAATAACCTTTGTCACGAAATTGAAGGTATTATTGAGTCTATTGAAAGTGATATTGATCGTCCTGGTATTTTTGGAAGTTTAAATGGAGTAAACAAGTCAGGTAGATATCTTGAAAACAAAAATCTTGTAGAGCTCACTTTAGAAAATTACAATGATTTTACTGAGGTAATTCCATTTGGAGCATTAAGATTGTATTATGCGCAGTTAGGTAAGGATCATAAAGAAGTATACCGTGATGGTGATACAGATATTGAAAGAAAAAATATTTCAGGAACAAGATATGTAACTGGGGAATGGACATCGTCGTTCACTAGAGAATCAAATGTGTTTAAAGATCCTAATTATGTTAAATGGCTGAAAGACAACGATTGGGACATAAATGATCCTACACTAGCACTGAAAGCAGGAATAGTAGCAGACTTAATCTGTGACGATACACCACCAAATATTGTATCAGAAATGTTAAAAAGAAATGACCTTTATAAACTTAATCTTGATGGCAGAGAAATGGTATATGACTATACATGGGCTGACCAAGAACAATGGCAGGAGTATGTTCAATGAAAACACATTTGCTAGGAAATGAACATCAATGGATAATCGAAACTCACTATCCTGATAGTGAAGAATTTTTATATCACTGGGATAAAAAAGTTTTTCCAAAAGATACAAGAGAAGATGTGAGTGATCAAACAAGCACATACAGAGGACAGCAATTTAATATACATCCAAGAGCATATCTTAACGAATGGAAGTACAAACCATTTTTACAAGAGAAGATAGACGAAGTAGGGTTAAATATAGAACTAACAGACTTATGCGCTCTATGGATAGTTGACTATAAAAAAGGCGGATGGCAGAAAGCACATAGACACAGCGATCAAAGTGTAAATAAAATAAGTGCGGTATGCTATCTTACTGAGCCGGACGAAGACAAATCAGCATCACACGGAGCTACGTTTGCTTTTTTATATGACGGTATGGGTAACACACATGATTTAAGTTATCAACCAAATATAGGTGATGTGCTTATTTTTAAAAGCACAGTGCTACATGGTTCGTATCCGACTAGAAAAGATAAAAAAGTTTTTGTTATTGATTACTTGTATAAGGAGAAAAAATGATTAGACAATATGGTGATCCAATTTTAGAACAACCTTGTGAACCTTTTGATACTGAAAACCCTCCTATTGATCCTAATGAATTAAGGCAGGAGATGTTTAAAATTATGAAAGAACACAGAGGTATCGGCCTTGCCGCAAATCAAATAGGTTATACATTTAGAGCATTTACTATGCAGAATAATAACACTAACAATCTTAGTGATCAAGAAATGTTAGCAATTAATCCAGAAGTACTTGAAGAGTCAGACACACCCGTAGAAATGTATGAATCATGTTTAAGTTTTCCAGGCATCAACGTACAAATTACAAGACCACATAAAATTAAAGCACGATGGACAGATCATAATTTAAGAGTAAAAGAAGAATGGCTATCTGGATATACTGCTAGGATCTTTTTACATGAACTTGATCATCTAAATGGTGTGACAATGAAAGATCATATTAGTCCTGTTAAATGGAAAGAAATAAGTAGTGCCTGATATTGATATAGATTTTGCTGATAGAACAGTTTTGCTAGACAAGTTACAACATCGTGTAGCAAAACTGCCTACTGGCAAGAAACACAATACAGGTGTGTACGCAACAGAAATACCACACAACCCAGTTGATAAACTTTCAACTATTGATTACGAAACAGCAGAAGATCGAGGATACTTTAAATTAGATTTTCTAAATGTGTCTATATACAAAGATGTAAAAGACGAGACACATTTAATAAGCCTAATGAACAAGGAGCCACTATGGGAACTATTGGAGCACAAGGACTTCGTCGATCAAGTCTTTCATCTAAGCGGACACGACAATCTCTTAAAACAATTGAAGCCTACCTCGGTAAGCCAATTGGCCGCGACACTAGCAATTATACGTCCAGCCAAAAGACATCTAGCGGACAAAGACTGGCAAACGATAATGAAAGAAGTTTGGACAAAGCCAACAAACGGTGAATATTATTTTAAGAAAGCACATGCTATGAGCTATGCTATGGCATGTGTGATCCACATGAATCTTATCTGTGAAAAGGCTAGTTCTTAGGTTTTTTAACCAATTGAACACTTTTTCTTTTTACTCTTTTTACATGAAGCCTATTTAAATTTACTGTAGGACCTAAGGTAACTTTTACATCTTTTGTGTTCATAGTCATTTGACAATATTTAAATCTAGTCATATCCTTTTGTAAGAAAATATTTATTGGGATCATCCTATTGGATTCCCACCACCATACTTCTCCTAGCTCTATAAACTTTTGTCTATCAACAGCAGAATGTATATCTGTGTAAATGTACATAGTCGTAATAAAGTTGTCTTGATTATTAATTATTCCAACATATTCGCTGCCACCATATGTGACTACGCTTAAAAATGGAAAGTTATCTTCTATATCTTTTCTTAACATATTTTCTAATAAATACTCAGTAAGGATTAACATGCAACTAGTATCAAGATATTTAGCAAACAATCTATCCGTGGTCATCACAGATGACTTTACGGGTACAAGGACGGAGTATAGAAAAGTGTATCAGCGCAATTTAAAAATAGCAAAAGGTATAGATAACATTATAACTTTTGAAATAAAAAATACAGATTCAAAACCAATTTCAATACTTAATACATACATACCGTATGTTGAAGTATTTACAGAAGACCATGTGCTATTGAAAAAATATACAGGAACAATAAAAGAAACTTCAACTCCAAATTTCAAAGGTCAATTTACAATCAATATAAAAGATGCTGATACTTTAAATATTGATGGACAATATATGACTTACTCTGTGTATCTAAATAAAATTAGCGATCTATCAAATACAATCACATACGCCGATACACAGTTTGGTATCCGAGGTGTTATCGAGTTAACAGATGAAGCATTTCCTGGACCAATAGATTCAAAATCAGTAACAAACTTTGTAAACAATATAAGCACAGTGATAGATGCCGAGCCACACATTAACAGTAATGAGGGATTACACACTGCGGCAGTCTACTCAACAGGATTTGACGGCACTGTAACTATTCAAGGTACTTTAGATGATAATACTACAAATACTTGGTTTGATATTTCTACAGTTACATTAAACAATCCTACTACCCCAGTATACGAAAACTTCAACGGTGTGTTTAGTAACCTAAGGTTTAAGTTTGCTAACACCACTGGAAATAATGGTACAATTGATAAAATTCTTGTAAGAAACTAGTTGACATTGATAGTGTAAGACGCTATACTGTAAACATGAGTATAGTCGTTGATACAGTTCTGACACATTTGCCTGCTAAAAGGAAAACAACTCCTAGTGGGTGGACGTCATTTAATGCTCCTTGTTGTCATCACAACGGACACACTGCTGACAAGAGACAGCGCGGAGGAGTGATACAAAATGACGGCGGCATCTCATTTCATTGCTTTAACTGTGGTTTTAAAGCAAGTTGGCAACCTGGACGTAATGTATCTCATAAACTTCGTAAATTATTTCAATGGTTAGGAACACCAGATGATCTAATTAACAAAGTAGCATTAGATGTAATGCGTGAGAACGAAGGCGTTGAGGTTAAAGAGCGTATAGCTCAATTACCTACGTTCAATACAGTTCCACTACCCGAGTCTGCTAGGAAACTACAAGACTGGGCAGACTATTGTGCGTTAGAACCAGGTGGTGTTGATAAAAATCTTATAAGGATTTTTGAATACATGAAAGAGCGTAATCTGTACATGGACGATACAGATTATTTTTGGACACCTGAACTAGGCTACCGAGACAGGCTAATCATACCATTTTACTATGAAGGTAGAGTGGTTGGTTGGACTGCTCGGAGCGTAGTGCCTGACAAAAAGCCAAAGTATCTTACAGAAGTTCAACCAGGGTTTGTTTATGGCTTAGATGAACAAAGACCACAAAAAATATTTACTATTGTATGTGAAGGACCGATAGATGCCTTACATGTAGACGGCGTGGCTTTGCTAGGAAGTGAACTCAAAGATCAACAAGCAATGTTAATCAATAGGTTAAGTAAAGATGTAATTGTTGTGCCAGACAGAGATAAGGCTGGCGAAAAATTAGTTGAAGATGCTATACAACAAGGGTGGAGTGTAGCACTTCCAGATTGGGCCGACGGAATAAATGATATCGGTGAAGCAGTAGCAGAGTACGGAAGGTTATACACTTTACATAATATTGCTGTTACAGCTGAAAGCAGTCCTTTGAAAATAAGGTTGAGAGCAAAAAAATGGTTTTAAATTTTTATAGTAGTATGCCTTTTAATATGGGTCATGATAAAAATTATCAAAACATACCTTGGCCTTCTTTAACAGAACAATTACAAAATGCTAACACTGTAACAGAATTAGGTTGCGGCACAGGTTGGTTATGTAACAGAATTAAAAATAATTTTCCTAATTTAAAAGTAACTGGTATTGATATATCTCAAACTTGTATTGACTCAGCTAGATATAGAGGTAGTGATATAAATTGGCAAGTTGAAGATTTAACAAAATATAAACAAAAAGCAGATGTGGTTATAAGTATAGGCGTTTTACATCATATAGAAAATGCTAACTTACAAAAACTAATTGAACACACAATAAAATTATCCAACAAGTATGCCTTTATTGGGTTATACCATTCTTCAAGTCGACAGGCAATGTTTGATTTCTTTGCTAGGTATCCTCAAAAGAAACACAAAAAATTATTTAAAAAAATGATGCCGCATATGACTAATGATACCCAAAGAGAAAGTTGGTATAGAGATCAATTCAATCATCCATATGAAGTTGCTTCTTCGTTAAAAATGTACAAGGATGCGGCAAATAATACCAAGTACAAATTAACATATTCAAATGTAAATACTGATGATATGTATAATAACACAATGGCTAGATTAGAAACATTTGAATTTGTAAGTGGCTTTATTTACGGAGGGTTTGAAAAATGAAATGGTTAAAAAATTTCATCAAAAGAATTAAAATGGAAATTGCTTATAGGAAACGTCTAAAAAAAGCAAAGAAAGAAGATCCTTTTATTTACAAATAGGAGATACAAATGGAACTGTTAAAAAACTTATGGAATAAAATTACAAGACCGTACACTGAGTGGAAACGTGAACGGATGCTTAAAAAGAAAATAGAGGAACTTAAAAAGCGCGATCCATATATTTACAAGTAGGATATAATATGTTAGAATTTACTACAGGAATGTGGGAGGCATTCAAAAAATTAGCAGGAACTAGTAGTATGGCATTAGCCGTAATATTTTTTATAGGGCATGTTATTATTGCTATGGGTGTTGTCAAATTTATGACTGGCGCTAGTATTTGGGAAGCAGGTGCTGTTGCTATAGTAGAACCAGCTATTAATAGTGTTTGGTTTTTTGTATTACATAAAATATGGAATTCCTTTCGGAATGAATAAAAGACAAGAGCTTTGGGATAAAAAAGAAAAAATTTATGTTAACAAGGAAAGCAGTTTTCCTTGTCCAGATAAAGAGCATCCGATGTTTACAATAAAAGTAACAAAAGAAAAGTTAGGTGTATGCTATTATTGTAGCAAAGTGTTCATATACAAAGAGGAAGATAATGATTAGATGGGGTATGGTTGGTAACAGCCACGATGCTAGTTTAGCAGTTTTTGAAAATAACAGATTATACTGGGCGGCTTTGTCAAAAGACTTTTCAGATGTGCCAAACGATCCTGATCCTAATTGGACAATGCTAGAGGTAGCTAGACAGAGTTTTGGACCTCCAGATGAAATCATTTGGTACGAAAGACCGTTCTTAAAAACAATACGCCAGTTTACAGCAGGGCAAGGTTGGTTGTGGAGTGAAAACAACATTAAAAAATATCTAGCACGTTGGGGCATTTCTGCTCCTATTCGTTATACTACGCATCATCTTAGTCATGCGGCATATGCGTATTATACACAACCTAATGATAATTGCGCTGTAATCTGTTTAGATAGTATTGGAGAATTTGAAACACTTACTATGTGGCATGGATGGAACGGAGAATTACGCAAAGTATATTCACAAAGATATCCACATAGCCTAGGATTGTTTTATAGTGCTATGACTCAACGTGTAGGATTAGAACCACAAAAGGACGAATATAAAATCTGCGATATGGCCGCTAAAGGAGATCCTCTTAGATTTTATCGTCACATGCATCGAGACATACTAGATTCAAAGATTGGAAAGGTATTTACTACAAAAGTAAATTTACATAGAGGTTGTAGATGGTGGAAGCCAGAACTAAGAAAAGAACAAGACATGTATGACTTAGCGGCTACCACGCAAATGGTTTTTGAACAAGCTATTCAAGATGCTAGTTATAAAGTATTTGATAGCACTAATAGTCATCATTTAGCTCTAGCAGGTGGAGGAGCGTTAAATAAACAAGGTGTAGACAAAATAAGAAAACAATGGGAATCAATTTGGGTACCACCTAATCCAGGAGATCCAGGCAGTTGTATTGGAGCAGTGTTAGCTCGTACAAAAACAAAAATAGTTTCGGTTGACAAAAGATGGTATCAGAAAGTATAATAAACAAACAATTAACTGAAGAATTTCCTAAGATGATGGAAATTGTAAATGGTGACACGACACAGAAAGAAAAACTTGAAGCAGTATTAGTTTACACACAAATACTGAAGCAATTAGTAAAGGCATTGGATGACAAGACAGAACACTGATTACGGTTACGATATACAAAAGGTATATCTTGAAATGATGCTTACAGATGCCGAAACATTTGTACGCTGTCAAAGTGTATTTGATGATAACACATTTGATAGAAAATTACAACCAGCGGCAAAATTTATAAATGATTATGTTGTTGAGCATAATGCTATGCCTACATTTGATATGGTCAATGCGGCAACAGATAGTCACTTGAAACATCCAGGTGACTTGGCAGAGAATCATTATGATTGGCTACTAGCAGAGTTTGAAACTTTTAGTAGACACAAAGCACTAGAAGCGGCTATTCTTAAGAGTGCTGACTTACTTGAAAAAGGTGAGTATGGGCCGGTTGAAGACTTAGTTAAGAAAGCAGTACAGATTGGATTACAAAAAGACTTAGGTACAGACTATTGGGCAGATCCTAAAAGCAGACTAGAAGCAATCAAAGATAAGAATGGACAAGTAAGCACAGGTTGGGAAAGCCTTGATAAGAAATTGTTTGGCGGATTCAACAGAGGTGAACTGAATATCTTTGCTGGTGGTAGTGGATCTGGTAAGAGTCTGTTCTTAGCTAACATGGGTGTGAACTGGGCATTAGCGGGTATGAATGTATTGTATCTGACTTTTGAGCTTAGTGAAAACTTAGTTAGTATGAGACTTGATAGTATGACAACTGATATTCCAACACGTGATATTTTTAAAAGTATTGACGATGTTGAAATGAAAGTGAAAATGATTGGCAAGAAGTCAGGCGCATTTCAAGTTAAGTATATGCCAACTGGTAAGAACGCTAATGATATTAGAAGTTATTTGAAAGAGTATGAAATTAAAACAGGACGTAAGATTGATGTAATGCTTGTTGATTATTTAGATCTTATGAGTCCTATTGCGGCACGTATTAGTGCTGAAAACTTGTTTGTTAAAGACAAGTATGTGTCTGAAGAACTACGTAACTTAGCCATGGAATTAAACTGTATATTTGTTACAGCATCGCAGTTGAACAGAAGTTCAGTTGAAGAAATTGAATTTGATCACTCGCATATCTCAGGTGGTATATCTAAGATTAATACAGCAGATAACTTGATTGGTATCTTTACAAGTCGTGCTATGCGTGAACGTGGTAGATATCAGATACAGTTAATGAAGACTAGAAGTAGTTCTGGTGTTGGACAAAAGATTGATTTAGAATTTGACGTAGACAGTTTACGCATTCGTGACTTAGCAGATGATGATGAGTATAAAGAATTTGACAAGCGTAAGAGTACAATCTATGAAGGATTGAAAAGACAAAGTATGCCAGGTAGCGGCGAAGAAGCAGATGCTGATCCAAAACAAGGAGACAGTGTAGGCAAAATTAAAGCAGAAGCAGACAGTACAAAACTACGTTCGTTCTTAGCTAATCTCGGTGACGGAGATGATGACTAAATACTTCATAAAGGCATTTAGGCATTGGAGGCTACATTATGAGAACAGACTTAGAAAACATTCAATTACTCTTGGAAAGATTTAAAAGGCCAATACCAGAGAACGATGAATACAAAAATAGGCTTGCTGAAGAATTTGAATTAATCCTTAATCAAAGGTTCACAGATTATTTCCTACGTATCTGTGATGTAATTGATCTCACAAAAGACTTGAAACACATGACAAGAGGTAGCGCAGGCTCTAGTCTTGTTTGTTACCTATTGGGTATTACAGATGTTGATCCTATAGAATGGAATATACCTGTCGCACGATTTATGAACCCTTTACGCGATGATTTGCCAGACGTAGATATTGACTTTGAACATTGGCGTCAAGGTGATGTTATGGAACGTATATTTAAAAAGTGGCCAGGCAAAACTGCTCGACTTTCTAACTATGTAATGTTTAGAGAGAAGAGCGCAAAGAAAGAAGCGGCCAAGCGTTTAGGAGCAAAAGGTAATTTACCACGTAACTTTAAATATGAAGACTTAGGCATTGATCCTGTAGAAGCAAAACGTATTGAGAAAAAACTAATTGGTAAGAAACGTGCTATATCAAAACACTGTGGCGGTATCATTATGTTTGATAGGCAACTGCCAAAAAGTTTGATATCACAAGATAATCAAATACTGTTAGACAAATATGAGATTGAAGACTTAGAACATCTTAAACTAGACGTACTAGCCAATAGAGGAC
>Ga0213859_10001412_pt1 | contig 10681 bp, 8 predicted proteins | sample PICome_2_FD_160133 | JGI IMG/M metagenome (GOLD analysis project Ga0213859, IMG submission 160133) | Coastal seawater microbial communities near Pivers Island, North Carolina, United States - PICO304 | ecosystem: Environmental > Aquatic > Marine > Coastal | place: USA: North Carolina | collected... | reverse complement strand
AGGCCAAAATATATTAACTGTGCCAATAATTAGGTTTGAACTACGTAGCCAATTTTGATGATTTAAATGATAATAAGCTGCATCATAATGAAAATTTATATCTGAGGAGCTAACCAAAAGTACACTTGGAATAAAAATATATAAGAAAAAATTTTCCAAACTTATGAGGTTCAAAAATTGAAATGAACTCTTTTTAAAATCAATAAAATTTGGAAGTAATAGAAGAATTGAGTAGAAAAATAAAAACGGGCTTTGAAGGCCAATAAAAAAATTAAGTAAAATTAAGCCATTGCCGTAAATTATTAAGCCAATTAAAGGATAAAATATCGTAATCTTTGTTGATAATATATCATTTGTAATATCGCTACGTAAAAAATATCTATTTAAAACTATAGAAAATGATCTCCCTGTTAAAAAAAATAATCCAAAAACTAAAAAATATTTTATAAATAAACTAAATGCAAAAGTTAAAAGCTCAAACAAACTCAAACTCCATATTGAATAGATTTTGTATTAGCTTTAAATATTTTCATTTTTTTCAATCATAATTGCATCAAGGTCAATATTTTGGTTTTTAAATTTGTTTAAATAATTTTGAAGCATCTCAGGCTGTCCCCATCTACTTGGCGAGACCAAACAGGTTTTAAAATTTTTTACTACATCTGCTGTTTTTTCATCTAATTCAAAATCGCTATATGTATCAATCCATAGCCAAGTTACTTTATTTACTAATCTTGCAACTGACTCAATGCTTTCATAAGCTGAAAACCTTGTAGACAAATATTTTTTCTGTTGTGAATAATTCTGATAAATATACGGAAATTCGACATCAAGTAAGAAGAAGTTTTCAATATTTTTATCTTTTATCATATCAATCGATATATTTTCAATTCCTGATTCTTTAATATTTGCGATTAATAACTTTTTATCATAATTGTTTAAAAATTCTTTTAATGTAGTTGTTGATTCATGTAGATCATGAGAAAGAACTAATTCTCCTGAGTTGTTTCTTATATCAATTTCAACTCCATAGTCATCTGGAACATTATTAAGTTTTTCTATCGAATTTACTTTGTGAATTATTGGTATCATAATTTTGTATTATGAAAATTTATCATCATTTATTAGATAATAACAAAAGAATCTTCATTATTTTCTACTTTTTAATCACAATTTATTATTTTTTCAATTGCTTTTTATTAAATGACTATGAAATTTTATTTATGGATGAAAGGTTAATTGTTGATGATATTTACAATGTATGGCTATTAGACGATACTTTTAATAGATTTACAAATATTGAGAACAGGATCCTTAAAAATCTCTTAATTCTTATCACAGAGTTTTCATATGGTGGAGATCTTAGATACGGAAGATTGTGGTCAAATATCTTTACTTTAATAGTGGGTCCTCTAACTTTTTTATCAGATCATGTAGTTATTTCTGGAGTAAGATTATTGAACCTTGCAATTCTAAATTTATCTTTTTACCTATTAAGTAAATCATTTATAGAAAAAAAATATTTTTGGATGTCCATGGTCGCACTTTACTCACTTCCAGGTGTAGAGTTTTTAATACTAATCCCAAAACCTGATGTGTTAGCATTGCTATCAACTGCATTGGGATTATTTTATTTTCAAAAAGATAAGATTTTTTTAAGTATATTTTTCTTATCAGTAGCTACTTTTTTAAAAATTAACTTTTTCATAATACTGATAATTTTTTTATTATACTTTTTTTTAAGGACAGAAAATAAAAAAAACTTTAGTTTAAAAACAACATTTTTAGTTTATCTGTCTCTGATTTTTGTGAATCCAATTTTATTAGTCCCTCCAATAAAGTTTTTAGACTTACAGCTGCCAAATTTTTATCAAAAATACTTTGAATGGATTTTTTCACAAGGATCTTATGGGCAACAACAATTATTTAGTATTGATTTTTTTAAAAATTGGTTAAAAACAATTTCAAAGTTTTATTTACTACCAACAGGCATTGATTTCATTATATTTATAATTTTTATTTTATTTATAACTTTGTTAACTAACAAAATTTATAAGAGTGAAGATACCATCCTAAAGTTATTTCTCATAATTTTTTATTTTTATATGTTTTTATATATGTTTTTTATCGAAAGGCAATTTATTTGGTACATAACTGTACCTTTTCTTTTTCTAACTATTACAGTTTTTAGAAAAATTGACATGAAGAAAAAATTAGACAAAATTTTTAGTTTAAATTTAATTTTACTTTTGATACTTGGTAATTTGTCCAATATACAAGTTCATAATGAAAATAAATCTTTTCAAGCAAACTACAAACTTGGTTATCAACAGATAGAAAACAAAGATTCAGCAATTAATTTAGTTAATGAAATAGTTAAACAAATTGAGATTATATATAGTGAAGAAGACTCTAAAGATAAAAATATTGTTTACTGGAATCCTAATTTATTTATTCCAAGAAACAAAGTTACATATTTAAGCAATTTTGAAGTAAGAGAGTATTGGGGCTCAGAAAACTTAGAAAAAATTCTTAATGAAGCTGACTTTTATGTAACAAACACAGATTTATATTTGGATAATGTTAATAAAATCAAGATTAATAATTACTATATCTTTTTTGATTAATTCAAGAAAATAAGTGCTTGATTGCTTTATCAAAATTTGTATTAAACAATTTATTATTGCTTATAAATTCTTCTAAATCGTTTTCGATTAAATAACTTGAAGCATTGTATCCTTCTTGCCAGTATTGGATATCATTTTCGTAACTATCGCCAATTGCATAAATCTTATATTCATTAATTTCTATATCTTCAAAAAAATTTTCAACATAATTAAAAAATTCAATCGCTGGTTTTTCATAACCAACTTCCTCTGAGGTAATTACTCTGTCGAACATATCTAAATTCCAGGAATGTATTTTTTTTAATTGAACATTTGTATTTTGATTAGTGCATAAAATATATTTATCATTTATGTTTTTTAAATTTTTAAGAGACTTAACACCTTCTATCTTTATGTCAGCAATTGTTATAAAAGTATCCCAGTATAAATTTTCTAATATCAGTAATTCATTATGAGGCAAAATTTCATTAAACATTTCCTTGAAATACAGTAACTTTGAATGTCTAGATGGATTACTAAAAAGTCTATGATGAATTTTTTCTTTCGCAATATTATAATTCTCGATAAAAAGATCATAACTCTTGAAAATTGTTTGTGATTTATAAACACTATCTAATGCTTTTTCATGAGTAGGTTCATAAGAATAAAATGTATTGTCTAAATCAAAAATTATTAATTTATTCATATTTTTTCGCTCACCTTTTTTTCAAGAAGATAGAGAACTATCCCCATTTTTATTAAAACTTCATCTTTTAGCTCTGCTTCGATATAATTTTGGCTTTGTAGATTTTTAATTTTTTTAATAAGTAAAGAATGTAGTCTTTTTATATTATCTTTTTGTATAGTGATTTCGAACTTTGAATGTTCAAAATCTGAATCTAAATTGCGAATTTCTATTGGTAAGAGCTCGATAATTTCAGACTTAAACTCATCAAAGTAACTACTTCCAAAACTTAACTCAAAAGTAATTTTTTCACTATCCCTATTTAATGTTTTTATATATAAATCAGCATTTTTAATTTGTGGTTTGATAAAGCTTTCGTAATCATTTTTCCTTTGTTTAATCTGTTCAGTAATTTCTTCTTTTGATTTTCCTCTAACCAGATCTCTCTCTAATTTTGACTCATGCTTTATTGATTCCTCCAAATCAAGATACACATTTAAATCAAATTTATTCACTAAATCAGTAAAGTACAATGAATGCAGGCCTTCTATGATTAAGAAATTGTTTATCTGCTTACTAGATTCAGAGTCAAATTTACCGTTTAGATGGTTATAGTTCTTTACTACTAATTTTTTCCCTTTCATAAGATTTAATATTGTGTTTTTATATTCTTGAAGATTATTCATTTGGGGGTTTAAGTGCGTATATTCTTTCCATATAGGACTAGATCGTTCATGTAAATGAAAACTATCAAGTTCAATATTGTCAACAAACTTCATTCCAAAAAATAAATTAAGAGTTTTTGATAATGTTGTTTTACCAACAGCAGAGTCTCCCGCCAATGCAATAATTATAGGGTTAGATTTAATTTTGAAATATTGGTTATTTATTATTAGTTGATATCCGAAATAAATAAAAAATATACATCCCAAGATAATAGTAAATCTAGTAATCTCACTGAACTCAAAATTTATTTCGTTAAAAAAAACAATAGATGATAGAAAGAGGAGTATGAAAATTTTTATAATTATGTTGTATGAATAATAAATTATAAAAACCGATAAAAAAGACCATAAAAACCATCCTAAATTATCAGGATTTGTGATAAATAGGGGTATTGTCAAAAAACTGGAAAAAATTGAAATCGAATAAAAATCAAATCTGTGTATGTTCACCCAATAAACAAAAATTATAAAACTTAAAAAAACAGCAACAATAAGAAAATTATTATTAAATAATCCCGGAGAATTATTTAATGCATTATATCCTTCGTTAATTCCAAATAAAACAGTCTCAGAATAATAATTTTGAGTAAAAAATTGAAAATTCATAAAAAGAGTAGAAAAGAATATAAATAAAATTGTTTTAGAGTTTTCAAGTAATGTTTCCTCAATTTTAAAGAAATAAAATAAGAAAACAGGTAATAATATAACAAAAATTATTTTTGAACTATAAGCTAATACTATAAAAAATATTGAAATATATTTTTTTTTCTCTTTCAAATAATATATAGCAAGAATCAAGTAAGTCAAAGGTATAAAATCAAGCTGACCTAAAAAAGAAGATGAGTATATTAAAAATGGATTCAAAATTACAATAAAAATTAATTGGTTATTGTCTACTTGATATGTTTTATTTAAAAAGAAAATTAAAAGAATTTCAAAAAACAGATACGAGAGAATAACGAAAGATATCCCCAAGCTGCTTGCAATTAGAAAAAATGGCAGTAAAACAAAATACATAAAGTTTCCGTAGGGAAACGTTAAAAAACCATTATCTAAATTTAATATTTCACTATATGGATTTAAACAAGAGCTTAACGAAATGCAGAGTTCAAAAAAAGAAGTATATCTTTCAGATTCCAAAATTGGAAAATATTGAAAAAGTACTAAATACTTTAAAAATATAATTGGTATATATAATTTTTTATTACTAATCACTTATGAAAATATTATAAATTACCATTGATACAAATGGAAAAGTTTATAGAATACTCAAAAAAAATTGGTAAAGACTTTATGCTTTGCCAAGGTCCTGGGGGGAACACTAGCTTCAAGCAAAATGATTATATATTTATAAAAAAGTCTGGTTTACGGTTAGCAGATTCGAATTTAGATACATTCAAAAAAATAAAATTTGCAGAAATTAATAATTTTTATAGCAATTCTAAAATCAATGACGAAAAATTTGATAAAGATTTATCAATAGAAACACCTTTACATGTTTTTTTGGAACAAAAGTATGTATTTCATTACCACAGTATTGCAGCAATTATTTGTTCAGTTATTTTTAAAAAAAACTATCTAAATGAAATACTTATTGAAAAAAATATTACGCCCATTAATTACATAAGACCAGGCCTTGAATTAGCTTTAGAAATAAACAAAAATAATAATACTTCTTCTTCTTTTTTTCTATATAATCACGGTGCAGTAGTCCAAGATAAAGATTTAGATAATATACTTAAAAAAATCAAAAAGATAGAGCATATTTTTGGTGAAATTTTAGATCACAAAAAATTGATTTATCTAAAGGAAAAAGTTTTAGGTTTAGAATTAATTAACAACAAAATGGTTAACCCAGATCCTTCAATTAACTATGAACAATTTGCGAAAAAATTCTTTTTTCCAGATCATGCTGTTTTTTTTCCATATCCAATAAGTAGTTCAGAAGATAGCCCAATTAAATATGACAGTAAGAACATTTACTTCAATTCTGTGTTAAACAAAACAGAATTGGATTATTTCAAAACACTATTGATCATGTATTGCTATATTAAAGATCAAGAATTACACAATCTAATCGATTCAACAACAGGTATCAAATTAAGAAACTCAGAAGATGAGATTCTAAGGAGAAAGCGTAATAGATGAAAATAATTATTCCAATGACTGGAAAAAGTACCAGATTTAAAAAAAGTGGAATACATACTCCTAAACAATTTCTAAAAATTCAAAATAAATATATATTGGAACACATTATAGATATGTTCCCTGGGGAAAAAGATATTAATCTCTTGGTTAGTAATGAAGACAAGGAAAATTTAGAATTTTCAAATTATCTAAGTCACTTTGATGATTTAATTGTTCATAACATTGATTATCAATATTCTGGTCCTGGGGGTGCTTTATTAGAATCTAATCTTTTAGAAACTGAAGATGCTGTATTAATAAATTATTGTGATTTTGCAAATATTTGGAACTGGGAAGATTTTAAACAGCTAATTCATGATAAAAAACCTGATGGTATTGTGCCAGCATATCATGGTCAGCATCCTCATAGTATTTACAATAATGACTACGCGTTCATTAAAAACAATGGAGACAAAATTAAAGGGATTCAGGAAAAAAAATCATTTACTGATAATAAAATCGAAGAATACGCATCTTCTGGGACTTACTATTTTAAATCAGGCTATTTAGCAAAAAAATATATTAATAAGGTTTTCGAGCTTAAACAGTTTATAAATGATGAAGTATATATAAGTACTCCATTTCAGGAAATGATAAACGACAAACTAGATATTAGATTATTTCATATAAATTATTTTTTTCAATGGGGAACTCCAGAAGATTACTATGAGTTTATTTATAATTTGAACGAAGTTGAGAATGTTAATAGTGCAAACAAAATTGATACAAAAGATATAAATATACTTATTCCAGCTGCTGGAGAAAGCTCAAGATTTAAAGCAGAGGGATATAATGATTCAAAAATTAATCTAAAAGTAAATGATATTAAAGTAATAGATCATATATTGAATAGTTTTAGTAAAAATGAGAAGACAAAACTACTGATTCACAAAGATGATAATTTTAAAAATAATGAATTTAAAGATAGTCAAAATATTTTTATTATAAAACAGCGAACAAGCGGTCAAGCAGAAAGCTGTCTTAAGCTTGTAGAGAAAGTTGTTGATTCAAAACCAATTTTAATACACTCTGCTGATTGTATTCTCGATAAAGAATTAGAAATTGACATGGGTGACAATGATATTGTCTTGTTTACAAAAAATAACTACAGAAGAGCGTTTTATCAATATCAAAATTACGGCTGGGTAAATTTTGATAATGATAAAATAAACAGTTTTTCAATAAAACAGAAGCCAAAAGATAATTTATCTTCAGTTATAACTGGCGTTTTTCTATTCAAAAACAAAGAAACTTATGTTAATTTATACAAAAAAACAAAAGAAAAAAATAAAGACCTCAAAGAAATTCATGTTGACAACCTTGTTGAAACTGCATTCAATAACCAATTAAAGATTGGTGTTGTAGCTTCAGAAAAGAATGTCATGTTAGGAACTCCTTTAGAGTTTGAATTGTTTGAATACATGTATCTAGCGAAAGAGTATTTAGATAAAAAATGAAATTTTTAACTATTGTTATTCCATGTTTTAATGAAGAAGAGTCACTACCAGATTTAATAAATAACTTAGAGAGCGTTGATGATAGAATTCAGTTTTTAATAATCGATAATGGCTCTTCGGATAATTCGAAAAATTATCTTAAAAAAGTTGAAAATAAACTTCAGGAAAATATAAAAATTTTTTTTAAAAAAGAGAATACAGGTTATGGCTCTGGAGTTTATGAGGGCCTTCTTAAAGCACAACCTTCAACTTTTACAGGATGGATACACGGAGATTTGCAGTTTGAATTTGAAAAACTAAATATGCTCTATGACAAGTTGAATAGCAGTGATTTCAACTCGATAAATATTTTTTATAAGGGCATAAGAATAAATAGGAGCAAACTAGAAGCATTTATTTCATACTGTATGGGGCTTATTGCTTCAATAATTACTAATTATAAATTTTATGAAATTAACGCTCAACCTACAGTGTTTTCATCAAACTTATTAGAAAAAGTAATTCACCCTCCAGTAGATTTTTCCTTTGATACTTACATATATTGGCTGGCATTAACCAATAATTTTAAAATAGTCAGAGAAAAATATTCATTTCCTCCAAGAGTTTATGGAAGCTCAAAATGGAATTTTGGAATTATATCAAGATTAAAATTTTCAAAAAATCTAATTAAATACTTTTTCTATCTTAGAAAAGTAATGCCTAGTTAATTGTCAATTGTTACAATTTTAAAATAGCCTATATTGTTTATATTGTAATTTTCTAAGTTGGCAGAACAATTAATATTCACCCAACACTGATCACCTGAAACAGGTATCAGTCGATTGTAAAGATTTTTCATTGGTTCTTCGGGCAAAAGTACAGCTGGAGAAGCCTGGAATGATAAAGATTTGTAAGATGCTAAATTTGGAACCATAGTGATACAAGCTAGGATTAATCCATAAATCAAAACTTTAGGAACGTTCTTTTTTGGTTTGTATGAAATTCCTAATGAAAAAATAATATACATCATTAATCCAGATATATATCTGACGTCTGGACCAAATCTGATGTAAAAAAGTAAGCATAAAAATATTATTGCCAACAAGTATTTAATATTTATTTCTTCGCTATTTTTTTCAAAAAATAATACTAATAATGCAAATATCACAAATGCTGAAAGAGCAAAATTTCTAAATACAATACTATTTAAAGGTATCTCCAAATATTTATTTACCCATAGCTGAAAAGAATCTCCAAAATAATAAGAATTACTAAAATTGACAGTTACATTTTCTATGTTTTGTATATATCTACTATCTACCCAGCTTAAGCGAGTATAACATGATGACTCAAGAGGAAAAATCCAGCACCCAGTATGCAGTATTGACTTAAACAACCATAGAAAAAAAATAAAGAATAAATAATTTATTTCTTTTAAAATATTAAAAATATTTTTGTTTAATTTTTTTGAATATAAGAAAATATATAAGAAGAAAATAAAAACTATGCTTATACCACTTACTTTTAATTGAAATATGAATAGTGAAAATATTGAATAAAAAATTATTTCTTCTTGTTTAAAAGAGCCATTGATAATACTGTATATTAGCAAAATGCTAGTTACTAAAAACATAACTGCAATAGCTGTATCTTGTTTGCCGATACTTTGTATAGATATAAAACCATTTCTTCCGCCGCCAAACCCTACATTGTCTAATACCCCAAATAGAACTACGCAAAGTGAACCTGTAAACAACCCACTTTTTTGACTTTTAGTAAGACTGCAAAACAAAAAAGTAAATAAGAAGCCAATAAATATTAAATTTAAAAAATGAATTAATATAAATGATTTATCTATCCATAAAAAGGCTGAAATATACTCGTAAATCGAACTAACACCAAAAGGTCCGTATATATTTGAAAATCCTAGTATGATATTGCTTTCTCGTATCCATAACTGATTATTTAAATGATACAAGCCAGCATCATAGTGAAAATTAATATCAAAACTTGACACTAATAGAATTAGAAATATTAATAAATTAAAGTAAATGTTTTTAAAAATTTTTAAATCAACTGGTTCACTCAAGTTAAATAATAAGAAAAACAACAATAGGTAACTAAGGTAACTATTTACTGGTATAAAAAAATTTATAAAAAATAGTAAATTTCCTAGAAAAAATACACCCAACACAGGATAAAAAATTTGAATATCTATTCCCTGTATCTTTGAAGAACTGTTTATCTTTAAAATTTTCGAATTCATAATAATAAATGCTCTTCCAAAAAAATAAAGAAAAAAGAAAAATAAATAGAATTTCGTAATGAATAAAACAAGATTGATCATGCGCTAATTATTATAATCAATAAAACTAACGCTTAAATATTTTAATTTTAAAAGTATTTTCTCGTAATTTTTTTGATTATATTCCAACATTTTTATATTTTTTTCTAAAGTTTATAAACAAAACTAAAAAATAAAATATTGCAGATATTGTGTGAAAAGTATTCATCTGGAAATATACATCCGCATTGTAATGGTTTAAAAACATGAAGAAAAATATATAAGCTAAACAATATAATATTTTTTCATTCCAAGAATTTAATTGATAAAAAATTAATATTGAAAGAAATATTATTAGATGTCCCCAACTATAAAACGAAAACCTTACCGGTGGAAACCATCCTATAAATGACCAAAAAATATTAATAATGAAAAATATTTCAAATAAAGGTTTCAAAATTGTTTTATTTTTTATCGTTTTCCAATTTAATAACAAATAAATAAAACAAAACAAAACTGGTAAATACATAAAATACAAGGTATTTAGATTATCAAAAAAATAACATTTGAAGTTTTCAGGAATAGACTGACAGTACCATCCAGTAACACCATTTGTGTCTTCTCCTTTTATGAAATCAAAAACCCAAAAAAATTGATTATAATATTCAATATTGTGATCATCACCACTAGTAAATAAAGATTTAAATAATTGATAAATGCCTATTGGTATAACATATAAAGTAGAAAATTTAATTAGA
>Ga0213859_10001410_pt1 | contig 10681 bp, 8 predicted proteins | sample PICome_2_FD_160133 | JGI IMG/M metagenome (GOLD analysis project Ga0213859, IMG submission 160133) | Coastal seawater microbial communities near Pivers Island, North Carolina, United States - PICO304 | ecosystem: Environmental > Aquatic > Marine > Coastal | place: USA: North Carolina | collected... | reverse complement strand
GTATCCATATCACTGAAAATAGCAAAGTGGAGTGAAGTGAAATGAGATTAGATGACACTTTGCTGGCCCTCGGGGCGCGTCTCTGTCTGTATTCATGGAAGCTTATATGTTTAATGATGTATCTCATAACTCATTATTTTGATTAGTAAAGAAGTTAGTACTCTGTGATCTATAAGGTTGCTTCGCAAAGGGTTTTCGGTTCAATCACAATGTTTCTATTCAGCATTAATCATTCAAAACAATATTATGATTTCACCTATTATACAAGTTCATGTAAATGATAGTAGCTATATACAATGTAACTTTCATATGATTGACAAATAACTTTTGATTTATGTTTTACTTTTTTAACCTCATTCTCACAATTTCATTTCTGTTTTACTAAAATCTCTAGTCTCCATCAATCTCACACTTAAGTCACAATTCTCATTTCACTTTTTTTTTATTCTTCTTCTTCTTTGTAATCTTCATCCTCATCCTTACCATACTCTTCAGGTTCACCGTCACTACTGTCTTCATTAGTATCTTTTACTTCATTGTTATTTAGATCTGCTAAGTCCATAAACGCGTCATCTAAAATCGCTACGTGTTCCTCATCATCCCCTTTTTCAATATCCATCGCGCTCTCATCTAAATTGTTGTCATTTTTATTAATGTCATCATCTCCAATCGACTCCAATAAGATGTAACCGTTGCTTCCATTCACTTCAGTCACCATTAATTTGATATCCTCCGGTTGAAACACGAGTTGGTTGAACAGATGTACCCTACTCGATATAAATTTGTGAGACAACTGAAATGTCTTCATTATTTCTTCCTTTTTTGTAGGATTTAAACCTCTTGATGTTGGAGTATCAAATATAGTCTCCTTTAACAACGCATTAATAATAACAACATCAACTTTGTTCGGGATTTTGTACACCAAGTACTTGTGTTTATGTAGTACAAAGTCGCCCAATGATAATGATGCATATTCCTTCTGTAAGTTGCACAATTCATTTAACTGTTCGCATTCAACTGAAATGTCGTTGGTATTCTTTAAATCCCATAAACCAACTAAGATTCCTGCATTCTCCAATACATGTTCCTGCTTCTTTTGATGTAAATCTGGCGATACGAAATTAAAGGCTTTCTTCTTCTTGTTGGGACTCATAATCTTCATTGGCAACTTTCGTTTCGAACTTACTGCTTTTGGCTCTACAATGGTCGTAACATTTTCTGTGGATGGATTTGTTGGATCTGTATCATTCTTGTTCTTTTTCAATTCGTCTTCCTTCGTCATTTGTCTTGTCTTTACCTGAAGTCGTTTCATCTCCTCTTTCTCATTCTCTTGTTGCTTTGAATTATTGTTAACATTATTAGAACCAGTTGATTTTGTTTTATCTTGTTTTTTTGTAACACTATCCTCTTCCTTATCAGTTGGTTCTGCTTTGTCTTGCTTTTTCTTATTACCACGTTTCTTTCTAGGAGTGCCACGATTTCTAAATAATTTGGTCATTTTTTCTGTTGCCTCCTTTTGGCAGTCTTCTAGACTCTTCGATGAATCTGATTGAACTGTCAAGCCACCATTATCACCTCCCATTACTACTGCACCAATAGTAGTAGCTGTTGGTTCTGTTTGTTTCTTGGTTACTGGCTCATCATCCTGCTTATTGTTATTACTCAACTCCATACAAACATCAATTTCCTTTAAGCTGCCACCCTTAATCATATTCTCGATATTTTTTTTATCTTCATTTGCCTTTTCATCATTGTTTCCAAGAGACATTAATGGATTCAATAAAATCATACAATACTCCGTCCAACTTAATATACCATCACTTTTAGAACTCTTTGGAAGAGCAAAAGCTCCAATAGTCATGGCATTGCCGCAATTCGACATATTCAAACATTTTCTTGGTGTTTTTCCACTTTTAGCACTTTTATCAATTGAAGCCGCTCCTCCTGCTAAATTATAGTCCTCATCACTGGTGTGGTAGTTCAAATAAGTGATATAATAGATGAAGATTAAATGATACAGACTGTTTCCACCGATGACGTTTTTAACACCATACCAAGCTCTAGCAGTGGAATGAAATTTCATACAAACTGCTAATTTTTTTTTCATATTTTCGCTCTGTCGTGAAGTTTTCGTCGCTTCCCAACTCTCAATGATGGACTCACAATACCTATTAGCCATTTCTTTGTTCAAAGTTGGATTGATTCCATGTCGTCGCAAGACTTCCATATGATCATTCATTAAATTCATAAAAATCATGAATGCTGAAACAGTCCCACTGTTACCTTTCTCCCTTTCTGCAAGTTCACTGAACACCTTCTTCTTGATCATACTTGTTAGTGTGACTATATCACACAGTTGATATCCTGGAATCATAAATTACGAATCACAATCAATTTGTGAGTGTTGAAAAAGAGATGTCATTGTTAATTGTTTTCTTGTTATCTCAGGGGGATTATTACAATTTGTAATTATCCCCTAAGATAAAAATATAGAAATAACAAATATCCCAATCGTCACTCACCAAAGCACGTGAGAAGCTTTTTATCTGTTACTGTCTGATTCAATTTCATCTGCGAAAATGTCAAAATTGCTCTGTTAAGGTCCTTGTCAAAGCATAAGATTGCTTGTAAACTCATGACAATGAACATGCTACCTCCCAAGTACGCATTAGTTTCATTCAATATATGATGTAGTTCATCCATGCCATAAATGTATTTAGCTGCATCGTTATAATCCAACCTCGTGATGCTGTTTAGAGTTCCATGATATTTGATCATATACTTCATCACCTCTTTGTAATGACTTGGCAATGTGCTCGTCATACCATTTTCGAACGTACCAATACATTTGCCCATTACCAATGGGTACATTACTGCACTATTAACTTCAAATGTTGATGCCAGCTGTTTTCCCTTCGTTTCTTTCCCAGGATCAACACATAAGCTGTCGAAATTGTGCTGGAAGGGTGGCCTCATCATCCCTTCTTCACTAATATCGTCTTCATGGCTATGACGGGAATCAAACGTGATTTTGTAAATATTCTCCCTCGAATACCCATCTTTTTCTTCAACTGGTAATGTTGTAAAGTGATATGCCGCGGTTCGAAAGTTGTCTTCGGTTGGGTTTGACATATATTCTTCCATCCCTTCCCTTTTCATTGTATCGTTGTACTCATTATATTCTTCCGGGTTCTCCTTCACGCTGTTCTTAACTTTCTTTCTAGGTGTATATACCTCTAGTCTTTCAACTGGAACCTTTGTAATATCTACACCTTCCCTATTAGCAATATCACAGTCAACCAATCGATTAAAATCCGGATTGTAATCAGTAGCGGTTGGGTTATTAATTCTGCCATTGAAAGCTTTGATTTGAATATGACTCAAGGAATCCAGCAACCCCATAGAACTACAATGAGTCTTTTCTCTCCGTGCCCCCTCACTCAATGATTTCAATCCCGCCAGTAAGATTTTCACATCAATTTTATCACTCTTTACGTATCTGATTTTCACTGTATAACTTTTATTTAACGTAGACCCCTCCTCATTCTTAACGTCGGTTTCTCTCAGGTCATCTACGACATCCAATTTGAAGGATTTATGGTCCAATTGCTCATGCCATTCATCTGATTCATTGATATTATTCTTCTTTAGACAATTCTTGATCCAATCTTCTGTCAATGAACCATGCTGCAACGTGGGCGTCATACCGGTGAAATTACTTGCAGTCCACCGACACATTTCTGCAACAGCTCTGTGTTGTCCTTCTCCAAAGTATAAAAGATGATCTATCTTCCGCTTGTGTGTCCCATCTCGATCCATTGCATTATCCCACCGCATCTTATACATTTGAGCACAGTAATATGTTACACCCTTCGTACCCCCATCCTTGGGGTCTTCAACCTTCTTCCATTGGTCACCAAAACCAAAGAATTCTGCAACTGCCTGTCGACTTTCTGGAGTCTTGAGATTGGCCGAATCCGTCTTGAGAAAGGCGACTAGATTGTCTACATCTTCTACTTTACGACTGATATTTTCGTATGGATCGAAGTACAGGTTGTTCTCCTTAGTCCCTGTGATACAATATTTGAGTGGACTTAGCTTGACTGCGTTGTTGATATTCTTCTACATATATTTGAATGCAACAGTGAGATCATTTATTAACCTATAGGGGATTATTACAAATTGTAAATATCCCCAAACAAAAATCAAGAAATATAAGGCAATAGTCCAACTTACCTTGCTTTTGTCCATTCCACCTGGGGTAAAAGAAAAGATAAAGCCTTGCATTTTGTCTGTAGTTACATCTTTCCCAGGGTGATCATTCAAATCAACTTGTAAAGGATTACCTAAAATCCTATTCAAGACTTCCCCTACTAACCCTTCTTTAAGGGTGTTATGATTTATATCAGGCTTCAAAAGTTCACCGGTTCCATTCTGTGGAATTAATAAACCGTACATAGATCCATGAATATACAATTCACTCTCCTTTGTTCCTGACCTGATACAGTTCAAATCATTCTTTCCTCTGGCGGTATTAATGGACATAGGCGAACCAACAACATCATTATTATTTATAGCCACCTCTACCTCGCTATTTATAAGTGGGTCTGTTGGCTGAATTCCATCACCTCTTTTATTATCGTCTTCACCTAATAGGATTAGAATAAGTATTATTCTTAGTTCATATCACCAATATCTTAATTAATCTATAAGGCTTACTGTTTTGACACTCACCGGAATGGTGTGCACTATCGTTGTCGGACTTCTTACCCATGTTACACTCTTCTCTTTTCTCTGTAAGGTTTGGCATCTCAATGTCTGCCGTGCCACTTGTTTCTTCACATTTACCATTGTTAGAGGTCTCTCCCTTCCTTACAATGTCTGCGATGTTAGGGAGAGGTTGAATGTTTGTTAGTCGGTTCAATTTATACACTTTCTTGTATACATAGGTGAATAATTTTAATTATACTCACCCTGTTTAGCATCTTCTGCATCCCGTGTGTATGCTGTTAACACATTTACATCATCGGCTTCACCGCTATCATTTACAACTTCTTTACCGCTATCATTTGCAACTTCTTCTGTCTTATTATCCTGTGTGTTTCCATCCAACACATCTTCATTATTTACATCATCGGTTTTATCGGTTGAAACTTTTGATGGCGTAGGCATTTTCGATTAAAGATGGGCAGTTGAATTTTATGAAAGATAGAATGCCGACGAAGATTCTACACCTACTGACGTTGGGTCGATGGTATCTAATATAATACGTTGATTCTACGAAGAATGAGAATTCGTGTGATTGGACGACGAGACCAAATATGACGTTATATATAGCCGCTAGACGGTTGATACGATGGATTAGAGCCCAGTCGACGACGGACGAGTGGACGGCCTTATACGTCGTGATAGATAATTAGAATGGATTGGCAACGTTGTTATGTTTGGCGTCTGTTTTGTTTTATGAGCTGAACAAATGTACTATCAATATTTGTTTGGGCAGTTATGATTTGTTTGGTTCATCATGGTGATGTTCGGAATTTGATAGGCGTGAAAGGCTGATCGTGCTTGGATGACGCACTTGTAAATCTACGTACGTAGGAACTTTATTATATTCTTTAGAATTGCCCTTTTTGTTACATAGGAATCAGTATAAATTTTTGTCATCAATCTATAATTGCCTTCAACAGCCCGTGTTGGGCAATACTATAGGACTGTATAAAATACAGTCGTCACACATTAAATATGATATCCCTACACATGCGAGAAGATTTACTATTTTTTAGAAGTTTATATACACACAAACAAAATTTACATATTTCTCTTTTTGTTTATAATTGCCCTTTATCTCCGCCAAAGATCGAATCTACCTTCACCCCCTTTTTACAATCGCCCAACCCTGCCTCAGGATTGTACCACCAATCTAACAATAACTTTATTTGCGCCTCTTGCCATTTCCAAATAAAACTGACTATCCCCGCCTAGGCAATTATGACATTTTATCAGGCAATTTTAGATATATATATAATTACTCTTGTGATCGACCATTGTCTTTTTGATATATACCCTCCTCGTGCTTATATCTATGCCTTTAACTGCCTCGATGATTGATCTCTGCCTATTGTGATGTACCTAGGATGAGGATATAAAACCGCCTATAACTAACAATTACTAAGGTCTTTAATGCCTTGATGTATGATCCCTGCCTCTTGGGATTTACCCAGGCTGAGGATTTAAAATTGCCATCAACTAACAGTTACATGGCACGCGCTCCAAAGTACATGGCACGCGCTCCAAAGATATCAAATTTAACTGTATATTGGAGTTTTATAACTGCCATCATCTAGAACATGGCAGTTTTATTTTATGCTTCTCAGCCCATATCGCATAATTCTATTAGAACTGCCTACAGGGTGGCATTTCAATGATAGATTATTCCATTATACTCATAAATAATCCAACTTCCAATTATACAAGACGTTTTTAACTTCTAAGTAATACTCACTATGAACTCATCCGTTTCTTCCAATATCATTAATGCAATGCTACCTTCTCCCTCTACTCCACCGAAAGCAATTATGGAAACTATCGCTTTAGAGGCAAATGCTACGAAAGCACGTGTTGACTCATCGGTCTTGGTCTCTCCTGATGGTACCACTACATCCGAATCTTTGAAGCGTTCAGCATCTCGTGAACCAGGCGAACGTATCAATAGTAAACGTACTACTACATCGATTAATGGTACACCTTCGAAACGAGATAATGTATCTGCTCTGACCACTCCAACTCCCAAGGCAAAGGAACTCATCCCTCTTGAAAATATCGATTGGACTGATGCAGTAGCATTTAAGGATGCAGGGATCAAGGCTTTACTCAATTCAGGAGATCAAATTACTGGTCGTGAAACTGATGAAGATTTAATTACTGCCATTCTCAATAAACGATCAAATGATGAACTCAAGAAGGAAGTCATCAGAATGACCCCAGTTAACAAGGTTCCCACTAAGAAAAAGGAGCTCCTATCCACTCTTAAGAAGCACCTTTTATCTTTGGTTCGCGTTGGAGAGGAAGGCATTGGAGAGGAGAACGTAGAGGAGACCAGGTAAGTTATCTCTACTTTTTAAGGAGGATATTTTATTTACAAATTTGGGATTTTATCGAATTTTGATCTGGGGGATAATTTCATTTTGTAAAAATCCCCTAATATTTTTTCGTAAATTTGACAATTTATTCCGGGGGAAATTACAAAATGTAATTTTCCCCTAAACATATTTCTCAATAATTTTACCTTTTAATATTATTTTTCCTTTCTCTATTTCTGATATTATAATTTCCTACCTCTTCCATGTTCATAGTGATAAAGATCTTAGTGCGTACACGCTTATTGGATCGTTTATTCGCAAACTGTTTGGTGATGGAAAATATTACTACGGCAAAATCTTATCTTATAATCCCAGAAATGCCCATTACCGTATTATTTATTCGGATGGCGATTCTGAAGATGTTCCGGTACCTGAAACGAAATTGTTGCTTATCAATAGTCTACCATTACTGAAGGAAGCAGCAAAGATTAAGTTTGCAACTCCTGATGATAATGGTTTCGTGGTAGTAGATTCATCGGATAATCTTGAATCTGAATATGTGAAAGTTGATGTACCCACAACTAGCAAAGGTGGAAATAATGAGGTGTCGTCTGGAATGAATGAAAGTTCTGGATGCTGCCAGATTGACCAACCAGCGTATCAAATTAAGACCTTGTCCAATCCATATAATAAAGGTAATGTCAGTAAAGAAGTTACCAAAGGCCAAGGTAGTATCAGTGATGTCAACGAGGGTGGTGGTTTCGGACAAGAGAAAGATAATCTGCTTGACAAAACAAAAGGTACGTCATTTTCCATTGGAGGATCGATTGATTTGACTAGCTTCAAAGCGAAAGTAAGGGAACGGGGTGCGATTGGTGTCAAGTATCATGTCAGTCATCCATTTACAAATCCAGTTGATGGATCAGTTCATTACATGATTGTTATCCAACTACCTCAAGCATTATGGTACCTTCGCGGTGATTTCTTCAACATCATGTTTGACATGGTATATAAGGACATATCCCATGAATGGATGAAAAGTTTTATGGTGTTTAATATCCGTAGAAGTCCTTATGGACCTGATGAATTGAGTCGTCGGACCAAGCCAGATGGATCGTTAGGATACGCGAAACAAATGATTGCCTATACTCTTTCTTTGAGCAAATCTGCAGCTTCTATCTCTGCAAAGTCCATTACTGATTCCTTCTGTAAAATCGAAATGATTTTCACACGGATTAGTAATGTCGCGGATGCTTATTTCTCATGGATGAGTATGAATTCACCCGGGCTCATTGTTCACTTTGAAAAGAAACAAAAAGATCATGGTAAAATCATTGAAATGATCAAAAAGGACTTCAATTCCATCTTCGGTAAAGGACGTTCTACTTACTACCAGACACCCTTGGATAAGTACTTTCTCGATTGGGATATCAAGCAATTCTTACAGAACAAACTTGGTTTGAATGATTGGCCTGAAGATCATTTAAACCAAGTGTTTGCTCGATACCCTAACAAACCTCCTCCAAACTTCAACAAAATTCAAGAGCTCAAGTTGACTGAATATTGAATTATTTAAGCTTGTATTTCGTTGTTTATGGAGCTACCAGTCGTTGTAAAAGCTTTGTTGTTAGAGAGTTATCCATCAGAAATTTAACTTAATGTTTTGTTATCAAATCTCAAACTTTTTTATTCACTCCATTTCTCATTCAATTATAGGTCAAGAATGTCATATAATGAAAGATTTCCTATACACAACAAGCCCAAACTGTACACCTGCACCTACGATCAAAACATTGGATGACGATGCCATCAACCTTATCTTCAGATATCTTTCTCCTAGGGATCTATTAAAGTTAGCCATGACGGGAAAAACTATAAAACAAATGATCTCCATGGACAGAATACTATGGTCTATTTTATACAGTAACAAGAGTAATATGGTGTCTATGGCTAACTTATACCAATTGATGACAAAAAGAGCTATCTATCCACCGGATGAAATGCGAATCCTTCGTATAGCATGTGGAAGACGATGTGAATTATGTAACAAAAATGTGGTTGCAGTATTGAGACCCCAATGGGGGGTGTTTGTGTGTTGGTCATGTGTGACTAGTACAGACTTTTTCGCGGTAAAGGATAGGAAGAGGTGCAATGTAACCACTTGTTGGCATAGAGCTTTTTGGAGAGGCAACAAGTGTCATATCAAACACTACTACCTCAGGCACAGAGAGGCATTGTTTAAAATATTCGAACATGATCGTTGCTTGGCTTACCCATACGGTTACATGGACTGGTCGGAAAATCCACACAATATGAACAGTTATATAACACGAAAGGATAGATATGAATTGGTCTGGAATAAAGACTTGACGGATAAAGAAGGGAATAAGATCGGTCCTTTATTTCATTACAATCATATAAAGGCCTTGGTACAATACTTAGAGGATGATGAATCACACACAGTCGATAAATTCTTCCTGATGAACCTTCACCAATACCCAAATGAGATAAGATACGTGGCATTCATTGATGCCTACAATAAGATCTATCCTACAGCAAATGAATATTATAAAAAGAAATCTATCCAGGAGAAGGAAAAGGAGTTTTATAATCGCTGTTTGAAAATAAATCGAGTAATTTCAGCCATTGAGAAAATATCAGTGAACCTCATTCATTCAAATTTTCGAGAGGGAGATAGAGAATACATTGGTTACCCATCACATTTCCAGTTAAAAGCATTACGTCGAGTCCTCTTCTGTTATCACGAAGAATACCATACATCCATGAAGTATTGTCTAACATATGACACAGGAAACCATCAATTGAATAGACGACTTAATTATATCATGAAACCAATCATGAAAGCTCCAAGTACTGTGACAAATAAAAAAGCCAGGGGTATAGCGTGGACCCTTTTTTATGAATTGTCTTCATTTTTGTGTGCGAGTAGATTGGACTTAATCAGGAGGTCTACTAATGACAATATTATTGGCGAAGGATATTTACCATGTGTATATGACCAAGGAGATATCCGACAAGATTTTAATTTCCGGAACATTCCACGTGCTAAATTATTGTCTAATCGATTTCAACCGTGGAGAGACACATCACATCGCAGAAAGTATTAAAATAAATCTCTAAAATCATACGTTTGATAATCATATTTTAAACAATCAGACCTGAAAGGATTAAATGAAACGATGGAGTACCTCATAACATACACTCTTGAATCCAATATATCATCAATATACAATAGGGTAAAATAGCAATTTGTAATAATCCCCCTTCAGTACCGTACCGGTCTTGGAAAGACTTGTATGTGTATCGTTTTAGTACCGTACCTGTACCGGTCTTGGAAAGACTTGTATGTGTATCGCTTTGGTACTGTACCTGTAATGAAAGGCCTCTTCCATGAAAAAAGAAGATTCTGCGCGACCTCGTTGATACCTCTACATTTATTCTTCAACGTCAACATATGAGACACGTGTTGAGTACCAAGCGGTATGCTACATGGGAACTCGTGTGGAATCAGTACTAAATTAAGACGCTTTCTTGAAATGTATTGATTCCTCTCGTGGGATTATTACGTGGCTGGTATG
>Ga0213859_10001406_pt1 | contig 10708 bp, 11 predicted proteins | sample PICome_2_FD_160133 | JGI IMG/M metagenome (GOLD analysis project Ga0213859, IMG submission 160133) | Coastal seawater microbial communities near Pivers Island, North Carolina, United States - PICO304 | ecosystem: Environmental > Aquatic > Marine > Coastal | place: USA: North Carolina... | reverse complement strand
TGGGTGGCTTTGGCCGACTCGCCCATCCCCTTAGCCCAGCAGCTGCAGCTCATCCATGAGCAGGCGGGCGGGCAGTGGCAGGCGCCCTTGCAGCAGCAGGCCAGCAGCAGCCTCAGCCTGCAGTGCAATTGGAAAGTGGCGCACGACAACACACTTGACGACTATCACGTCGCCATTGCCCATCCCACGACGCTGCACCGTGAACAGGGACCGGTGCGTGACTATCGCCACCTCATCACGGACCTGGGCAACGCATTGGTCACTCCGCATCCTGAAGGCGGATCGTTTTTCACCTTTGGGTTGCCCCCTTGGACCCATGTCTTGCTGTGGCCCGATGGGCGGATGGCCCTGCTGGAGTTTCTGCCCTTGGAGCTGAGCTCCTGTCAGCTGCAACTGCGCTTGTTTGCCAGTTCCAACCATCCCTTGGATGTTGAGATTTGGAAGCAGCAGTTGCTGGAGTTTTTGCAGGAGGACCGCCGTCTGGTCGAATCAGTGCAGCTGGGTTATCGCTGCGATTGGGTGCCAGGACCCGTGCATCAACTCGAGCAGCGGATCGTGCAGTGGCAGCAGCTCTATCAGCGCTTGCTGGCTGAGGCTCAGCTCAACCAGCCATCACTGCGCAGCCAGTCCGCCATCAATTGATTGATCGTGGCGACATCCGCCAGTGGCTCTCCGCTCTCTGGGTGAAGGGGCATGTAGCCATCAGGCCCAAATTCCGGTGTGAGTGTGACCGGCTGCCCTGATTGGAGACGCTGCTGAGCAAACAGCGACCAGCACTGGGCATGGGCCACGAGAGCCTCCTGCCAGTTCGCGGCGAAGGGGTGGGGAACGCCAGCGCCCTGCTCATGGCCCACCCGGGCATGAATGTGATCCACGTGGCTGGCCAGCGCCTGGATGGGGTGGAGTTCCGGGCTCATCAAGCGCTCGGCGACCACGCACCAATGGCTCACATCGGCGGTGAGCCGCAAGGTGGGATGGGCCTTGAGGATGTCTTCGATGGCCCAAGGATTGAAGAGGCTGCGGCTGCGGTGCGTTTCCAAACTCACCGGCACCGGAGTGTGGCTGAGCAATTGCAAGCAGCGCTCGAGAAAGCTGTGCTGCTGCGCCATGGGCCAGCAGTCGCTGCCTGTGATCAAGTTGATGCGCAGCGGCGCCAGCTCACAGGCCTGCTCCAACTTGGCTTCCAGCTCGGCGAGGTGTTGCTCGGGGCTGAGTTCGAGCCTGGGGGTGTAACCACCACCGGTGGTGATTTCAACGATGAGTTGCTGGCTCTGCTGGTTCAGCAGGGTTGTCACGTCTTCAGATCGCCAGCCCTTGAAGCAGGGATGCTCAAGGTTGGCTTCGAGGCCATCAAAGCCGGCTTGCTGGGCGTAGCGACTGGCTGCTTCCAGGCTGCCGGGCCAACCCCAGAGGGTGTGAAACAGCAGCGTTTTCACTGCGGCTGAGTGAACAGCTCCGGCTGGATCCCGAGATAGATGGCTTCTTGGAACAGGGCTTGCTTGGCTTGGGCATCGCCGCGGTGATCAGCTTCGGCATAGCGAAGCCGCAGCGATGCGATCAGGCTTGTGAGCCGCGCTGGTGATTGATGGCTGCTGTGGCGGGCCATGACAGGGGTAATCACGACACCATCATGCTTGCTGCACCACCCGAAAGGTGAGATTCAGTCGGCACTGGTTCACCCGTAGGCGTTTGGGTAAGCCATGCAGCCAATGCAGTTGGGTCGGTGGATCCATCAGCAACAGGGCGCCGTGGCCCAGCTCGAGATCGAAATCATTGCCCTGATGTCCTTTCTTGGGCTTGAAGCGAAAGGTGCGGCTGACGCCCAGTGACAGTGAGGCGATGGGAGCTGTGGGGTCTAGTTCCGGTTCATCGTCGGCATGGAAACCCATGGCGTCGCGACCATCCCGGTAGAGGTTCAACAGCAGTGAATTGAAGCGCCAGCCGCTGAGTTCATTGAGCTGCTCGCGGATCCGTTGGGCTGTTGGCGACCAAGGCTCCACCACATTGTCGAGGCCGGAGTAGCGATAGCCGCAGCCCGGATCAGCCATCCAGCAGGTGAGGCGCGGCAGGGGATGGCGTTTGCCGTAGAGCTGGATCGATTCCTGCTTCCAGGGAACGTCCTGCTGCAACTGCTCCAACCACAGCGTTGCCGTGGCGGGATCCACCCACGCGGGTGCATGCCGCAGCTGCAGCTTGGGTGAATCCGCGATGACAAGTTGCTCGGGTTGTATCAATGCCTGCATCGCGCCCTAACCAGTTTTGTCTGAATGAAAGAAATAACCGGGTGATCTGATGGGTCCTGTGCCCATGTTCGAGCTGATTCCTTATCAGCGCTTCCGTGATACTCCAGCGGTGCGGTTTTTCGACGTCACCATCGCCGATTCCAATGCCCGCGATTTGGTGGTGCATTCCGGACCGGCGGTGAGTCCTCCTGATGACAAGGAAACCGGGGCTTGGCAGTTTTATTTGCATCCTCATCAAGAGGACAACCTGTTGGCTGTGCAGGGCGGCCGCACCTTCTATCTGATCAATTTCCGTTGGAACTATCCGTTTCACATCGTGCGGCTGGAGGCCGGTGGCGACATCCTGCGGATCCCACCAGGAACCTTTCATCGCTCGATTTCCGACGAGGAAGGCTCGGTGGTGATGAATCAGGCCGTGCGTGAGGCCGATGCATCGGTGGCACGGGAATTTCGCGTCTACAACAGCGGCCGCATTCCCCGTTTGCTGGCCATCACCGCCAACTCAGCTCCGCTGCCCAAGCTCCACGGCGTTAGTTGGTGAGGTCTCCAGCTCGGTGGCTTCGATGCTCCAATTCAACTCGCTTTGGGTGTTGGCCGGCCCACTGAAACTTCCGTAGACAGCGGCGGTGAGCTCGGGTTTCGAGGAACTCACCAGCGGCACATAGCGCTCATCAATGGCCCCTTGGCCGCTGGGATCAAAGCCGCGCCAACCAGCACCGGGGAGATACACCTCAGCCCAAGCGTGCAGGTCGTAGCGGTCCGGCTTGGGAATGGCGAAGTGATAGCCGCTGACAAAACGGGCTGGCAGTCCGATGCAGCGGCAGCATTCGATCATCACCATCGCCAGGTCGCGGCAGGAACCGACCCGTTCGCGCAGGGTGCGTCCAGCCGACCAGGCCGGCCCGTGGTTGCGCTGGGTGTAGCTCACCCGCTCTTGGATGATCTCGATCAGTTGCTGCAGAAAGCGCAGGCAGTGGTTGTCGCTGCCGATCAAAGCTTCTTGGGCCAGGGCAATGGCGAGCGGATCGTGCTGGCCATTGGGCAGCCAACCCTGCAGATGGCTGTGCAGGTCGCTGTTGAGTTCGCCAATGGGGTAAGGCAGTTGGGGTGGTTGATCCTCCAGGCAGAGATGCAGCAGTGGCGGCTCTGTGGTGATTACTTCTGATTCAGCAATCACATCAAGCCGGTCGGTGTTGCCAACGAAGCGCACCTTTTCAATCTGATCGCCACTGGCGCATAACAGCGAAAAGCGATGGCACGGCTCGGGGTTGAAGCGCAGGTTGTGGCTACGCAGCGCCTGGAAGCCCAAAGGCCGCGGTTGCAAGCAGATCCGATGCGGTCCCAATTGCACCGGATGCTCGTAGGAATAACTCAGTTGATGCCGGATCCTTACGCGCATGGGGAGGTGGTGAAGTAGGTCTGCTGCAACTGGCCATGCACGGCATTGAGCTGGCTTTGCAGATGATCGATGCCTTGATGCAGGCCGATGTTGATGAGGTCTTCAATCGGCATCGTCGTCCAGGTGATTCGCAACGCCTCAAGGGCCTGACGCAAGTCACCTTGAACAGGGTTGGCGGTGCTGCGTTCGATGCGATCCACCGTGCTGATGATTTCCTCAATGCAGTAGCTCACCGAGCGGGGGAATTGACGGTTGAGCAGTAAAAATCCGGCCACGCGCGCTGGTGTGATCTCCAGCGACTGCTGGCGACGAAACATCTGATAGCCACTGAGTGAGCGCAGTAGGGCGATCCATTGCAATTCATCGAGCGGACCGCCCACGTCTTCCGGGCTGGGCAGCAGCAGGAAGTACTTCACATCCAGCATGCGGGCCGTTTTGTCGGCCCGCTCCATCAGGCAGCCGAGGTTGGCGAACAGCCAGCTTTGGTCCCGCTGCATCGTGCAGTTCTGCAGGCCGTAGAGGGTTTGGCAGCTGCGCCGAATCTGTTGCAGTTGCTCGGGGAGGCGTTGGTGCCAGAACAGCGGGTCGTCCTGCAGCAACAGGTGAAGCGCATTGAGCTCTTCAAACAGATCTGTTGGAAGGGTGTCGCGGATTTGGCGCGCGTTTTCGCGGGCAATCGCGATGCAATTGCTGATGGCGTTGGGGTTCTCTGGTTGCCGGGTGATGAAGGTGATCACATCGGCTGGGCTGGCTGTTGGATGCAGCTCTTCAAACAGACGCCGGTCGGCGCAGGCATCAATCAGTGAGGTCCACTGGCTGGGATTTCCTGAGGGGTTGTCGAGCGAGACGCTCCAGCCCACCTCGAGAAAACGCACCAGATTTTCGGCGCGCTCGATGTAGCGGAAAATCCAATAGAGGCTGTCGGCTACACGGCAGAGCATGGAACCACCCAGGTGTCTTTGCTACCGCCACCCTGGGATGAATTCACCACCAAAGAATTGCGTTTGAGGGCCACACGGGTGAGACCGCCTGGGGTGACCCAGGTGGATTGCCCGCGGAGCACATAAGGGCGCAGGTCCACATGGCAGGGATAGAGCTCCCCTTCGCTGAGGGCCGGCACCGTGGAGAGTTGCAACGTTGGCTGCGCAATGAAATTGCGGGGATTGCCAAGGATCTCCTCGCGGAACTGGGCGCGCTGCTCTGAGCTGGAGGCTGGACCGATCAACATGCCGTAACCACCGGCTTCAGACACTGCCTTCACCACCAGCTGCTCCAAGTTGTCGAGCACAAAGGCGCGATCAGAGGGGTCAGAGCAGCGGTAGGTCTCGACGTTGGGAATGATCGTGTCTTCGCCGAGGTAGTAGCGAATGATCTCGGGGATGTAGGTGTAGATCAGTTTGTCGTCAGCGACGCCGGTGCCAGGGGCATTGGCAATGGCAACTTGGCCTGCGGCATAACACTCCATCAGCCCTGGAACACCCAGCATGGAATCAGGGCGGAAGCATTGGGGATCCAGGAAGTCGTCGTCGATGCGGCGGTAGATCACATCAACCCGGCTGAGCCCTGAGGTGCTGCGCAGCCAAACCTTGCCGCCTTCACAGGTGAGGTCGCTGCCTTCTACCAGCTGCACCCCCATCAGGCGGGCCAGGTAGCTGTGCTCGAAGTAGGCGCTGTTGTGAACTCCGGGCGTGAGGATCACCACATACGGTTCCGGGCTCCAGGGTGCGAGGCCCTTCAGCATGCGCAGCAACTGGGAGGGGTAGTCATCGATGGGGGCCACCCGCTGCCGTTGGAACAGATCACCAAACAGCTGTTTCATGACCCGCCTGTTTTCCAGGAAGTAGGCCACGCCAGAGGGGCAACGCAAGTTGTCTTCCAGCACCCGCCAGGTGCCTTCACCATCACGGATCAGATCCAGGCCTGAGATGTGGCACCAGCGCTGCTGGGGAGGCTCGAGCCCTTGCATTTGTGGCCGCCAACCGAGGCTGGATTCGATCGCCTCCAGCGGGATCACCCCGTCACTGAGGATTTGGCGCTTGCCATAGATGTCGGCGAGGAAGCAATCGATCGCTTCGAGCCGTTGTTTGAGCCCTTGATCGAGGCGCTGCCAGTCCTGTTGATCAATCAGCCGCGGCAGCGGATCAAACGGCAGGATCCGTTCACTGGCTTGGCTGTCGTTGTTGTAGAGGCGAAAGGTGGCGCCCAGGCGCTTGAGGAGTTGTTCGGCGCCGCGGTGGTCCTGGTTGAGCTGCTCCAGCCCGATGGCGCTCAGCCGGGCCATTAATTCACCGAGTGAGGAGCCTGAAGCCCGGGGTTGGTGCAGGTATTCGTCGAAGCCGCTGGAGGCGGCGTAGCTCTCAAACACAGGACGTTGCAGGGGGTATTGCCTGGATTGTTCCGTTTGGCCAACCCCCATCAAGGTCACGCTTGCTACCGAGCCAGGGCCTGCCTAGACGGCAGTTTTCGGGTTTGTTACGAGCAACACCAAAAACACCACAATGGTCGCGGTTGCAACATCAGACGCGTGGGTCTAAGTGAGACCGTGCGTCTTCCTCGCGCTTCCTTCCGCTGTGGGCATCGGTCCGCCATTCGATGACGAGCAGTCCTTTTTGGAGCTCTTTAAGCGGGTCAGCAACGGCCTCGATGAAGAGTCGAAGCTGCCGCTCTCGCTCTGGTTGTTTGAAGATCCCGATAGCCCTGTGGCCCTGCCGGGTGCCGCCTGCCTGGACCTGCACGACTGCCTGCACATCCTGTTGAACCGGGGCTACTCCACAGCTGATGAGGCCTTTGTGGTGGGCTTTTCCATGGGTAATGACCGCCGTTGCCGCCGCTGGCATCAGCGTTTGTTGGCCCTGGTCTCCCATCACTTTTATCCGCCCGTCTATCGCCACAGCCGCCGCGACCTTTGGCAGTTCTGGCGTGGTGTTTGGCTCGGTCAGCGCACCCTGCCTTTGATGCAATTCTCCCCCCAAGATTTTCTGCGCCTGGGTGAGCGCTTGGGCGAGATTCGCCAGGCCTTGGGGCTGCGCGACTGTTGTCAGCCTTAAAGCAGGAAGTAGCGCTGGGCCATCGGCAGCACCTCCGCCGGCTCGCAGGTGAGCAGTTCGCCGTCGGCAAACACTTCATAGGTCTCGGGATCCACTTCCACCTTTGGTAGGGCGATGTTGTTTTTCATCTGCGCTTTGCCGATGCCGCGGGTGTTCTGCACCGGCACGCACGGCGTGCGCAGCCCTAAGGCTTCAGGAACGCCGGCATCCAGGCCCGCTTGGCTGAGGAAGGTGAGGCACGAGGGGGCCATGGCCCCGCCGAAGCTGGCGAACATCGGCCGGCCATGCACTGGGCCAGGCGTGGGAATCGAGGCATTGGCATCGCCCATCTGAGCCCAGGCGATTGAGCCGCCTTTGAGCACCAGCTCGGGTTTGACGCCAAAGAATCCCGGCTTCCACAGCACCAGATCCGCCAACTTGCCCACTTCCACCGACCCCACTTGATGGTCGAGGCCATGGGCGATGGCGGGGTTGATCGTCACCTTGGCGATGTAGCGCTTCAGGCGGGTGTTGTCGTTGCGGCTGTTGTCGCCCTCGAGCACGCCCCGCTGCACCTTCATCTTGTGGGCGGTCTGGAAGGTGCGGGTGATCACCTCACCCACGCGGCCCATGGCCTGGGAGTCGCTGGCAATGATGCTGAAAGCGCCCAGGTCGTGAAGGATGTCTTCGGCGGCAATGGTTTCGCGGCGAATCCGCGATTCAGCAAAGGCCACGTCCTCGGGAATCGAGGAATCCAGGTGGTGGCACACCATCAGCATGTCGAGGTGCTCCTCGAGCGTGTTGCGTGTGTAGGGCCTGGTGGGATTGGTGCTGCTGGGCAGCACATTGGTTTCACCGCAGATGCGGATGATGTCGGGGGCATGGCCGCCGCCAGCACCTTCGGTGTGGAAGGTGTGAATCGTGCGGCCTTTGATGGCGGCGATGGTGTCTTCCACGAACCCCGCCTCATTGAGGGTGTCGGTGTGGATGCAGACCTGCACATCGAAGCGATCGGCCACGCTTAAACAGCAATCGATCGCTGCTGGGGTGGTGCCCCAGTCCTCATGCAATTTGAGGCCGCAGGCACCGGCACGCACCTGCTCATCGAGGGCTTCAGGGGTGCTGGCATTGCCCTTACCAAAAAAGCCCAGATTCACCGGCAACCCATCGGCGGCCTGCAGCATGCGGCTGATGTGAAACGCCCCTGGCGTGCAGGTGGTGGCGTTGGTGCCCGTGGCGGGTCCGGTGCCACCTCCCAGCAGCGTGGTGACTCCGCTGGCGATCGCCGTTTCGATCTGCTGCGGGCAAATGAAGTGGATGTGGGTGTCGATGCCGCCGGCCGTGAGGATGTGTCCTTCGCCGGCAATGGCTTCGGTGCCAGGTCCGATGGGGATGGTCACCCCATCGCTGATGTCGGGATTGCCCGCTTTGCCGATGGCGCAGATGCGGCCGTCTTTGAGGCCCACATCGGCTTTGACGATGCCCCACCAATCCAGGATCAGGGCGTTGGTGATCACCGTGTCGACGGCACCCGCAGCGCGGCTGGTCTGGCCTTGGCCCATGCCATCACGGATGACCTTGCCGCCGCCAAACTTCACTTCATCGCCATAGACGGTGTAGTCCTTCTCGACTTCGAGGATCAGCTCGGTATCGGCGAGCCGAACCCGGTCGCCCGTGGTGGGGCCATAGGTCTCGGCATAGGTCCGACGATCAATCCGATACGGCATCAGAGGTCTCCGTTGATCTGGGCGTTAAACCCCACGACGCGGCGGGCGCCGCTGAAGGGGACGAGTTGCACTTGGCGTTCATCACCAGGCTCAAAGCGGATCGCCGTTCCAGCGGCGATGTCGAGCCGTTGGCCGCGGGCCGCCTCGCGATCGAAGCGCAGGGCTGCGTTGGCCTCCGCAAAGTGGAAGTGGGATCCCACCTGCACCGGGCGATCACCGGTGTTGGCCACCAGCACGGTGGTCACGGGCCGGCCGGCGTTGAGCTCCAGCTCGCCGGGTTCGGGAAGCAATTCGCCGGGAATCATTGCTGCCATGGTTCAGCGGATCGGTTGGTGCAGGGTGACGAGCTTGGTGCCGTCGGGGAAGGTGGCTTCCATCTGAACCTCACTGACCAGTTCAGCCACGCCGTCCATCACTTGATCACGGCTGAGCCAGGTGCTGCCCACCTGCATGAGTTCCGCCACGGTTGTGCCGTCACGGGCCCCTTCCAGGATTTGCAGGCTGAGGAAGGCCACCGCTTCGGGATGGTTCAACTTCAGGCCCCGCTGCAAGCGTCGCTCAGCGAGCAGGGCGGCGGTCACCACCAACAGTTTGTCTTTCTCCTGGGGAGAGAGATGCATCACAGAGCGGCTGCTTCTGACACGCTGGCAAAGAAGCGTGAGCCGTAAAGGTTTGCGCTGAACCTTTTTGCCAAGGCCCAGTGCTGCAACTGATGCTGGAACTGTTGCCCTGCTTGGGTTTTGGCCTGCTTTTTGGTTGGCACCGCCCGTTGTGGCCCGAGCGCTTGGCACCGCCTTTGGTGCGCTTTGGCGTGCCCTTGAGCATTGCGGGGTTGGTGCTGCGCTCTGGCGTGCATTGGGATGTGCTGGGCGCGGCCCTGCTCACCTTGGGCTTGATCGGCGGCAGCCTGCTGCTGCTGTTGTGGCCGGTGTGGCGTCGCTGGTTGCCCTGGGGGGTAACGCGTCTGGGAGCGGTCACGGGGAACACGGGTTATTTCGGTGTGCCGGTGGTGCTGGCCCTGTTGCCCCCGGCTGGCCTGGCCTTTGCCGTCATCTACGACATCGTCGGCAGCCTCATCACCTGGACGGTGGGGCCGCCCTTGATCAGTGGTGCTCGGATCTCAGGCCGCAGCCTGGTGGCTCATCTGGTCCGCAGCCCCTCGGTGCAAGGCATGACCCTGGCTGTGCTGCTGCAGCTCACGCCCCTGGCGCCAGTCATGGCGAGTTGGTTGTGGTGGCCGGCTCGGGTCGTGATTGTGCTGGCCTTGTTGCTGCTGGGCATGCGGCTTGGCGTGATGCTGCGCAGCGGCGAGGTCAACGCCCCTGCGCTTGAGGTGTTGCGTCCCGCATTGCTGGCCAAATTGCTGCTGCTGCCGGCTGTGATGTGGGCTTTGGCGGCCATCACGGCTCAGCCGGCGTTGGTGCGTGATGTGTTGGTGTTGCAGGCGGCGGCCCCAACGGCGATTTCTGTGTTGTTAATCGCTGAGGCATCGTCGCGTGATGTGAGCGAAGCGGCGGGCTTGGTGTTTGCCAGCACGCTGTTGGCGCTGTTCAGCGTGCCGCTGTGGTGGCTGTTGTTGCAGGCTCTGGGTTGAGGGCCAATTCAGCTTCTTGAAATGGCCAGGTGCGTGGCCAGCTCGGTTCACTCAGGCCCTGCACGGCGCGAATGCGCCGCCACAGCCGGAAGAACCAGAGGCGTGCGGCTTGGCTGGACCCACCTCGGTAGCGCGCGATCAGGCCAGGCTCGAGTGGCCCGATGGCCATCGTGCCGCTGAGCCCCTCGCGGTCGGCTCTTCCACCCTCCAACAGCTCGCTGAGCTGCTCATTGGCCAGGGGTTCTGGAGCGATCCAGATCAGCGTTCCCAGCACCGGCTTGCCGCCCATGCCATGGGGATGGTGCAGTTGTTCCTGCTCCAGGGAGAGCCGCTCCACCACAGACCACTGCTCACCGCGGCGAATGCTGAGGCTGTTGCAAAAGCGCCCGGCGCCCAGGTCTTCGCCGCGGGCCGTGCGGCCCAAGCGCACCACATCAGCCCCCAGCCAACTGGCGCCAGGCGCCAGCGTGATCTGTTGCTGCTGCTCCAGCAAGGCTCCGGCGAACACCACGGTTTCCTGCGGTAGCCATTCCAGATCGGCGCCGGCTTCGAGCTCGGCCTGCAACGTGATTTGGGCCCAGCGCCCCTGCGGTTGCACCCGGGAGCGGCCGCGACTGCCATAGATCTTTTGGGCCGCCACGCTGGTGAGGAAGCTGCGGCTGCCGGCGGCGGCATGCAGGGCAATCTCAAGCTGATCACCGCCCACCAGTCCGCCAGCG
>Ga0213859_10001404_pt1 | contig 10717 bp, 10 predicted proteins | sample PICome_2_FD_160133 | JGI IMG/M metagenome (GOLD analysis project Ga0213859, IMG submission 160133) | Coastal seawater microbial communities near Pivers Island, North Carolina, United States - PICO304 | ecosystem: Environmental > Aquatic > Marine > Coastal | place: USA: North Carolina... | reverse complement strand
TCTATTTTTATTTCAATTAATAAAAAGTTTTTCAAGTCATTAGCAGTTTTTAGCTTAACCCTTTCTATTATTTTTTCTTTATTTACTGATTCAAGGTATGGTTCTGGATTTCAAATTTTAAATTCTCCTGATAATGAATTAAACTTTGCTTCCGGCAGTACTTCTTTATTATCTCAATTTACAGGGTCAAATAATTTTCAATATTCTTCAATTATAAGTTCAAAATCTTTTTTAAGAAAAATTGTAAATTCAAATATTGAGGTTGATAATAAAAAATTATCAATTATTAATCTTTTTTCTATCTCTACTAGCTATAATCCAATTAATCTTTATCAAAAGCTCACTTTAAGCGAAGAAGACTATGTTAAATTTTTAGAAACAAAAACAATGAATATGCTTCTTTCAGCCTCAAATTTTTCAGATCAGGATAATGGTATATTTACATTTAATATTAATTTAAAAAATTCTGAAGCTTCCTTTAGAGTTGCTAATTTAATCATGGATGAATTAAATGCTTTTTCAATCAATAATATCCAAACATCTGCTTTCCAAAAAAGGCAATACCTTGAAAGGAGGTTATTAGATGTAGATAAAGATATTCAATTTTCAGAATTAGCATTACAAAATTTCCTTAATGATAATAAAAATTTTAGAGACTCTCCTAGACTGATGATTGATTATAATCGTTTACAAATAAGTGTAGATATGAATTATCAGATAAAGTCACAATTAATAATTCAAATTGAGCTTCTTAAAGCAAGTGAGCTCAAAGATAACCTTCAGTTTATTGTTATAGATAGTCCATCAAAATCATTATTTAGGTCTAATACAATTTCCTCTTTATTAATTGAATATTTTGTGATGCTTTTTATTACAATATTCATAGTTAATATTATTACTTTGAATGTTTTCAAAAAAAATACAATTTGAAATTTCCAAAAAAACTGTTTTCAGCAACCACTCTCTCATTTATATTTAAAATATCTATAGGTTTTAATCTAATATTTTTCAATAAAATAGCTCTTGAAGTAGTTGATCCAACATATTTGACAGAGGTTGTTTTTTATATACATACTCTTCCTTTAATGATAATTTTCAATACTTTTGGACTTAAAACACTGATTAGTAAAAATCAAAACACAAATAATTCATCATTACAGCACTATAATGAATTACATTTTTTTTTAATAAGTTTCTTTTGTACTATAATATTCTCATCCATCTTTTTTTTTGCAACATTAAATCAATATTTATTAACATCTTTTTTACTAAAATTCATTTCCTTGAACTTGTTCATATCTTGTCATCAATTGTTTGTATCAATTTTAATGGGAAAGAAAAATTTTCTTTCGGCTAATTTTTTTGGAGGAATGCAAATGAATGGATTTGCATTCGGATCAATTCTAAATCTTTATCTAATATTTTTAGCCAGAAAAGAATCTATTATTAATATTGAGGATTTTTTTAACATAATATTTAATATTTCTTTGTCCATATTGATATTTATTCTGATGTTCGTTTTTTCTAAAATTAAATTAGTAAAAAAGAAAACAAGCTTTAATTTATTGTTTAAAAAAGCAGGATATATCTTCCTAAAGCAATTGAGTGATAAATCTACTTTCAATTTAGATTTAATTTTTTTAAGAATATTTATTGGAGAAAATTACATATATGGCTACTCTACATTCTCTTCAATTGCACGTTTAATTTTAACTCCTAGGAATATTTTTCCTCCAATTCTTGTTCCATTTATTACCGAAGCAATTAATTCAAAAAATAAAAATAAACTATCTTTTTTAAGATTAATTTCTCTAATTGGCTCAATACTTAGTCTATTAGTTTTTATATTTATATTTTTATTTTTTAATGAGTTGACTGATTTTTACAAAGTTGAAATGAATAAAACTATGTCACTATCAATTTTAATAATTCTTTCACTTGCAAATTATATAAGTGTTGTTAAGGGATTTCCTGAACTTTTTTTAATAATTGCTGAGCAAGAAAAAAATGTTTTTTGGGGTTCAGTTTATGCATTAGTCTTTTTTATAATATCCTGTGTGCCTTTAATTTATTTTTTTGAAGTATATGGCTTATTGTTGGCCGTATTTATGTTTAGTTTATTCAAAGCTATATACATGCTAAATCTGTTGTATAAAAAATTTAAAATATCAACTTTACCTGGTCTAAGATTTTGATGAAAGTAAAATTGTATAAAATTTATAATTACATATTTTTTATATGGTTATTAGGTTTAGATCAATTTTTTTTTACACCATTTTTTGCATTTATTTCTGCTTTAAAATCAAATAAACTCAAGATAGAACTTCCTGCTTTTTTTATTTTAATAATTATTTTTTGCATGATTCTTTCCTCAATAAATATTGAAAGCACTATAAAATTTTTTCAAATTTCAAGAAATATTTTTTCTTTATTAGGTGCTTTTTTTATAATTAATTATTTCTCACAATATGGAAAAAAGATTAATACAAATAATCGTTTTATTTCTACTTTAGCATTCTCATCATTTATAATTGTTTTATGCGGTTTTATGCCTTTAATAGGTATTAATTTTTCCTACAAAGCCATATTCTACCATTTATTTTCTTTCTTAGATATTGGAATGCTAAATCAGTTTTTTACTAAAACTTTTGCTGATGAAAATGCTGGAAATTTTTTCTCTTCATATGCAATTGGCTTTGTAAGACCAAGAGGTCTTATGCTTTTTCCGAACCAACTTGCTCAAATTTGTTTGATTTCAATTGGATCATCTTTTTATTTATTTACTTTTAAGGATAGTAAAATATTTAAATCTAATAACTTTATTTTAATAACAATGATTTTAATATCGACTATTGTTTTATTAAGCACTTTAAGCAGAGGTTCATGGTTAGCTTTTACTTTTGCAATTTCCTTAATTATGTTTTTTGAAATATTTGACAAAAAAAAAGTATCCATTGTCTATATTATCTCAATACTATTTTTAATTAGTATTTTATACTTATTCAGCGCATTTGATTTAGTTTTTAGTCGTTTTGATAATGCTCATTCAGATGTAGGGAGAATGACAAACTACACAAATTCAATTAAAATGGTATTGAGCTCTCCTTATAGACTTTTTCTTGGATTTGGATCACAAATAGATTTTTCAACTGCTGAAGCTAATGTAAAGTTAGGTTCTCATAGTGCATATATAGGAATTTTATTTAAGTATGGAATTTTTGCATTTCTATCTTATTGTAGCTTACAATTTTTTCTTTTTTATAAAACAATTACAGCATTTTTAAAGCAAAGATTAGACAAAAATACATTTTATTTTTTCTTATTTAATCTTACAGTTTTTTCTATAACGCCAATTTTTTACGAAGTAGATGTTGATATGATAAATATTTTATTTGTCTTTACTTTGTACGGGCTCATATATTCAAGTGTAAAGTAATGAAAATTATTTTTATTGCAGGTTATCCAAGAAGTGGGAGCACAATTTTAGATGTTCTTATTAGAAAGTCAGGAAATTCTGATTTTATTTCAATTGGCGAATTTTTTTATATTTTTGAAAAAGGATATAAAAATAATGAATTATGTGCTGACAATGTAAGATTTCTTGAACATCCTTTATGGACAAAGGCATTACAAAATTTAAATATTAAAAAAGCTCACAAGGACCTAAAAATATTTAAAAATCCATTTTTATTTCCATTTTTTTTCATCATTGGAATTGTTAATAGAAATTTTCTTAATTTCCTTTTCCCTAATTTATATGAATTCACAAAAAAAGTATTTTCAAGAATTAACGATATTTCAAATAATCGTATTTTAATTGATGCTTCAAAAGATCCGAGGCAATTATTTCTTCTAAGTATGTATGATTTTTTAGATATTAATGTTATACATATAATTAGAGATTCTAGAGCAACTTCCTTTTCTTGGAAGAAGAAAAAAGTTTATAAGAATGGTATTTTCTTTAAAAGAAAGAATGTATTGCAGTCAAGTCTGAGATGGTTAAATGACCATATATGGATTTTATTGATTTCAAATATTTTTTATCCAAAGAAATACCAAAGAGTTATATATGAAAAATTATATTTAAAAAAGTATTTTAACTTTTTCAATAACCAGTATCTAATTAATTATAAAAAAACTAGTACAAAGTTTAATATTGAAATTGGTGGCAATAGTAATAAATTTCATAACTTTAAATCACTTGCAATTGATAGAGAGTGGGTCCGTAATATTAAAAATTTTGATTTTTTTATTACAACATGTTTGACTTTACCTTTACTAATTTATTTTGGATATAGAATTAAAAAATGAAAAAATATAAACTCATAGACCAGTATGTTTGGGATATTTCTAATGATGAGATAAATCAGCTAATAATGAATTCAATTAATCTTAATAAAAAATTAATTATCAGTAATGTAAACGCAAATGCTTATTACATAAGCAAAAGCAATAAAGATTTTTATAATTTTCAAAAAAAGGCCAATATTATAATATGCGATAGCAAATGGGTGCAAATAGCAATTAAATATCTACATAATGTATGGGTAAATCATTTATCATATTATATTTGGGTCCCTCAATTATACTCATTTTGCAATGATCAGAAGCTAAAAGTTTTTTTACTAGGTACTTCTGAAGAAAATCTTCAATTAGCGTTAAAAAACTTTCAAAATAAATACCCAGATATAGTTTTTGAATCTAGAAATGGTTTTTTCAACAAAAATAACGATGAGAATGATGCGGTAATATCAAAGATAAATTCATTTAAACCTCATATCCTTATGGTAGGAATGGGGATGCCCTTTCAAGAAAAATGGATAAGTGATAATATGTCAAAAATAAATGCCAATGTTTTTACCAACGGTGGTGCCTTTATAGATGTTTTTAGTGGAAAAAAAGTAATTCCGAAGTGGATTACTTCATTTGGTATTGAATGGTTATATAGACTCATAAAGGAACCAAAAAGGATGTGGAGAAGATATTTGTTTGGGAATACATATTTTTTATTCAAATTTCTGACTCAGAAATACAAATGAAAAATAAAGAAATTAAAATTGGAATTATTGGTCAAGGCTATGTTGGAACTGCAATTAAAATAGGATTTGAAGAAAGATTCCAGGTTAATACCTACGATAAATATTTAAAAAACCTGTCAACTCATAATTCTATTAAAAGCATATGTGAAAGTTCTGACTTAATTTTTTTATGCCTACCTACTCCAATGAATGAGAATGGTTCATGTCATCTAAATATTTTGGATGAAGTGCTAACTGAAATAAACTCACTAACATCATTAGAAAATAAAATTTTCGCAATTAAATCTACAGTACCTCCTGGTTCTTCAGATAACTTCAAAGTTAGATTTAAAAGATTAAATATAGTCTATAATCCTGAATTTTTAAGAGAAGAAAACTATCTAGATGATTTCAAAAACCAAGAATTTATTATTTTAGGTGGAGATAAAAAAGATATCGGTGTAATAGCAGGTGTATACCAGGAAATATTTCCAAATATCAAAATTATTAAAACAGAAACTAGAATAGCAGAAATGTCAAAAAATTTAATCAACACATTTCTTGCTACTAAGGTATCATTTGCTAATGAAATGAAATTAATTTGCGATAAAATTAAAATTAACTATAATGATGTTATTCAAGTTGCTCAAAATGATAAAAGATTAGGATTAACTCATTGGGATGTGCCAGGTCCTGATTCAATGCCGGGTTTTGGCGGTAGTTGCTTTCCGAAAGATATTAATTCAATCTATTTTTTTTCAAGAAGTTTAAATATTGATTGTAATTTAATTGAAGCAGCAATTAAAACTAATAATCAAGTTCGACCAGAAATGGATTGGAAAAAATTGAAGGGAAGAGCAGTACTTGATAATGAATAATTCTATCTATTTATTTTTTAAGAGAGTCTTTGATATTACTTTTTCAATAATTGTTTTATTACTTCTTTTAGTACCATTAATTATCATAAGCATAACAATAAAAATTTCATCAAAAGGCCCTATTTTATATAAGTGGGAAGTGGTGGGTGAAAATGAAATCTTTTTTCAAAGTTATAAGTTTCGGACCATGGTGAATAATGCTGATGAATTAAAAAATAAATTAAAAAATTATAATGAAATGACAGGGCCATTTTTCAAAATGAAAAACGATCCTAGAATAACTTGGATTGGTAGTTATTTGAGAAAATATAGTTTAGATGAGTTACCTCAATTTATATCAGTGTTTCAAGGTAAAATGAGCGTTGTTGGTCCAAGACCTCCACTTCAGTCTGAATACAAAAATTTTTCAAATTTTCAAAAAAAGAAACTTACTGTAAAACCTGGTTTAACTTGTTTATGGCAAGTAGATGGTAGGAATAATATAAATGATGCAGATGAATGGATAAAAAAAGATTTAGAGTATATATCTAAAAGAAGTTTTATTTTAGATTTAAAAATAATTTTAAAAACAATAATTACAGTGTTTAAGGGGACAGGTAAGTGAAAGTTTTAGTGATTGGTGGTGCTGGATTTATAGGTTCACACACAGTGGATGCATTAATTGAAAAAGGTTTCGAAGTCAAGATTTTAGATAAATTACAAAAGCCGGTGCATGCAAATGGTATTCCAAAATATATTAACCCAAAAGCAGAGCTAATTATTGGAGATATATGTAATTACAGTACTCTTGAATCATCATTAAATGACATTGATATCGTATTTAATTTTGCTGCATATCAGGATTACTTACCTTATTTTTCAACCTTTTTTCAGACTAATTGCGCTGGTAATGCATTAATATATGAAATTGCAGTGAAAAATAAGTTGAACATCAAAAAAATTATTGTTGCATCTAGCCAATTTGTTAATGGTGAGGGGGTATACAAAGATAAAGATGGTAATTTATTTTTTCCAAACATGAGAGATGAAAAAAATTTAAAAAAAGGATTATGGTCACATTTAGATAAAGATGGTAATAAATTGCATTGGTGTAAAACTAGTGAGAGCTATTCTAACCCTCCAAACCAATATGCAATATCTAAATATACTCAGGAAATGATGTCTTTAAATTTTGGAAAAAGGTATGATATTCCAACTACAACTTTAAGATATTCAATTGTTCAAGGCGAAAGACAATCATTTTACAATACATATAGCGGAGCTTTAAGAATTTTCTCAATGTATTATAATTTTAATAAGGCTCCCATAATTTATGAAGATGGCAATATGGTTAGAGACTTTATTAACATCCATGATGTTGTAGATGCAAATATGTTAGTATTAGAGGACTCAAATTCGGACTTTAATACATATAATGTTGGTGGAGGTAAAGCCATTACTATTAAAGAATTTTGTAAGGTTGTAGCAAAAGTATTCAACAAAGAAAGCTTGCCTCTTAATATTCCAAATCTTTATAGATTTGGAGATACCAGGCATGCATTCTCCGATATTTCAAAAATCCAAAAACTGGGTTGGAAGCCTAAAAGAACTACAGAATATAGCGTTCAATCTTATTATGATTATATGATGAACTCAGATGTTGATGAAGGTATTTTAGAGGAATCAATTAAGACAATGAAAAAATTAAATGTAGTTAGAGCAGCTAAATGATTATTTCAAAAACACCTTTAAGAATTTCATTTGCAGGTGGGGGTTCAGATCTACCAAGTTATTATGAAAAAGAGTCCGGTAAAGTTATCTCAACTTCAATAAATAAATATGTATATGTTATAATTAAGGAAAGATTTGATAACATGATATATATCAATTACTCAAAGAAAGAAATTGTTGATAATGTTGATAATATTGAACATGATTTAGTAAGAGAAACAATGAGAAAAACCGGGATAAAAAATGGAGTAGAAATTACTACTTTGTCTGACATCCCATCTTCAGGTTCTGGTTTAGGTTCTTCTAGTGCCATCACTGTAGGCCTACTCAACGCCATGTATAATTATCAAAATATCATTAAATCACAAGAAGAATTAGCTGATGAAGCCTGTCATATAGAAATTGATATTTGTAAAAACCCAATTGGTAAGCAAGATCAATATGGATGTGCTTTAGGAGGAGTTAAAAAAATTAAATTTAACACTGATGGAAGAGTTGAATTTAAAAAAATTAATTCTACTTTCTCAGAATTAGATCGAAATTTATATCTTTGTTTTACTGATATTACAAGAAGCGCTAATACTATTCTATCCAAGCAGTCAAAGTCTCAAACAGAAAATAGATTAAAAAATTCAATAATTGTCAAGAGTGTTGATGAGTTTGAGGATATACTTTTATCTGGTTTTTTAGATAAAACAGGAAATTTTTTAGATAAAATGTGGAAAATAAAAAAAGAAATGGCTGATGGAATTTCAAATGATAGTATTGAAAAATTATATAAAAAAGGAATTAATGCAGGAGCGCTTGGAGGAAAAGTTTTAGGAGCTGGTGGTGGAGGATTCATTCTATTTTATGTTCCAATGAATAATCAAAGTGTCTTTGAAGATAAAATGATTAAAAATACTTTTTTAGACTTTAAATTTGAAACTCATGGTTCAAAGATAATTTTTGTGGAGGGATAATGGATAAAATATTTAAAGACTTTATCAAACAATATATTAATGCAATAAACAATGATATTGACATAAACTTATTATTGAAGGCGGCAGATTTAATTAAAGAAACAAAAAATAAAGGCGGTAAAATTATTTTAGCTGGGAATGGAGGAAGTGCAGCGATGGCAAGTCATGTTGCTGTAGACTTTACTAAAAATGCATCTATTAGAGCAATTAATTTCAATGAAGCTGACTTGATTACTTGTTTTGCTAATGATTATGGATATGAAAACTGGGTAGAACAAGCTCTAAAATTTTATGCTAATGAAAATGATTTAATAGTACTTATTAGTTCTAGCGGAAATTCGATGAATATGGTAAATGCTGCAAACTACTGTAAGCAAGTAAATATGGATGTTATTACTCTCACGGGTTTTTCTGATAAAAATAAACTTTGTAATTTAGGTAAAATTAATTTTTGGGTTGATTCATCTGAATATAATATTGTAGAGATGACGCATCATATCATTTTACTATTATTGGTTGATGGATTTATAAATAAATCTTAATAACGGTATTCATCTTTTTTAAAAGGACCGTTAATGTTTACTCCAATATAGCTTGCTTGACTTTTAGTTAGTTTTGTTAAGTCGGCATCAAGATGTTTTAGATGAATCCTTGCAACTTCTTCATCTAGCTTTCTGGGTAAATCATAAATGCCATTTACAGGTTTATTTTTTGCTAAAAATATCTGAGCTAGAACTTGATTTGAAAATGAAGTTGACATTACAAAGCTCGCATGGCCTGTTGCACATCCTAAGTTAACTAGTCTGCCTTCAGCCAAAATAAATATTTGCTTACCATTTTTAAAAGTATATCTATCAAGTTGAGGCTTTATTTGATCTCTTATAGCATTTGACTTATTTAATGCATCTATTTGAATTTCATTATCAAAGTGCCCAATATTACATATAATAGCTTGATCTTTCATTTTTTTCATATGTTTTAATGTGATAATATCTTTATTACCTGTAGTTGTTACAAAAATATTTCCTCTATTTAAAACATCTTCTAATATTCTTACTTCAAACCCTTCCATTGCTGCTTGAAGTGCACATATTGGATCAATTTCCGTTACAATAACTTTACAACCATATGATTTCATAGATTGTGCTGAACCTTTACCAACATCTCCATATCCACAAACAACCACAGTTTTTCCAGCAAGCATTATTTCAGTAGAGCGCTTTATACCATCTGCTAAAGATTCTCTACAACCATAAAGATTATCAAATTTAGACTTAGTTGCTGCATCATTTACATTAAATGCTGGAAATAGCAATGAAGCATCTTCAACCATTTGTTGTAAGCGAGCTACACCTGTTGTTGTTTCTTCTGAGACGCCTATAATGTCCGGTACGATACTATGCCAATGATTTGGATTTTTTTTATGCACTTCTCTTAAAAGTTTTTCAATAACAATTTCTTCTTCAATTTTTGTAGTTATTTTTGGAATCTTTTTATTTTTATAATAATAGTTTTCTAGTGCATATCCTTTATGAATGAGCAGTGTTGCATCTCCACCATCATCTACAATAAGATTTGGACCTAAATTATTTTTAAAAGTTAAAGCTTGAAGTGTGCAATCCCAATATTCTTCAAGGGTTTCACCTTTCCATGCAAAAACTGGAGTTTTAGTTTTTGCAATTGCAGCTGCAGCTTCATCTTGTGTTGAAAAAATATTACAACTTGCCCAACGAACATCAGCACCTAAATCCTTTAAAGTTTCTATTAGAATTGCTGTTTCAATAGTCATATGTAATGAGCCAGTAAGTCTTAAACCTTTTAACGGTTTTGATTTTGAATATTTTTTTCTTAATTCCATCAAGCCTGGCATTTCTTTTTCAGAAATATCAATCTTATCTCTACCTAATTTTGATAATGCAATATCTTTAATTTTGTATGGTAAAGATTCAACAATATTTTTGGATTGATTTTTCATTTGACTTTTGTTTGTTTTCATTGATTTGTTTAATTCAGTTGTTTGTACTCTCATTTTCCCTCTTAAAAGTTTAATTGATTTGCTATATCAGTTTTTTCCCAAGCAAGATGGTTTTTACCAAAATGCCCATAGTTTGTGGTTTCAGTTAGATCTAATTTAAACAAATTAAATTTT
>Ga0213859_10001403_pt1 | contig 10717 bp, 2 predicted proteins | sample PICome_2_FD_160133 | JGI IMG/M metagenome (GOLD analysis project Ga0213859, IMG submission 160133) | Coastal seawater microbial communities near Pivers Island, North Carolina, United States - PICO304 | ecosystem: Environmental > Aquatic > Marine > Coastal | place: USA: North Carolina | collected... | reverse complement strand
AACTGCTAGTGTAAGTAAGTCAGGTCCGGCTGGGAAGATACCATCGCCACCTAGAATACTATTACCAATTTCAAGCAAGGCTGTCAAATCAACTGATATAGAACCAGCCGATGATTTTGTACTATAAATTGTAGTACCATTCTGTAAGAAATCTCCGGAGCTATGTTTGATAATTTCACTCAAACTCGGACTTTGTGCATCCTGGAAGCTAATTTCACTTGGTAGTGCGTTTTGAATTAAGAATAGCTCAATATCTTGGTTTGCTGTAACAGATGCCTGTTGTAGTCTCAACTGCATTCTATTAATGATTTCTCTTTCTCCCAATGCACCGGTCAGGCCGCTATCAACACTAGGAGCAAGTCTAACACTAATAAGTGGCAGTGGTCTCGTTAAGTCCACAGCTTCTGTTTCGCCTAATGTAAATGAAGTTCCAGATATGATCGCAGGATAATCTGATCCTCCAGTTGGATCACCTGATGTTCCAGGGAAGCTAGTATATATAACACTACTTGCACCGTCAATTTTAACTTGTGTTACAAAACTACCTGCAGGTAGATCAGTTCCGGTAGTTTCAGCTACAAGACTTCCACTAATTGCTTTTTCAGCATCCGCTTGTGCAACGGGTATAGCATACACATAAACACGATTACCGTCTAGTGTAATTTGTTCAAATGTACTTGCACCAGTACTTGTAAATGTTGAGCTTGCACCGTTTGTAAATGCAAATGGTCTACTTTGTCCTGTAAATTGATATGCTTTGTCGTCGTCAAACGTACCGTCCATAATTATAGATGTACCAAAGTGGAATAGTGTAGGAGATGTAGTAGCAGTAGGACCGTTTTCAATTTCATATCGGGCTGGTAAGTTACCAGAACGGAAATACGATTCATCCAATTTGTTGTTGTGAATATATTCATGGAAATATCTAACATGTCCGACTCTATCTTTAAATCCATAACGAATTTTACCAGCACCATACCAAGAGTAGTCCATATATCCCATTTGTATTTTAGTAGTATCTAGGATAAATCCAGTAAAACCGGTACCATCAGCTGGATCAATATTCCATTGATGTTGGGGTGTCCTTGTGTCAACAGTTAGTGTAGCTTTAACATTAACTGCATCAACACCACGATAAGCAGGCTGAACAACCATTCTGATATCGGAGCTTACTTCAGTAACTTCGTATGTTTGACCGCGGATAACCACCTTATTTCCAGGCTTTATTTGTGTAGTGAAACTAGTACTTAAACCTGTTACAATTTGGCTGCCTCTAGAAACATTTACGAAACCTGCCAATTGTTGTGTACTACTTCTTCTTACAGCGTATAAATCTTGACCATCATATTCAAAGAAGAAACCGTTTTGGTCATCAAACATCCCGGCACGAACATACGAGTCAGTCCAACCAGCTCTAACATATCTAGGAAATCCACTTGCTTTTACGTCTGTTGGAGTCCCTGACATTGTATATGTGAATGTAAAATTATCAGGAACAGTAGATACTGCGTATGTACCGTTATATGTATTTACACCTGTTGCAACTTCTGCACCACTAACTGTTATGAAATCACCAACTTTTAAGTTATGTTGTTCTTGAGTTTTTACAGTTGCTGTATCACCAATTGCTTTAATTAGTTCACTTACAATTCTTGGTGGATTAAAGTTGATAGCAAAACTAGTTTGTATACCTTTACCTGATTGATATCTGAAATACTTACGTGTTTGCCTTGCAATTCTTGATTTTGGACTTGTGCCCGCAGTGATATCAACCCCACCGTCAAATGGTTTATGTAAACCAAATCCATCAGGTCTAAGTGATATTTGTGTCGCATAGTAGTAATCAGATGAGGTAACACTATTTGCAGAAGTTTCAAACACTGTCATTTTTTCTGCAGTAGTAACTGTATCAACTGTAAATTCCTCAACAAATGTTCCATTATTGACATATATTTTATCAAATCTCTTAAAGTTTGACAGGAAGCTAGTGTTGGCACCAGTTATAGATTTACTTCCCTGTACAAGATTAACACTACCTGTACCGTTTATATTTTTAATAACGTTATTTGTAGTGAAAGTATGTGTTCCTGTCTGAGGAGTGATATTAATAGAAATATCATTCAATGAGTCTAGTGTACTAGATGCCAATTTAATTGTTGTGCTATCAACAACAATAACAAATAAATCTGTTACCCCAGTTGGAAGTATTGTGCTGTTTCCATTTTCACTGTATGTAATTTTCTCACCGGTAATAAGATTGTGGTCGGTTGTGAAAGTTATTGTATTCAAAGCATCATCAACATCGGTGTTTGTAAAATCATATGTTCTAATAGGTATTTGGAAGTCACTTTGCATTTCAAAACTAGATGGTGTTGGTACATTTGTCATTGTAAACACACCATCATATGCACCTATTAGATTTGATACATCAAATCTGTGTGCGCCACTACCAGGACCAGTTAGTAGAAGACCTTGACTACTTGCATTTATAGTAAATCTTAGTCCCCACCATGGTCCTCCGCCCGGTCCAAAGTTCACCGCTGATTGTGGTTGAAATGTTGCTTTAAATCCAACAACACCGCCTTCATTTACTAGAATACCACTTATATCTTTTGTATTGAATGTCGTAGAAGTGGTGTAAACTGCAGTATCACCATTATCATCATTTCTACCTATAATATATGAATCTGTGTCACTAAATGTTAGTGTAACATATTCACTGCTTGCACTAAAATCGCCTCTGAATTCAATCTGTGATATAGTAGCAGTCGTAGGAACGAAGCCAAGTACAGATTCTAAATCAACAAATAAGTCGGTAAGAGTACTGTTATTTGATCTTTCTACTACTACCTGAACTGTTCCAGAATTTGAAGTTACTCCACTACCAATATTAATACGGCTATCATTTACTCTATCTAGTTTTACTGATTGTCCATTGGTAAGTGGAGGTATCGCAGTTCCTGTCACGTTTGTGTATACTGCGTCTACACGTGAAGTAACTTTGTGGTTGTTAATATAGACAGAGTTATATAATGGGTTCTGAGTTACATATGTAACGTCAAAGTTGACAGGAATTTTTGCAATATCATCTGTATTTGGAGACACATCTGTAGTTAATCTTATAACATCTCTGTTTACAACTGATACAGTTGCAGTAAAGTTATCCACCATGTCTGTAACTGATCCGGCGCTATTTGCAAAAGCAAATCTTTGTCCGTTTGCGTAATCTGTTGCATTTACGGTTATATTTACATTTTCTCCAGTCTCAATACCGTGGTTTGGAATGTATATAGTATTTCTATCACTTGTTATTGATTGAGCAAATACATAGAAAAATTCTGTACCTGTTGAGTAATTGGTATTACTATCTGAGTAATCTATATTAAATGAACCGTCATTTAAGTTTGGTGTCACAGTTATTACTTGATTGTATTTAACTCCTAGCACACCATATCTACCATTATTACGTTGATTTGCTAGATAACTATATGCGTCAGAACTAGATGTATAACTACCTGATGTTCTACCTTGGAATGCGATTGCAGCGCCGGGCTGTGATCCACCTAAACCATACTGTGAATCTGCTAGGTCTCCTCCACTTATAGACTTTTCTGCTTCTGTATACGATCCAGTCGGAGTAGTATTGTTAAGTACCAGTATAAAACGATAACGATCATTTCCATAAACAAACGAACCAACTGAGCTTGCGCAACTTGAGGTAAATGTAATTATTTTATCGCCATTTCCATTTGTTGTAATAGCACTAGATATATCTAAATTATCAAATGCAGTTGTGCCACCGCTCCTATTTCGTGTATAGCTATAAGACGCACTTTGGTTACCGGGTGCGTAAATTTGCTGCGTTACACCTGCAATAGAAATTGTAACATACTCACTTGATGAGTTAACGTCACCGCCCATTCTAATTTCTGATATAGAAACACTTGTTGGTGATCCACCAAATAATTGTGAAAGATTTAGAGTATGAGTACGTGTTGAAGTACTACTTGATCCGAAATATCCACTGGTTGCGCTTGCTGATGCCTGCGTTGAGTTATAAAATGCAGTTTTTCGCATAGTACCATTAGTACCTTCAATTTTATACACCAATCCTAATCTACACATACCATAAGTATTACTTAGTGTAGTCAAATTTACTACACTAGTTAGTGTCGTATTATTATGCAATTTTATCGTATCTGCATCTATTACTTGAACATAATAAACGCTTCCGTCTGTTGCGCCACCATCAGATAAACCATAATATGGTGTATTAAATAACAGTGCATATTTGTCTCTTAGGTTGTGTCCAGTCCAAGTGATTTGGTCGGTTGTAGCATCCCATTCAGATGGAACAATATATTTTGTATATGTAGATTCCCAGTCATATGTGGTTGCTGATCTTTGGCGATATGATCCTCTTCCCGTATCTACTGACATATCAATAGAGTTGATGTTACTAAATGTAGCAACTGTATCAACATAAGGTCTACCATCAGGAGCAGTTATCGTACTATCTGCAATTTCTAATGTTTTAGGCCCAACTGTATTACGAAGATAAACTTTACTTCCTGCAACAATACCGTGTGTGTTTCCAGTTTCAACACTAATTAAACTAGGTGACCCGCCATCAGTTGTGGCACCGTCTGCTGTACTAACAGGTAATGTAGAACCTTCATAGAACTTACCAGGAATAATAGTTGTATAACTACCGCTGATATCGCCACTAAAGTTTGCTGGTACATCTAATTCAAAGAAAAATTCTGTTGGATTTGGAACGGCTGTAACAATAAAATATCCTTCAGCTTGATATTGTGACACGCCCTGCACACTGATTGGATCACCGATATTTAAACCGTGTTGAATTGAAGTACTAACTTTGATATTTTTACTTCCGTTAATAGCATCAACACTAGCTATACCATCAATCGGTACATCGCCACTATTACTATAAATTGTAGGAATATTGTTAACTGTTTGTAATGTTTCCCATTTAGTACCCTGAAGACCATATTCAAAGTCAGTATCAATTAAGTTTTCAGGAGTACTAACACGCATTTTCCCAACAGGATCTAATATGTCTTCTGCTGGCGTAATTTCTTCATAATCGGTAGCAATAAAAATTTGTAGAATGTCTGTGTCATTCATTGCTGTTGTGTCTGCAACTAATGTAAACTCAGTTTCATCAGTTTCTTGGTTATAAAATTTACCAGCATAACCTATTGTTGGATCTGCAAAGTTGTAGATTATTGTATTTACATTTACATTTGTTATTAATAAAAATTTCTCTGCGTTGATGTTTCCTTTTACGAAAACTGTGCGTTCACTCGCATCAAATCTATAATTTCCTACAAATAATTTTCTATTCGCCATCTTAAAGTGTCTCCATTAGCCTAAAGCTATACTAAATGCAATTGCTAGTGCGCTATCAGTACTTGTACCTGTACCGCCACCACCACCGCCTGTGCCAGTAGATTCGGCTGAGTTAGTATCTGAAATAACCCAACCAGTGGTTGTATCGTAAAATGTTAGTGTAATTAATTCGTGTTGTGAATTTAACAACATGTTACTTGTTGCACTTTCAATTGGATTACCGTTACGATCAACCGTTATATTATTTACAGATGCATCACCTGATCCATCCATTATTGTTATTTCATCACCTTGTACTGGACTAGCTGGTAATGTTAATGTTATAGCAGAAGCACTAGTATCTATTAGATTTCTAGTACCAGAAATAAGCGTAGTAGATGAATTTATCAAAGTCCATGGGACACCTTCATTTGTCACACTTGGAGGATTTGGATTCCATGCATTTTTAGAAGCTGAATATGTATACTCTTTAGAACCTACTGTGGCGATATCACCATCAGATGGATTGTCTGGAAAATTTAATGCCATTCATGCTCTCCGCTTTATTATTGTTATATCTATTTATCAAAAAAGCCGTACTCTGATGAATACGGCTTTTTAGTTTGAATTTTTAATTTTGTGTTATGATGCGTTTCCTGACATACCAGTATTTCGTGATACTCCTGTGATCAAATCTCCAAAGACAGTAGCAGCGCCTGTAGTTGCAATATCAAAATAATCCAATGTGGTGTATACAGTTGGATTATTTAGTCCGCCAATAGCTATACCTCTGCCTGTATCTGGGTTACTACACCCTCCAAAATAACCCCTTGCAGTAGTTAAATTGCCAAAGTCGCTAGAGTCTGCAAGTGTTTGTATTGTAATATACTCAATTTCTGCTATGTAAGTTCCGCCTGCAGCGCATCCTCTTGTGTTGTTACTAATAATACCATTTGTTTTGTTTTGATTTCCTGGATTACTAGTAAGCAAGGTACCAAATGCAGTAGCATTGGACGCTGTAGCCATAGTAATATATTCCATAGAACCACTTGAAGAAGATCCTGCTATAAACACACCTCTTGTTGTATCACATGTAGAAGTATGGTTATATTTGTCATTTAATAAATCCCCGAAGTCTGTAGCATTGCCAGGAGTTGCTATTGTTACATAATCAATAGTAGACCGTATGTCAACCGCATAAGGTTCCCTTAGTCCGCCTCCGTAAATTCCATATGTTCCGTCTCCAACACATGCACCAAGTCTAGTAGGCAGTGTTAAATCTCCAAAGCTACTGGCACTACCAGTTGTAGCACAAGCAAATGCTTCTATTACACTTGTTGACGCACCATCTGGGTCGCCACCCATGACTAAACCAGTTGTGCCGTTACTTACCGCACTCGCATCATATTTTGCTACTGTCAAATCACCAAAGTCACTTGTATTTCCAGTTGTTGCAATATCCCAATATTCTATTGTACTTTGTCTAACCTCAGGTGTATCTCTGCCGCCAATGCTAAACCCTCTGTCGCCACCCCATGTACTACTACTTGGAGTACTTGGGTTAAATTCTGTTGATAAAGAATTCATAAATTCTGTCATTTCTTGGTCTGTTAATGCTCTACTAAAGAAGAAAGTTTTATATATAACTGAATCTGTCATATACTGTGCTGCAGTACTGAACCCACTTGCACCACCAGCAAATACGCCGCCGTATTCATATGTGTTAAACACAGGAGCAGTAATAGCACTATTCAAAGTAATAGTGTTAGCAGATTTTTCACCATTTCTCCAACTGTATATAGTATTGTTATCACCATCTACTACATACCCTAAAACAAATAATTCATTATCTCCTACTGCTGTTAAGTCTGTAAACTCAGCATTCCTATATGTAGCACCGTTATCGAATCTACCAAAGATATCGTCTTTACCTATAGAGAAACCTTTACCTTGTCCTGATGGATCAGATGCGGGTGGGTCATAAGCACCCATAACTGCCCTATGGCTTCCTATATATTTTGTTACTATTATTGCTGTATGATTTGGATATGTTCCCATACTCCAATCACCCGCTATGATTGTACCTGAATTAGTACGTAAACCACCGTCTTCATATGTTGGCGTAGCACTGTTGTATGTGTTAATCACAGCATTATGATTTCCTTGTTGGTCAGTGACACTAGAACCTGTAATATAACCAGATGTTGTAGCTGAGTCAGTAAAATCATAGTGTACTAATAAATCTGCTGATGAATATAGAGTACCACCGCCGTTTGCAACACCTTGGAAGATATATGCTTTACCTGAATTAGGCAAAGGATCATATTCGTAAGCAGCACCAACTATAGCATGGTTACCGGATATCCCTACTCCCCACCCAAACCTGTCACCTTGACTTGTACCATCTGGATTTGGATTATCTAATGTATAAGCTAGTGATCCATCAGATAAGTCAAAGATGTATGCTTTACCTGATTCATCGCCACCTGCATCATTTTCTCGCCAAGCACCTACAATCGCATTGGTGTCAGATAAATCTACGCTTACTCCAAAATAGTCACCATCACTTGTATCATATGCATTTGGATTATCTAAAGTATATAATAAACTACCATCTGATAAATCATAGATATATGCTTTACCTGATTTCGTACCACCTGCATCAGCCTCGGACAGCGCACCTACTATGGCATGTGTATCAGAAATAGATACTGAGGCGCCAAAGTCATCGTCAGTACTTGTACCATATGCATTAGGGTTATCTAATGTATATACTAGTGATCCATCTGATAAGTCAAAGATGTATGCTTTACCTGAATTGGTTCCACTAGCATCATCTTCCTGATATGCGCCTACAATAGCATAGTTACCTGATATTGCTACTGCACGGCCAAACTTATCATCATAACCTGTACCATAAGCACTTGGATTATCCAAAGTATATACTAAAGACCCATCTGATAAGTCAAAGATATATGCTTTACCTGAACTTAGCCCACCTGCATCATCTTCTAAATATGCACCTACTATGGCATGTGTATCAGAAATATTTACTTGGTAACCAAAATAGTCAAGAACACTTGTGTCATAAGCATTTGGATTATCTAATGTATAAACTAAATTACCAGTAGTTACGTCAAAGATGTATGCTTTACCTGACTGGAGACCACCCGCATCATCTTCACCATAAGCACCTACAATTGCACGATCACCTGATATTGCTACTGATTCGCCAAAGGAGTCGCCTTGACTTGTATCATAAGCATTAGGGTTATCTAATGTATAAACTAAATTACCAGTAGTTACGTCATAGATATATGCCTTACCTGATCCACCACCGCTTGCATCATCTTCACTAGGAGTACCAACAATAGCACGATCACCTGATATTGCTACTCTCCTACCAAAATAGTCATTAGAAGCTGTACCATAAGGATTAGGGTTATCTAGTGTATATAATAGTGTAGTATTTGAGAAGTCTGCAGAAGTAACTTCTGGTGTTGTGCTACTATCAGTAATCACTACATCAAGAGCACCGCCACCGTTGTCCAGTGTCAGAGTCATAGTTTCATCACCTTCAGTTGTGGTGTCTGCCGCAAGTGTAAATGCCGCTGTACCAGTGTTACTGTTGACAGTGATGTTACCAGTCAAACTACCTGAACTTAAATCATTGGCGTCAATACCTGTTACAGTGTATGCAATGTTTGTACCGTCTGTAACATTGGTAGTTGTCAGTGTAAATGTAACAGTGTCGCCTTCGTTAATTGTTGTGTTGTCTGCACTAAGTGAGTATGTTGGTTCAGGATTATCGTTGATATGGAACCATTGTGATTCTGCAAGAACATTACTATAATCTGTTGGACTTGCCATCAACCAAATTTGTTTCATTTCTCCCGACTCTGCGATAAGGTCTTCAATTGCAGTAATACTACCACTTACTTGTCCATTAGATGCTGTTAACCAACCATATGTACCAGGTGTTGCAGTTATGTCAGGGTAAGATGGGTCATCTGTATTTGGATTTGCATAATCTTGATATATACTAGCAACTAAAAAATATACTTGTACTCCATCGGGAGCATCGGTCGTAGCTGACCATGTCATGGTACTACCTTCGTGTAATTGACCATGATAATTACTATTAGTCACATCAGTATTCACAACATAGCTTGGCTGGCCAGATGCCAAAGGTACAGCGTTTGTTGGTGGGTTACTGGCATCAATTGAAGTAGAAATTGACCAACTATAAGATCCTGCATTATCAGAATCATCTGATGTATCATTAATTGTAATTAAATCTGATGTAGCTACAACCGGTCCTGTGGAACTACCAGTTCTGAATTCAATTGAAAAAGTTTCTGCGCCTTCTGTTGTTCTATCTTCTAATATAGTACCTGTATTGAAAAATCCAGTACCATTTTGATGTATAGCAAAACTACCACTTCCACCGTTCATATCTGGCGTTGAAAATACTGGTGGTGTGTATCCCACTACATTCCAATATAATACTGATATATTATCATCAGTATTTACTGTAAAGCCTAGTGTACTACCCTCATCAACATTATTAGCTGCTGGTGTAATTGTATATGTAGGAACAAATTGTGTAAGATTAATTGTATTACCCATGCCAGTACCGTGAACTGTGCAGTAATATTTAAAGTTAGTCATTCCAGAAATTGCATTTCCGTTTGGTATAGTAATACGAACTTTTGCTTTATCTTGACCAGGAGAACCAATTCTTGCAATGCCTCTTTTGTATTCTGATACACCATCATCTATAGTAAATGCAAACGGATGACCGTTATTAGATGAGTCACTTACATCAAATATGTAGTTTTGTCCATAATAAAGTGTTATTGCCGGCGCTTCTACTGGTCCACTTCCGCTATCTAAGTAGAATGCATTTCCGCCACCAGTTTTTGGTCCTACTGTAACTACAAATGTAGTAGTATTTGCATTTGGATTCCAAACAGGAGTGTTCACAGAGTCAGTTGTTACTTCGTCTAGTGAACCGAATCTCTGTTGATTGATAGTTTGATTGTATGTAAGTGCAGTTTCTGAAATAAGTCCAAAGTCTTGGTTATCAACTACATTTGAACCTATGCCGCTCACATAGCCAAGATCAACTGTATTTACTGTAGCACCTCGTGCGCCTCTTCTACCACCATCTCTATGTCTACGGTGTGCAGCGCCTCGTGTTGGTAGGTCTGACTTACCTTCTGCGATAGTACCTCTATCTTCCAGTTCCATCAAATCAATAGAGCGTCTAACTTTTAATCGTTTAAAATCACGTGAATTTGTTTTTAAAGCGCCGCTATATTTTATTCCGTTAAACCTACCCATCAATTGTCTCCATTATCAA